>Ga0207103_10152_pt1 | contig 20485 bp, 19 predicted proteins | sample Alteio_BWMinHeat_81_FD_153546 | JGI IMG/M metagenome (GOLD analysis project Ga0207103, IMG submission 153546) | Enriched cells from forest soil in Barre Woods Harvard Forest LTER site, Petersham, Massachusetts, United States -... | ecosystem: Environmental > Terrestrial > Soil > Temperate forest >...
GCTGCATTCTCGGCACATTGCAGTGCCGACCGGGTAGTTTGTTCCGCGATGTTCAGCACCACATAAGCCCGTTTGTCTACCGCTTCAACCGTGTGTTTTAACAGTTCAATCTTTTCGCTGTCGGTTAATACACTGGCTTCGCCCAGCGAACCGCCGATGATAATTCCTTTAACCCCGGCTTCAATTTGCGCTTCGATGTTTGTATCGAAGCCCTCAAAATCCAATTTATCGTCGTCAGTAAATTTTGTAGTTACTGCCGGGAAAACGCCTTTCCAAATTACGCTCATATTTAGCCCCCTCTAAATCTCCCCCGGTAGGGGAGACTTTTTTTTATGTTTAATTCTTGTTACTTGCTCATTTTTACCAGTACCACCCCATGCGGCGCAACTTTTACGGTAAAGTCGCTGTTGCCAACAATCAAATATTTTTGTTGCCAAACATCACGCACCTTGTTATAGCCTTTTAGGCCATTTTCGGCACGATTTACGGTGATAGTTTGATATTTGTCCGACAGGTTAAAAATACCCACCGCCTTCCCGCCATCTTCCAGATCTTTTATCCAAACCTGGTGATCATCCGTTTTAATAGCCCGGTGCGCTTCTTTGCCCAGAGCATCCTGGTCAATCGCGATTACCTCGTCATTGGTGAGCAGGCTCAGTGTAAACTCATCCAGTTTGCCCATATCACAGCCGATCAGCAGCGGGGATGATAACAAGCTCCACAGGCTAATATGAGTGTATTGTTCGTCAGGAGTAAGGCGGCTGTTGCGCTGGTTATCGCCCCAACCTACTTTGCCCACCACCAGCATGTCCGGGTCGTTAAAGTGACCGGGCTGTGCATAAGGGCCGTCGGCAATTTGGTTAAAGCCTATCGTCGACATGCTTTTCCAGGTATCTTCAATGTCGCCGGTGGTGCGCCAGCTATTTCCGCCAACTTCGGCGGCCCATTTCCACGAATCGCCCATGCCATACTGGCAAAAGCTGAATAGGATATCGCGCGGCACCTTATCCAGCGAGGCGCGCATTACCTGGTAAGGTTTTTTGTAATCCGCGAGGGTAGGGTTGGCATCAGTTACTTCCGAATAGGAACACCAATCGTATTTTAAATAATCGATACCCCAGTCGCCATAAGTTTTTGCGTCCTGGTCCTCGTGCTGCCAGGTGGCCAGGTAGCCGCCGCAGGTACGGGGGCCGGGCGAGGAGTAAATGCCCATCTTTAGCCCAAGGCTATGCACATAGCTAGTAAGGCCCAGCATATCAGGGAATTTTTGATTAGGGGTAATAGCGCCATCGGGCTGCCGTTGCGCCGCCTCCCAGCCATCGTCGATATTGATATAATTCCAGCCATGTGCGGCCAGCTTATCCACCATCGTTTTTGCGGCAGTGCGCACTTTCTGATCGTTCACAGAGAGGCCGAACGCGTTCCAGCTGTTCCAGCCAAGCGCCGGGGTAAGGCCGATCACGTCGTCGATCTTTATTGTAAATTTCTTTGTTTTTGTACCATACTGGTTATGAACCGAGAATATTACCGGGTAATCGCCTTTTTGGCTCACTACGCCTTTAATGATACCGGTATTGGGGTCCAGCTTTAATCCTGCGGGCAACCCAGTAACCGAATATTCCAGGTGTTTGCCGGTGGCGGGTATCCGGTACAAAAATGGGTTGCCAGGTCTTGCGCCGAACACATCCGGGCCGTTGATGCGCGGTTTTGCACCCGGGTATGGCGTAAGTACATAGGGCGTACTTTCTATCCACACCCTTGTTTCGTGCGACCTTTCCTCGGTAAAATAATACATTATCCAGTATGACCGCCTTAGCAGCGGGTGGATAGTAAACGAGTAGGTGTAGGGCTTCCCCGCTGAAAATGTTACTGCGACGTTCTTTTGATCAACTACTTTACGCGTTTCGGGATCGATCGTTCTCACAGTCAGATCGCCGTTGTATATATAATTGCTTTGGGTGATCAGCTTGAACGATTTGCTCAAGGTATTGTTTGCACCAAAGTCAAAAGGAACATCTGTAGTCCCCACATTGTCCGTCAGGTTGCTCATCTCGATGAAGTGTTTTTCGCCATAAATGCCGCCGTCGCCGCCGGTATCAAAAATGCGGATGGCCAATACGTTTTCCTTGTCCCATAAAATGGCTGGGTTGTTAGCGGCAAGGGTGTAGCTGCGCGGGCCGTAATTGGAAACTTTTATATTGCCGTTCTTCAACCCGCCATAGGCCGCTATTCGTTTGCCATTCAGGTAGACTTCGTCATTATCATCGATGACGCCCAGGTTAAAGCGGATGCTGTCTTTCAGATACGCCTTATCTTTCAACGACGACGGGATGGTCACGTGCAGCCGGTACCAGCCGAAGCCGTCGTATTTATCATAGCCCTGTTGTTCCCAGGGACGGTGTACGTCAATCGGTTTCCAGTTTTGGTCGTTGTAGCCAGGCGATGCCCATTGGGCCGAGTCGCCGGTGGTGAATTTCCAGCCGCTTTCCAGTGATACTCCCTGCGCGTTGGCACTGGTGGTAAGGGCGGCAGCAAGGATGGTCAGCATTAGTAATTTCTTCATTTAGAATCGGATTTACCTGGTTAGCAGTTTAACATCCTTCACCTGTTCGGGAAACCACACGGTCATCTCCCCCTCTCCCCGGTTAGCCCACGAATAGTAAGGGATGGCGGTCATGGTCTTCGTTTCGGTACTGATGGTTTGACTCGCCACGTCAATGTTAACACTTTTTACCTTTGTTTTCAGCACCGTCACGCCATTTAACAACGACGGCTCATATTCCGTTTCAAAAACAGCATCTTTCGGCACAATAATGTTGGTGGCTTTGCCATCGTTATCTTTCCACTCGGCGCAATACATAATGGGCCCGCGCTGTAGGGCTATCTTGCTGGTATCATCCTTCAGGTTGGCATTGGCAACAACGCGCTGCACATTCATCGGCAGGTTGAGCGCTATCTTATCGCCTTTTTTCCATTTTTTGCTGATCACCGCATAACCTTTTTCCATTTGGTAATCAACCGGCGCTCCATTTACTTTTATTTCGATCCTTTGTGCCGATGATGTTTCATAGTTATACAAATCCGAAGGCATCGCCTGGTTTTGCGCCCAGCCCGGGATGCGTATCTTTATATTCATTTCCGTTGCGGATGCAGGGTCGATATTAAAAGTTAACCCGCCATCCCAGGGGTAGTTATTTTGCTGGGTGATCTTTACTGCCTTGTTGTTTACCATCAAGCTGCCGGTGCCGCTGATGAACAGGTTCACATAAACATTATTGCCGTCTTCTGCATAAATATAACCCGGGATGGAGGGCAGCAGCCTCACCAAATTCGTCGGGCAGCAGGAGCAGGTAAACCAGCCTGAGCGGCCGCGTTCCAGATCCGGGAAAGTAAGGCTGTTGCTCACCTGCATGGCGTTGGTATAGAAGAATGATTTGCCATCCAGCCCGACACCAGAGATCAGCCCGTTGTACAGCGTTTTTTCCAGCACGTCGATATATTTCGAATCGCCGTGCAACAAAAACATGCGCTGGTTCCAAAATACGCTGCCGATGGCTGCACAGGTTTCGTTATAGGCGGTTTCGTTGGGCAATTCGTAGTTAGCGCCGAAACGTTCGCCATCGCCCACGGCGCCGATGCTGCCCTGCACGTACATCTTTTTGGTTACCATGTTTTCCCAAATTTTGTCGATGGCTTTCAGGTAGGCGGTATCGCCTGTGAGCGCTGCAACATCGGCCATGCCCGAGTACAGGTACATCGCCCGTACGGCATGGCCTTCGGCTTCGTCCTGGGCTATCACCGGCTTGTCATCCTGAAAATAAGTACCGTTCTCGTACACATTTTCACTTTTCTTATTATATTTTTTAATACCGCGCTGATCAATAAAAAATTTGGCCAGGTTAAGGTAATCGGTCTTGCCGGTAATGCGGTAAAGGCGCACCAAGCCCATTTCCACAATCTCGTGCCCGGGCGCCACATGCCTTTTATCCGGGCCAAAGGTGCGTACCAGCAGGTCAGCATTTTTTAGTGCGATATTTAAAAAATTGCGCTTGCCGGTAGCCATATAATGCGCGGCGGCAGCCTCGAACAGGTGGCCTGAATTATATAACTCGTGACTGCTCTTCTGTTCATTCACCCAACGCTCGGGGCCGGCCCATGACTGCGGGTGTGCCGGGTCTATCGATCGTGCGGTGTACAGGTAACCGTCCGGCTCCTGGGCCTTGCCCACAATATCGATCAGTGAATCGATATAAGCCGATAGCTTCGGGTCGGGATAAACGGCAAGCGAATAGGAAGCGCCCTCGATGGTTTTATAAATATCCGTATCGTCAAAAGGATAAACGGTGCAAAACTTGCCCTGGTGCTCCGCCGCCATCACAAAGTTCTTCACCCTGCCGGTGCTTTCGCAGCGGGCAAAGGATGCCGGGATGGTGACCGTGCGGTTGGTCTCGATCTTTTCCGACCAAAACTTATCCGCCAACTTTACGCTGGTAAAAGGCACCGGTTGTATCGGGTAGTCCTTCTTCTGGGCAGCTGCCGACAGGCTAAAGCCCGCTGCTATCATCAAACAAAATGCTTTCATAGTTCCTCCGTCAATTGCATCCCGATTATTCGGATTAAAATAGCGATGGGCGTCAAACCCATCGCTATAACGTGTTTTCAGTTAAACAAAAAGAGCTTTCAAAAGTACCAACAATTCAAACGGATAATGAATGATTTTTAGCAGGTTTTAGCTATATTTTATCATGTTTGAAGGAAATTATTAGTTGAATATGATAGAATAGTGGTAAATTAAGCGAATGCTGCGTCCGCGAGGAGGTTCTCGCCCGAGCCCATTTATGGGTGAACATAAACTTGCAGGGGGCCTCTGCCACAGCGAAATTTTTTTTTCAAATACGATGATCGAATTAATTTCCTAAGTTTATACATACTACCCCAATTATAAACCTCAGTTAACTAATCTGTACGACCATGAACAGGAGAAAATTTATCAGTCAGGGCGCTATCAGCGCAATCGCTTTATCCGCCATCCCCGGTTTTTTAGGGGCGGCGCAGGCCTATAAATTCCCGGTTGGGTTTCAAACCTATCCCATACGGGACATGATAGCCAAAGACTTCGCAGGCACCATGAAAACGATGGCCGGCATGGGTTACCAGTATGCCGAAATGTGCTACCCGCAAGGATACGCAAATGCCGGTTTCGGCGCTTTGGTAAACATAAAGCCAACGGATCTGAAAGCGATGATCAACGATGCGGGCTTGTATTGCCCAAGCTGCCATTTTGGGATTAACGACCTGGACAACAACCTGGACAAATGCATTGAATTTGCCCATGCGCTGGGCATGACGCAAATGGTTACCCCCGGCTTCGATGTGCCCGAAAATACCATCGCCGGATACAAGGCCGCCGCCGAAAAATATAATAAAACCGCCGAGAAGATAAAAGCCGCCGGCCTGGCCACAGGGTATCACAACCATGAAAAGGAATTTCAAATGCTGGAAGGCCAGTTGATCTACGATGCCATCCTGGAGGCGCTGGACGGCAGTTTGGTAAAAATGCAGTTTCAAACCGAGGTGATCAAGCTCGGTTTCGACGGCTCAACCTATTTTGAAAAATATCCCGGCCGGTTTATCTCGGCCCACTTATCCGACTGGACAGCCGACAAAAAACAGGTGCCCATCGGCCAGGGTATTATCAACTGGAAGGATTTTTTTAAAGCCGGCAAAAAAGGCGGCCTGCATAATTTCTTTGTCGAAATGAATTTTGATAATTATAAGGATAGCGCCGGATATATTCATGGGTTATTGGGGTAGGGCTGAATGCTTAAATCAGCTTTAGCCAAATGGGTTGCCCAGCAATAATATCACCGTCAGCGAAAAGAGGAACAGGCTGAGCAGGTTTTGTACGCCTAAAAGTACCCTCGTCCAGCCAAAGCTGCGGATATCGTATTCTTCCCTGAGTAGTTTTTTGGCCCATTCATTGATGTTATACTCGCCAAAACCAATGGCGAACGCGGTTATAATACTTAAAAATACCAGCCTTCCGGGATGAATCCCGTCCTTCACCACCTTGTCCTTTCCACTGTCACTCTCCGCCGGATGCTGTATTTCAATCTTAAGTGTTCCCGCAAAAAAGAGTGACAGGTACAAGCGGTAAAACAAATAGATGAGCATGATCAATATCATCAGCGGCCTGAATGGTTTTAAGCCATAATCGCTGGTTGCGTCAAACAGCAGCCCGTCAATGGTGCGCGTTATCCAATCCGGGTTCAATTCATGTTTGCGGCGTTCGATAGCCGCGGTAATTTGCCGCTGCGCACGGTAAAATCCGGCAGTTTTAAATTCCTCCTGTAGTTTTATCAGCATGGCCGGATTCGAACGGTAGGTAAGCGAGTCCAGGTTATCGGCGCTGGCCATTCCCTCAATATCGGGAAGGCTGTCTGGTTCAAAAATCATTCCTGATACATTTGCGTGGGTAAAATCAACATTTTTGAACTTTACATTTGTAAAAATGCTGCGCCGCAGGTCGGCGCCGATAAAGGAACAATCGGTAAACGAGGCGCCGTTAAAATTGGCGCTGTCGAGATACGAATTATAAAAATTAACCTCCCTCAGTTTGGAATCGGAATATTCAATTTCCTTTAAAACCGAGGAGCAGAAGTCTACCGAGTCGAGCGTGGCGCCAGAGAGGTCTGCATACTGTAAAGTCGCATTATAGCAGGAAATGTTTTTGATCTTTTTGTTTGACAGATCCAAACGGTCCGAATTATCGGCGCCCTGTTCAAGCCAGCGGCGGTGCCGTATGAGTTGATGCATAAAATGGACGCTATCCTTAGGCTTTACCAGCAGGTACGACGAATTCAGGCCGTCTTCCTCGCCGTTGCCGTTGGTAATTTGCGCAGCATCAACACCACTCACCATCACCATAAACATACTGAACTCTGCCTTATTGTTTTTCTGCGGCGGCGCCGAAAATAAATTCGCTTCAAATTGCAGTTTAACGTCCGCAGTCGCCAGCGTTCGGGCGTAAGCCACGTAACGGGCCTGTTTATCGGTAGTGCGCAAGTCCCCGCTAAGCTTAACCTGTTTGTATTTATCAAAAACTGCAGGCGGTTTGCCGGCAAAGATCCGGCTATCCATTACCAGGTAAATTTTGGCGCCTTTACCATCGGCTACATGGATAGCAAATAAATTATTCTGATCGCTGGTTTTATCGGCATTGGCGGTTTGAATCAGCACCGCATCCTGCAACTCGCGCGGTACCGAAACAAAAGTATAGCCGCGATCCATATACACGGTTGTTTTTGGGGCGCACGTGCTAAGGGTATAAACCCTGCCGCTATTGGTGGTAATGTAATTTGCCGGATCATCCGCCTGGTACGACAGCATTACCCAGCCGATCGCTAAAGCAGCCGCATCATAAAAAAGTATACGCCATGCAAAAGATTTGAACAGCGCGAAATTGATGATCAACAAGATGCCGTTTAGTAAAACGACAAGGGTGACAAAGGCTATCAGGATCATTTTATTAAAAATAAAACTCAGGAACAATATAAATATAATTTTTAAATGAGCAAGGGATTGTTTTAATAACATGTGCGCTGTAAATCTTAAAAGGCCGGATTCAGCCGCTGGTTGAGGCGGAACGTTTGGTCGGCGGCCCCAATAAAATATTTATGTTTTGATACAGAACATTTTATATATATTTATAAAATGGATTCCTAAACAAAATATACACACCTAAAATCACTCCCGCCCAGGTTTAGCGGCTTGATAAGCTAAAATTTTTATTAACCCACCTTTAAAATGACTTTTATGAAAAAAAACGTCACAAAATCTCTTTTTGCTATCACAAGCCTTGCGTTATTATTTTTTGTTAACCCAGCTTTCGGCCAGGCACCGGCTGCGGAACAGTCAGCTTCGTTCCAAACGGGAAAATTCTACACTACGGATGGAAAAAAGGTTAAATTTTTTACCCTTAATATGGAAGGAAATGTGAGCCGGTATAAAGTGAACGACAGTGATAGCGCCTTTACGGAAATATCGACAGATAAAATATTAAAAATTAAAGTAAAAAATAAAAATACTGCTTTGAGTATTGCCGCGGGTGCCATAGGGGGCCTGGCAACAGGATTATGGCTTATTGACGGTGACAACGTTACCCTAAGCGGCCCCCCCGGCACAAAAGCATTTGCTGTTCTGGCAACAACAGTTACGGGCACTTTTATTGGCGTTATAGTTTGGATTTTTGAAAAAAAGTATACCACTCTTTATCAAAAAGACAAAGTAATTAATGGCGTAAGTTCAAACTAAAATTGACGACGTATACTACCTAACGCCGGTTCAAGCGTCTTTCGCTTGACCCAAACCCCTGTCAGCGTCCCGCTGACGTTACCAAATGATCTTCAGGGGTGATGGTTTAATGTAGTCGCAGACTGGGGAGGAAACTTGCCGGAACTACAAGCACTTAAAGGTTTTCCAATCAATACCAGGAGCCTCAGGATATTTTTTATCTAATTTATTTTTAATATCCAGTAAAACTTGATTGAGCTGAATTCCATAAATTTTTTCAAAGCTATCGGAACCTGATCGCCACAATAAGCTGAATTTTTGAATGCCATAGGTCTCGATCAAATATTGAGAAATATAAGCAGACTGGTGATAAGCAATCATCATCGGCTCCTGATAAAAATGAGCTGTTAATGAATCAATTGGTATCAGCATATTCTTCTTTTCAAAAAAGGCGTAAGTCTGCTCAACAGTAAATCCGTTGCAACTATTTTGTGCATAAACCGCGATCCCTTCTTTAAGCCAATAGGAATGTTGAGGCGGCTGTCCCCAAAAACTGGTCGAAATCATGTGCATAAATTCGTGTGTTACCAGCGGGCTGATCGATCTATCGGCAACAAACCAAATCTTTTTCAATTGAGGGAACGCATATTCTGAAGAGGGATACCCCGTATTTTCAAGCATCTCTTTTCGCGAACTTAAAAATTGCGCCACAATTGAATCGGTATATTCATTTTGCTGAATTACAGCAAGATCACGTTTTATTGCGTCGAAACATACGTTAACTAAACTGTCACGATTATCATAGGCAAAACCATTTGAGGGGAAGTTAAACGTAATGTTGCGAATTGTTTTTGTAACGGTGCAATTTGTTTTCCAGCCCGCTGTTTTATTTGGTTGTGCTGTGCAAGCAATCAAAACAGCCAAAGCAAATAAAGTGAATAAACCAGTAAATGGCCTGGCATTCACTTTTGTAAAATCAGGTAGCTTCAAATTTAGCCCCAAAAACCTCAAACCATCCATTTTAAACATAAAAATACCGCTTTAGATTAATTATTAGCAAATTGTAACGATGTAAAAATTGCGCACCACACAAAAATACAGGCAACTTGTTAGCGTCCATAGGTGAAAGCTGTTTTTTTGATACTCGCCGGTTCAAGCGTCTTTCATTTGAACCCAAACACCTGTCAGCGTTCCGCTGACATTACCAAATGATCTTCAGGGGGCTCTCAGGATTCGCGCTGCTATACCAATACGCTCTCACGCTGGGTTGCGGATTAATTATTTACTTTACAGCTTGTAACCTTCGGGGTTGCAGCGTAAGTTTGAGTAATGATATTAATTACATCGATTATCATTAAAAGGAAGCTACAATGGAAAATAACATGCCGCCGGTACATCCCGGCTCAATCCTGCGGGAGGATATTTTAAAAGAAATGAAGCTGTCCGTCACTACGGCGGCGATAAATCTGCAGGTAAGCCGCAAACAGCTCTCCGAAGTTGTAAACGAAAAAGCAGCTATCTCCGCTGAAATGGCCGTACGGCTCGAAGACGCTTTTGGCGTTAACGCCGAATTTTGGCTCGACATGCAAAAGGCGTACGATATCTGGAAAGTAAAGCATAGCGGACGCGTGCATGGTATCAGGCGAATTTCGCCTGAGGTGATTGGGCAGGCTTCATGAAATACCCCTGTCGGCATCCCGCTGATATTACCAGGTTAATGAAACTATCACCCTTTTTATTATCATTGTATAACAAAACCTTTAGCAGCAATGAATGTGCCTAAGCTTAAAATAATACTCTACCGCATATGTATGGGCGTGGTTATTATTTGGTTGTTGGCAGTTGCGGTATGGGAGTACCAAATTGACAATCATTTCCAGGCCATATTTTTGCCGTTATTAGCTTTGTTCATTATTTGGCAGACAATAAAAGACTGGCACAAGCCCAATTGGCGCGGGCTGCCGGCCATGGCAGTTTGGATAGTGTTTGCTTCTTTTTTTTACCTGCCCAGGGATTACACCAAACACCAGAACAAATTACGGCTCGACAAATATGGCCCGATGTTAAACGCCAGGCGGGTTAAATTAGGGATACCGGTGATCCCTGCTAACTGGCAACCCGGTAGTTATGACGACCGCGAGGTTACCTGGAGTCCAAAAGACAGCGCTGGAGGTCATCAATCTAAGCTTATTTTTCTCGACTCATTGCACCGGCTTGATTTCGAAGATGATACCTATTACCTAAAGCGTGCGGATAGTGTTAAAAGATATGTTGACATCCGAACCTATTTTTCTAAATCCGGAAGTGTCGATTCAACCGATTATACGTACGAAGCGGGGATGAACAATAAAACGCTTTCGCGCACCCAGGCCGACAGTATTTTTAAGGCGGAAGAGATTCGGAAGGATTATTAACAGGACCAGCGCGCTGCCAGGCAATTTGCCTTTCGGGAGGTTTGCACACTTGTCTATAGGCGAGGAAGAATGCTATTTAACAAAAATTTAAAAATTAACTTATAAGTGAATATGTTTGCATTGGGGGTTTGGGATGACGAATTATGAAAAGTAAAGTTGCAGAACGGATACAGGCAGAAACCCCCGGGGAAGTACGCATTTTTGTACGCCAGTACACCGATATTGTATTAAGGATAAACCAGATTTTGACGGCAAAAGGCTATACGCAAAAATCCCTGGCCGAAAAAATGAATAAAAAACCATCCGAGATCAATAAATGGTTAAAAGGCAGCCATAATTTAACGCTGAAAACCCTGGCAAAACTGGAAGCGGAATTGGGCGAACCCATTATATACACGTCGAAAGAGCAGTTGATTTAAAACGTGCTGAGCCTGATCACACCGACCACCTCCGAAATTATCCAGTTTATCATGGCGGCTACCTGTCAGCGGGGCGACTTTAAAAATCATTGCCGCATAAAATACGGTAAAAAGGAAAAGCCACCTTCTCCAAGGTAGTCGACCCTATGGTCGTCAAGAAATTGTTTCACAGGCGCATATCCGTCCAGGTTAAGATCGCTTAATAATGCCTGTTTTTGCTTTAGTAAATAGATCACGACACCATAACACGGACCTGCCTTTGTGTTAATGCGAATTTGTTTGTAGGCGGTTATGTCGCTAACGGAGATAACTTTTTGTTTGGATGTCAGGTATTTTAAGGTCAATTGTTTTAGTTCGTCATCAATAAGTACCCCGTTGGGGATGTAAATTATCTGAAAAACGAACATTAAAAAAATTATAGCAATAGTAATTGAAAAAGTATACGCGCACAATATGGGTATTATAGCTTTTTGCGGCAGCGCATCATAGATTATCAGGTAAATGCTAACTACAAATATTACCAGGAAAACTGGTAACCCAAATATTTTGGCATTAAATATTTTCTTTGGGCCGATTGCTGTTATCATCTATCAATAGATCCTTTATTAAATCAAATATAATAAAAGTACCCGTTCCCGCGAAAGTATAATAAATGTCATCTTACATAAACCTACTGTGCGGCCCAAAGGATCAGGTTAAGGTGACGATTAAAGTTCGCCGGTTGCGGCGTTGCGTTGCATGATAATAAATATCCTGAATATTTCTTTGCACGGCAAATGGTTATTGTAAGCGGGACGTTTGAACCGGCGGGGGACTAACCCCAGCCAAATTAATTTCGGATATTATACGCGCTGCCAGGAATAAAAAATCGGAGATTTATATTTATTTTTGTTTTAGTTTAATCCCGACAGCATGGTAATCACTATTAATAAAGACACTAAGGCGGAAGATATTGATAAGGCCATTAAAAAGCTGCCAAAGTCAAAAAAGAAATCATTAAGCAACTTTTATGGTAAACTTAAGGGTGCATTTGGCGATGGTTTGGACTATCAAAAAAAGGTAAGGGATGAATGGGATTAAATATCTTGCCGATACCAATTGTTTTATATACCTGCTTGATCAAAACCCCTTTATATTGCCTTTTACCGAAGATACCTGGGCATTCTCCTACATAACCGAAATTGAATTGTTGTGTAAGAAAAACATTTCGAAAAATGAAGAAGCGGTGATCAATGAAATGCTGGACACCTGCGTTAAAGTCAACCATTCTCAAGCCTTAACCGAGTTGGTTATTAACTTAAAGCGTAAGCATAACATTAAGCTTCCCGATGCAATAATTGCGGCCTCTGCACAATTATTGCAACTTCCGCTAATTACCGCCGACAAGGGCTTTGCGAAGATTTCCGAAATCAATTGCATCCTGCTGGATTTTTGAAACCACTTGAATCCCCTGCCGCCGGTTGAGGCCTTGCGTTGCATGGTAATAAATATCCTTAATATTTCTTTGCCTGGCAAATGATTATTGTGAGCGGGACGCTTACATTTGTTTGGGTTCAAGCGGGACGCTTGAACTGGCTGGGGGTTGAACCGGCGGGGGGCAGATTTAATTGGTCTTATTTATCCAATTAATAAGTGGATGTACCCATTCTTTATAAGGCTTATAAAGAAAAGCGTGGCTATTATTCATATTCAGTCTTATTTCCTTAAAACTTTTTATACAATGTTTATCGTCAAATAATAATGAGCATGACCCATGAGGGTCAGAAGCCTCGTAGATAGAAAGAAAGTTTCCGCAGAGTTCTTTTCCTATGTAGCTTTTATAAGTGTCGGGCTCGCACATCCCCAAAATTGCATATTTAATCTTTTCGTTCTTAACCCGTATCGCAACTTCTATTGTGATGTATGCCCCCAGGGATGCACCGACAATGCAAATTTTTGCCGGGTTTACTCCAGCCTTCAATAAGGTATCTATTTGCTTTGATACTTTGACGGTATACACATCATCGTCAGCATTAATTGGTCTTGGTTCACTTATTACCTTGTATCCGTAACTGGCAAAAGTATCCAGTATGCTTTGGTATTCATATACGCCAAAATATTTGCTTATGCCTTTTCCATGTTCTATTGCTATTTGCCCGTGCAGGTAAAATAAATAAGTTTTCGATGTATCAATGTCATTTGCGATGCTTGTCCTTACCGTTTGTCCGTCTGCAGCACAAATAGCAAGTAAACAAAAGTGTATTAAAAGGAAGAGCGGTTTCATATATCACAATTTATGTATTTTGAGATGCACCGGTAAAGTTCGCCGGTTAAGGCGTTGCATTGCAGGTAATAAATATCCTGAAAATTCTTTGCCTGGCAAATGGTTATTGTAAGCGGGACGCTTACATTTGTTTGGGTTAAGCAGTTGCAATGGATAAAGAAACAGCCAGGTATATTTTCGTGCATTTTCCGAACCTGCTTACGTCAGATGAAGTAAGGGCTTCAAGACATGCAATGTATTCGGAGAAACTGGGCGAGGATGACCTGGAACACAGTTCCCGTGCAAGATCATACCGGAAAAGGGGCATGCTGACTGAAGACACGGCGGTACTTGACCTGCTCAAAGACGGTTACGATGCGTTTGAACGGCGTGCTTGTGAGCGGATAATGGCGCAATGCCCTGAAAAAGTGTTTTTAAATAATTGCCCGCAATGTAACCGACTTACGCGAACACCTTACGCCCGCCAGTGCCGCTACTGTGGCTACAACTGGCACGATATGATCGCTGCAAAGTTTATGCTTCACTCGTCATTTCCAATAACAAACAGGGGATTTTTTATCATGGGTCTGATCACAGAAGGTGAAGTGAAAAAAGGCCAATTTTTGGATTTGACTATGCTGGGTTTGGCCATTAAACCTAAGATCAATTCTATTGAGAGTGTGCGAAAAATTGCCAACGGGCGACCCCTTCCGTATATCGCGCTTGGAACCGATGAATTGGATGACGAAGAAATGGATTACCTAAAGAAAAAAGGCGCTTTTGGAACACCGCTGGACGTTTTGAAAGAAAGGTAGGAGCAGGCCATCATGGCGGCTACCTGTCAGCGGGGCACGTGCTGCAACCGCTTCGGCCGACCCCGACACCCGCGCCTGAATTGGGTTGCGTTGCATGGTAATAAATATCCTGAATATTTCTTTGCCGGGCAAATGGTTATTGTAAGCGGGACGCTTACGATCGGCTGATATTTTCAACAGACATCGAAATTCCTTCAATAATTAATTCTGCCCATTTTTCAGCTAATCGCTGGTAATCGTCATTGGTCCATTGTTCATGATATAAGTGGTCTTCCCAAATTTCCCTTCTGTCCGGGCCAATCTGGTATTTATATTTTTCCAAATAAAACGACAAGCGCCCAAACCAATTAAAGCTTTTTACGCCCCCTTTCTTTAAACCTTGCAATTGGACGCCTAAGCCGATTTCGTGTATGTTCGAAGTTGTCAAAAACTCAGCGTCAAGGTCGGCGGAACCAAGGTAAGAATTGCGGCCGTTTATTGAATAATGAATGATTCCTTCCCTGAATCTTCCAAAAATAGGCTCTAACAATTCGGACATTTTGTTTTTTAGCTTAAAAAGCACTTCATTGAACAATTGCCGTGTGATTTGGCCGCTCAGTTCGTCCTGTACTTCGGGATGATCCAATGCTTCAATTAATTTATTCAGCCGATCAAGTTTTTCGTCAATCGGTTTTTTTGGTATTTCTATTTCTCTCTCTAATTCCACCTCAAGTTCCTCGATACTCGGTAACTCTGCCTTCAGATTTTCGGGGATGGCGTGTGTAAATTGATATTCTGCAATTCCCATTGGTTTGTTTACATCTCTCAAGGCGTACTCTGCGGTAACTTTATTTTTATTCTTGCACAATATTATACCTATAGTCGCGCCGTCTTCAGCTGTTCTGTGGCCTTCATCAAAAGCTGAAAGATAGAAATTCATTTTCCCCGCATATTCAGGTTTAAAATCGCCGATTTTTAGTTCCAATATTACATGACAGTGTAATTTGGTATGGTAGAAAAGCATATCCAAATAATAGTCCTGCCCGCCTTTTTCCAGGTGGACCTGTCTGCCCATAAATGCGAAACCGATTCCTAGTTCTAAAAGAAATTTGTGGATGTGGTTAATCAGCGCATCTTCCAATTCACGCTCATTAGCTTCCTGGGTCAATTGGAAAAAATCAAATTTGTAAGGATCTTTGAAAAGCTCTCTCGCCAGGTCGCTCTTAGCAACTGGTAAAGTGTCTGTGAAATTGTGCTGTATCCTGCCTTGTCTTAAATGGAGGCCTGACTCTATTTGATTGACCATAACATCCCTGCTCCAACCATTTTCAATCGTTTTTTCAATATAGTAATAGCGCAATTGTTCATCCTTTACCTTATCTAACAGGGTAATGTGGTGATACCATGTAATTTGTGCAAGTTTGCCTTGCACATTTGAATTTACCGTAGTTTTTTTGCCGGTTTCAATTTGTGCAAGCGGCACTTGCACAAATGAAGGATAAGCCGCAGCAAATGCGCGCATATACTTCAAGTTTCGTTCGGAAATGCCTTTCATATCAGGGAAAGCGCTTCTTAAATCAATGGCTATCCTCTTAATAACCTGTGATCCCCAACCTTCCAAAGTCTGTTGATTTAATATTGAATTGCCAATCCACCAGTATAATTGAAGCATTTGGGCGTTGACAGATAAAACAGCGTTTAGTCTTGCAGTTTGAATTTGCTTCTTAAGCTGTTCTAAAAACTCGTGATAGTTTAAGGATATATCCATTATTCAAATGTAAGTAAAGTTAATTTTTATTATTGCCCCCAACGTGGCGTATGCCACGCAAAGGCGAAAGGTACGGCGTGCCCCGCTGACAGGTAGCAAACTATTGTGATGATCCCTTGCTGAAAGTTCGGTCACGGTTATTTTATTCAATTAAAATTTCCGGAAAATGTGGCAGTGCTAACAGTACGTTTACTTGCCATTGCGGCTACTTAGCATGCGGGCCACCCCGATAAATAGGGGCGGCAGCGAAAATTGCTTGCGGGAGCATAGGAGGGAGAAAGTCAAAAGCTAATGTTTATTTCATTTGCCTCTAAAATATTATCAAGTTTAAAGTGTCTTATGTCATTTCTTAAGTGACAATAAGCTCTAACGTACTCAATCATCTTTTTGGAAGAACTAATTTCGTCTTCGCCAAGGACAATTTCATACTCACTTATAGTCCTTCTGGTTATGATATCTAGTTTGTCGATGTATTTTATTGTAACATAGTTGTTGTTTGATCTACCAATGGCTGTTTTGATTAGATCTCGAATTGTTTGAGATTGGCTTAATATTCTTTTAGGCCCTTTTTTCTTCACTGAATAAAATGGCGCAGTTGCCAAAAAGGGTTTCCTTAGAAGTTTAAATGCGGGCAAATCATCCACCTTTATGGTTTGATTTTGTTGAGTTATATGGTTGAATCCAGTCAGATAATATGTGCCACTGCGGTTTGATAACTGCGCTGGTTTAAATAGTATTCCGCCCAGGTCAAGGAAACGGTCTCTTTTAATAGCTTTTTCTATTTTTATTATAAGCTTGTTATCTACTTCTGGTACAGTAAGTAAAGCATCTTGTGGAATAAAGGCCTCCGAAAATTTTTCTGCAACCGAATCAAACCACTTGCATTTAACCAAGGTTGAGGGATACAGTTTTGTGTGGGTTGTTACCTCTGATGTTTTTTTAATCTTCTCGATGTCAAATGGCTTTATTTCCACGACATGCATAATCGGGCTGACAAAAGTGAGCAAAGCCGTAATATTATTAAGTTGTTTTTGCCCGGAAAGGCTTGATTCAGTGTTTAAAAAGCTTCTTCTTTTTCCTAATTCTATATTCAAAGTCTTTAACACTACTTTGTCCCCGACAACCATTTTGCTAGCATCTAGAACTTCAGCCTCAATATTCTTCAAGTCATTTTCAAGAAAATGGCTTTCTTTAAATTGATTTTGTTTAGTTGAAAACCATAAGCATTTATATTTATTCAATTGTGGTTTGGGTGAAGGCGAGTGATCTGTAACCTCTATTACAACCATAACAGGTGGGATCATCATATGCTCACCACTTATGATAATATTATTGGTTTCTGTGATAAATGGGTGTGATACAAATGATACCACATCCCCGATTGAAAATTTAGGCATAGATTTAGTTAAACAATCAAATATAACATATCTTTGATTGGGACTTCGAATAAAGGATAATATTTGCATCTGGAATTGACCCTCCGAGAAATCGGATTACTGAATGCGGAATAGTGCATTTGGGTTGGAAATTGTCATAACCGCCCTTATAGGAGGTAAAGGTGTTAATCACCTGTCGTTGATTATAAATATCAGGACGAACACAAATGAGCGTGCTCACGAGTGTTATTACTATGGTTAGACAGTGTACAAAGTTAATAATATTCCTCAGGATATTTGGTATTGATTTCATCGGTACTGGATTAATAGAGTTAATTGTTAATTCATTGGAAACTTTGGCGTGACTCAAGAAATTGGGTAACGGTCAGCTTTATGTGTATGCGGTTTATATCTGATACGCCATCAATTCGGAGTCCCTTTTTTAATGAAATTCAAAAACAAATCTACGTGGCTGAAAAACCGGGGGTATTTACATCTTACCAATCAAATAGATGTAAATAAATCACGTGGCGAGATACTGGGGAAGGTGAAAAATCCAGAATTTGTAGAAAACCACTCGTTTTTCCCATTAATTCATACAAATATTAAAGAAAGGCGCTACAAACGAATTCAGAAAGATAAGCCAGCAAGAGCTCATTCTGATAACGGCGAAAGCTTTACAAAACTTCGTCCATTACACTATGCGACTCATATTGATTCGATGATATTTGGCTATTATGGGGAAATGTTGCAAGACAAATATATCAATGAACTTTCAAAAGCGCCCAAACTAATTGATTGTGTAACCGCATACCGCCGAATCGAAGACCCCCACAAAGAAGGTAAATACAAAAGTACAATCCATTTTGCACACGAAGTCTTTTCGAAAATTGAAGAAATGTCAGTTGATGGGTGTTGTGTTTTAAAGTTCGACATAGAAAAGTTTTTTAGTTCTATGGACCATATTATTTTGAAAAAAGCTTGGGCTGATTTAATTGAAAAACCCACGCTTCCACCTGATCATTATAATGTTTTTAGGGCGGCTACAAAATTCTCCTTTGTTTTAAAAGACGACTTGAGGGTAACTCAAACAGGCAACGGGAAAAAGAAAGGATTTGATGAGAAAAAATTGGCAGACATAAGAAAAAAAAATATTTCAGCTTTTTTTGAAAGCCCTAAGTTTTTAAAAAATGCAATCGCAAATAAAGAATTAAAAGTCTATAAGAATAGCTTTAGAAATAAAGAAAATTTAATGGTCGGAATACCTCAAGGGTTGCCGATAAGTGCTACTCTTGCTAATTTGTATTTATTGCATTTTGACAAGAAAATCGTCGAAAAAGTGGTCGATAAATTGAATGGCTTTTATCGGCGATACTCTGACGACATTATCGTAATATGTAAGTTAGAGGATGAAGAGAAAGTTAAAATAATTGTTGCTGAAGCGATTGGCCAAAGCAAGGTGGAGATAAGTATTCCAAAAACAGAAATCTACCATTTTTCAAAAGAAATAATTGATAGCAAACCTTCACAAACCGTCGGATATTTGATTCAAAGTGAAGGTAAAATAAAAAGGGATTACCCACTGACATACCTTGGCTTTGAATATTATGGACATAGGACATTAATTAAGTCTGCTAATCTTGCTAAGTTTTATCGCAGAATGATTTTTGCAGTTAAAAGTAGAGCTAGGCGAGCTAAAATCGCAAATCAAAAAAATTCTGAATTGTCAACTGCAATTTTTAAGCGAAGGCTTTATCATCTTTATACGAATATAAATCTTGATAAAAAAGAGATTCCAAGAAGATTTAAAAAGTTAGTAACCAATAGGTTTGGGGACTACGTCTATCAATCCGAATTGTCAAAAAAGAAATTTCAAAGTAATTATTTTAGTTACGGTGAACGAGCTGCCGAAATAATGAATGAAGACGCTATCGTAAAACAAACCAAGCGGCATCGAACAATATTTAATCAGGCGATCAAGATTCAGAAGTCAAAATACGACTTATAGTCTTGGAGAGCGTTCGTGAAAAAGCACCATTTTTGTGAAAACACCTTATCATGACGGAACAAAAGAAAAATATAAAAAGGATTTCTAAAAACGCTTACTACAAACCCTTTTTAGAAAAAGCAAATGCGGCAAAGGAAAAGCAGAAGATGGAACTGGCTTTGGAACGTGCATGGCATAATCGAGACTTTGAGATTGACAAATATTGGAGCAGGGCGACATATTTTTGGGCATTTATCGCCGCAACGTTTGCTGGTTATATTGCCGTAATGGCATCTAACAAAATGCAGCCTGAATTTCAAAACGAATTGGCCTTCGCGATAATCTGTATGGGCGTAATATTCTCTACATCTTGGGTGCTTGTTAATATAGGTAGTAAAAAATGGCAGGAAAATTGGGAGAAACATATTGATATGCTAGAGGATTCCGTCACTGGCCCCATTTATAAAACTGTGTGGAATAAAACTGCCTATTCAGTATCCACCATTAATATTTATGTCAGCCGTTTTGTAACTAGCATTTGGGGATTGCTAGCGATTGCCCAGGCATTTGGGTTGCCCTATAAAAGTTATATTCATTTTTATAATAGGCCAATCGACTGGCCAATAGTCATCACCTGTCTGCTTACAGTTTGTTTCCTAGCCCTCCTTTATTTAAAAACTAGAAGACCTTTTTTGCGTAACGAGGCCGATAATTCGGATAAATTCAGCTTTGAACGCCGCGCTATTCATTTTGAAGGTCCAACCGAAGACCAAATTGAATTATAATGCCCCCCCGTGTCCACTTCTCGTGCAAGGTTGGGACTACAAAACTATCCCCCTTCCTCCTAATAAATTAGTTTCCCCCTGCAACGCCTTACCCCCCTCAGCCGTCATATGGCTATGAAACTAAAACTGCTGCTTTTTATAACCCTTTTCACACTTTTACTATTCAACAGCGCCAAAGCCCAAACCCCATCCGGTAAAATATCCGGCTCCGTTTTGGATGAGGGCAAAAAACCGATGGATGGGGCTACCGTTATTTTGCTTATCGCGAAAGACTCCACTGTGGTGAGCAGCCAGCTGGTTGGGCAGGATGGCAGCTTCGCGTTTGCAAACTTAAAGGATGGTACTTATTTGGTTAAAGCCACTTATATCGGCTATAAAAACTTTTTGAGCGGCAACGTGGCGGTTGCG
>Ga0207103_10154_pt1 | contig 20434 bp, 20 predicted proteins | sample Alteio_BWMinHeat_81_FD_153546 | JGI IMG/M metagenome (GOLD analysis project Ga0207103, IMG submission 153546) | Enriched cells from forest soil in Barre Woods Harvard Forest LTER site, Petersham, Massachusetts, United States -... | ecosystem: Environmental > Terrestrial > Soil > Temperate forest >...
CAGGCTCGCCACCGCTTCCGGGATGTGAAGTCCGGATTGAGCGCGCCCACCGCGATTCCCATGAACAGCACGCCCGCCACTCCCAGGCGGAAGCTGAACAGATTCAGCTCGCCCAGCAGGTAGCCCAGTCCGATCACCACGAACAATGTAAGGATCGGGTTCTGCGCGAGTTCGGAACCGATGCTATGGAACATAGGAATGAGTCGCCGTCACAGATTCGGCTACTGCCGCACGGCAAGAGGATTCAGGATAGCAAAGGATTTCAGCCGTGAATGTGATGCAGAACAGCTACCCGTCTGTCATTCCGAGCGAGAGGCGCGATACAGATGCGCCGCGAGTCGAGAGCCTGCCCTGAGCGAAGCCGAAGCGGACCTTGCGCTTGGTCACAAAAGAAAAGGGGGCTTCAGCCCCCACTAACCACTAACCACTAATCACTTCTTACAACATTGCTGCCACTCTACCAGCGAACGCCGGCTGTTGCAGACGCGCCAGCAATCCCGCCGCCTCGGTCAGCTGACGATACCGATCCGCAACCGGCGCGAGCTCAGCAGAAAACTGTGGCACCAGCAGCTCTCCATATAGCTTGAAGGTGACGCTCATCGCCAGCAGCCGCATGCGCAGCGCATTGTTCACCAGCACCTGCGCGGCCTTCGCCACCTCCGGTTCAGAACTGCTGCGCGCCGCTTCGCCCAGCCGCATCAGCACCTGCGCATTGTGCGCGAGGCGTTTTACATATTCCAGCGTAGCTAACAATCGCGCGCGCCGCAGCTGCCGGTAATCCTTCGCCGACAATCTTTGTTTCAGGAACTGCTCCTGGCTCTCGTCCAGCAGATTGCTGAAGGCCGCGAAGTCCACTGGCTGGGTCTGTCCTGCCAGGTCTTCGAGATTCCGTACCAGGATCCGCTCGCGGCGAAAATTCCAGTATAGAAACAGAATTGCAATGATCGCTACAACGGCTACAAGCGTTATCAAACCGTTACTCCAATTCTGATTCTTTCAAACCAGCTTCGCCGGATGCGTAAACCGATTTTGTCCGGCCTCATCTTACAGCCCCAATGATCGCCGATAATTGCCGGATAACTCAAAAAATAAAATTCTAGTCCCGAAAAATGGAATGCCGAAATAGGGCGTCTTCCCGATTCCCGCTATGGGACTGAATTTTCACGTGGTAGGCCCTAAAGTCCACTCGTTAGACGCGAAATGAGCTGGCGGGGATTATCTAGAAACTGGCTGGTCGTCGTTTTCTTCTTCTTCGATGTCGTTTTTCGTGGCGGTCTTGGGCTTCAGCAGCTCTTCCAGCTTCTCGTTCCACTTCGCGACGTCGTTATACGGGATCGCGCGAATCGGTTGCGCAACACCTACTGGCTGCGCAACGAATCTCAGCCAGATCACGGACATCAAGATGAAGCTCAATGCGCTAAAAGTCGAAATGAGGTGAAAGTTGAAATTCACGTATTGCAGTCTGAGCACAACCAGCACAAGCTGCAAACTTGAGTAGATTCCGTACCCGAGCGCGATCCCAAACGCATTGCTGCGCCAGCTCAAGCCAAATGATCTGGCTAGGAAAAACAGCAGCATCAGCAAACCAATCTGGACAATCCTTAGGCTGCGCTCGGTATAGAAAACCAGCTTGAACAGTCGATTGCCATCGGACCCAGGACCAAAGAAGACGAAAAGAACTGCAACCAGCAACAGAGTAGCGGCTGTCACGAAGAAGATTTTCCGGGCAACCCGGCTTAGCGCTTCGTATGGCTCAAGTACCGTTAGGAATACCTCGTAGATCACAACAAGGCTGAGGGCTAGGCTTATTGCTTCCAGCGTGTAGAAGAAATAAAAATAGGTGAATTCTGGCCACTTCCGAAGGATGCCCACCAGATCCGCAAAGGGCTGGAAGGCATGAAAGATGCTGTACGCGAAGAAGCCCGGCCATGCGACATGGAGTTTCCGTCGCAGCATAATTGCTGCGATCAGACATTGCAGTGTTATCCCGACAAAAACGACTGAGTATTCCTCAAGGCCGTAAGAAGGCATAGGCTCACGTTACGAAGGCTAATCTAGAAGAGTAGGTGCACGGTTATCGTCTGGCAACGGGCGGGTCGTCGTTTTCTTCTTCTTCGACGTCGTTTTTCTAAGCGGCCTTCCGCTTCAGCAGCTCTTCCAACTTCTCGTTCCACTTCGCGATGTCGTTATACGGGATCACTCGCACGGGCTGGGCAACTCTATCTTTCTGCACAAAGTAACATGTCCAAATCCCCACCATAATCATGTACGCGACGGTTCGAAACAGAGACTGCATCCCTTCGGTAGAGTTTCCATAATAGGTCCGCTCTAGTGCCAGAATTAAGTCCAGGATGGCATAAATTCCATATCCCATTGCGATGCCAAAAATGTAGCTACGCCATGTTAATCCAAACGACCTGACCAGGAAGAACAGAGCCAGCAACACTCCAGCTTGTATGAGACGAAGCGTTCGCAACGAGACGAAAATCACTTCTGAAACGCGATCGATAGCAGACCCCGAACCATATCGCGCCAGAATCATCCCGATGATTATTAAGTAGAAAACGATAGCGAACAGTAACCGTTTCGCGACGCCATTTAGAGCATCATAGGGCTTGAGAACCGACGTAAATATCTCGTAGATAAGGCAGAAACCGAGGCTGATTCCACAAATCTCAAAAGCGTAGAAGAAATAAAAGTACGTTTGAAGCGTTACATGCGACGCCATAACGACTACCGAAATCGCGGTCATTGCTACCTGAAATGTGGTGTAAACGGTGAATAGTGGGATCGCCCTGTAGTAGCGGCGGCGAAGTATGGTGAAGGCAATTACACACTGCAGCACGGCAGGAACAATTGCAATGAAATAGTCTCGGAATCCGAAAGTCAACCTCATGGGGCCGACGCAAGCGTATCGCGCCCAACGTCAGCCCACAAGGGCGGGTGCCCCACTCAAGCCTTCATTTGGCTCGAGTGGGGCAGTCTGATATGAAATCGAAAGAGACGCGAACTACGCGGCCTTCTTCCTCAGCAGTTCTTCCAACTTCTCATTCCACTTCGCGATGTCGTTGTACGGGATCACCCGCGCTGGCTGCGCAACCTCCCGAGGCTGCCAGAAGTAACAGGTCCAAATTACTACCATTAAGTTATAAGCCAGAGTTCGTAGTAGCGAGCTCAGACTCCAAATCGGGTTCCCGTAGTAGGTCCGTTGAAGGGTGAAAATCAAATCGATGATCGCGTAAAGGCCATATCCCAGGGCGATACCAAAGATGTAGCTGCGCCATGTAAGTCCGAGCGATCGCACGATAGCAAATAAGACCAGCAAGACTCCGGCTTGGATAAGCCTTAGTGTCCTGATCGAGACGTAGATAACCGTGGAAACGTGGTCGATCGACGTGCCCGTACCAAATCGCATCAAGACGATCCCAATCGCAACGAGAAACAGTGCCACACCCAATAGCAGGCGCTTTGAAACCCGGTTCAGGGCATCGTACGGCTCCAGAACAGATGTAAATGTCTCGTAAATTACGCTGAATCCAAGAGCGATACTGCAAATCTCAAAGGCGTAATAGAAGTAGAAATAGGTTGAGTATTGAACCTTTTCGGCCATGACTACGATTGAGATCGTCGTCAGGATTACTTCGAAAGTGGTGTAAGCAGTAAACAGCGGGATGTATCTGTAGTAGCGCCTGCGAATGATCGTGACGCCGATAACACACTGCAATATCGCCGGAAAGATGGCAATGATGTAGTCTCTGATTCCGAACGTCATGGGCTGATACGAAGGGTAGCGCGTCTTCGATCAGCCCACAACCTAAACATCCTAGTCCCGACTGTTTGACCTAAACGAGTCGAGGGTTCTGCGGCGGCGGGCGGGTGGCCCACTCAAGCCTTCTGTCGGCTTGAGTGGGGCAGTTTCGCTGACTTTCGGTGAGTTCTAGACCTGTATAGGGCAGGGGGAACTACGCGGCTCTCTTCTTGAGCAGTTCTTCCAGCTTCTCATTCCACTTAGCAATATCGTTGTACGGAATGACTCGAACAGGCTGTGCAATTCTTTGGGGCTGAAGGAAGTACCAAGCCCAGATAGCAATCATCATGTTGTATGCCAGAGCACCCAAGATTGACTGAGGCCTCCAGAAGTCATTTCCATACTCCATCCTGATGACCCACAGAACCAAGTCCACAATAGCGAACATGCCATACCCGAATGCAAGACCGAAAGAATAGTTTCGCCAAGTAAGCCCTAGCGATCCTGAGAGCACAAATAAAAGAAGTAGTAGGCCCACCTGGATAAACCTGAGACTTCGCTCCAGCAGGTTCATCGACTGAGTGAGTCGATCGGCCTGTGGTCCTGTTCCGTACACCACCCAGAGTATCGCAACCGCGAACAGTGCTAGGGATGCGGCTAGGAACAAAACTCGCCAAACACGCCGCAAGGCATCATATGGTTCAAGTACCACCTTGAACACTTCGTAAATCACCCCGAGGCCGAGGCCGATACTACCCACTTGCATCGGATAAAAAGTATATGCGTAGTGCAAACTCGAGAAATGTTCTGTTAATTCAACCAATAGGATCGCAAGTGTTACGAGCTGGTAAATGGTGTAGGTCGTAAATATGGGGAACACCCTGAACAAGAATCTTCGGAAAATCACAACTGCAATTAAAACCTGCAAAATCGCCGGAACCAGAGCGATGATGTAATCCTTCAGCGTGAGATACATGGGCTGACGAAGAGATTATCTTTTTCGACGTCAGCCCACAACTGCAGGATTTCGCGCTGAACTATCTGCTCTGCAAGATCTCCGCCACTTTCGGATCTGGCGGAGGATTAGGGATTGGATATTCTCCCCACGCTTGCACTGCCGAAAGTGTAGGAATTGCGAAGCTATCGACTAACCTCGGATTGGGGGGAGGATTAGGAATTGGATAATCCGCCCATGCCTGCGCTCCCGATACCATCAACATCAAACCAAACACAAAACTGCATAAAACCTTCTTCATAACACCCTCCCAGTGCCAAGTGGGCACGGCCTCAGCATCAGGGGAGAGGTGTCACGATCTTCAAAAACCTGTTTTCATTCCTGAATTTGGAACAAGATTTCGCCTATCGTGCATTCCGCACGGAATTGGTGTTTACTATCTGTGTATGTTTGCTACCCCGCGCGAAGACTTCGAACAGAACACTCTGAACTCGGTACCAGGCGCCCTCGGCAAGCTCGAATACCTCGCCCAGCTACGCGAAGAAAATGGCCGCTATTTCCATTGGGGCCTGGCACGGCTGCATGGCGACGAGGCCGCCGGCGCCACCCTGGAGCAGGCACACGTGTCCCAGTTCCTGGCGCTGTTGCGCACGCCCCTGCCCCAGTTGTGGGACGAAATACAGCAGGCCGCGGAGACGCACCAGGTAAAGGCTGAGGAGTATGTGAGAGAGTTACAGCAGTTGGGACAGGCGCTTGTGCCTCCGGTTACCGGCGGAGGTTCGCACCGTCACTTCAGTTCAGTTTTGCAGGCGCTTTCTGCGCTGGCGGCGCCGGCGGCCGTGCCACCCCGTCGAGCCGCATAGCCATTCCCACCACCTGCCCGATCACCTCCGCCTCCTGCGGATGCCGCATGATGCGCGGCGCCACCGGCGATAGCGGATGCGGCTGCAGCACGATGCGGTCACCCTTCTCGATCGTGCACCAGCAGCAGATGTGTTCGTCCCGCGTCTCCACGAAGTAGACGGGACGCTCGTACTCCGAACGCCAGGAGCCGTCCCGCACCTGGTTCTTCGACTCGTCGATCTGCAGGAATGTCCCCGGCATAATCAGCGGATACATCGTGTAGTCGTCAACGCCCACATATCCATAGGTGAAGTCGGCATTGGCCAGTGGCGCCAGGTACGAGAGTGGAACCACACCCCACTTCTCTACCATGCGTCCCAGGTTCACCGTCTTCTTCAGATCGAAGCTCGGGTCGAGCTTGACCGGGAGACGCACGTCGCCCTGCAGTTCCAGCGCGGCCGGGCGGGTGTTTGGCGCCGGCGCCAGCACCAGGTCGGCGGAGTAGTTCTCGGTGTCGATGCCATACCAGATCAGCAGCTGTTTAATCGTTACACGATAGATTACCGCCAGCGAGTACAGCCGGTGCAGACTGGGAACAAGGCTCTTGGTTTCAAAGTCCGAGAGACGGCTGATAGGGATGGCGTACTCTTCCTCTTTGCGCCTCTGGGCAATACGCTCGCTGGCGATTTCCACATCGCGCAGCTTGTAGCCCAGACTTTCACGCAAAGCCTTGAGTCTGGCTCCGGGCGTGGTCACAAGAAACTCCGAGTTCCAATTGATAGGAGGACAGCTTGCTGCCCTGATTATATGCAGAATACGATAGAAAAAACAGAAGTCAGTGATCAGTGGCTAGTGGTTTAGTGATCAGTAGCTTGTAGCCGGTCTGGATCACTAACAACTGGCAACCAACAACTGTCTTTCAGTGGTAGAGTGCCGCTTCAGCGCCGCGTCACCCGTGCTGAATTAGCCCCGGCTGTGATCAACCTCACACACCGCTGTCTTGCACTGATCCTGTCAACCCCCATTTTCTTTAAAATTTCTCCTAATTACCTCATTCCACGATAGAAATAAATTTCGGGAAAGTGTCTAGTCTCCCCTTCGAATTTGCTACTCTGGAAATAGAAGCTCGTAGTGCGTTGGTTTTTTCTGATAACTGACAACTAGCAACTACCAACTCCCTTGTTTTCAATATTTTCACTGCTAACTCTTTTGTTTTGCGGCAACTGGCAGAACCTTCCCGCCAAGTTGCTGAACTCTGGAGACTTAACAGAGAGGAGGGGGAGGGGGTACCCTCCCGAATCGTCGCGCGCCGGACGTTTGAGGGATAGATCGTGAGCAAGGGTTTTTACTGGCCACTAGCCACTACTGACTAGCCACTGCCTTTTACCCTTCCCACACGAACGCGTCGAACACCCGTGCCACCGAGAAGCCCAGTTGCCGGTACAGATCTACGGCGCGCTCGTTGGCCTCGGTCACGGTCAGCGACAGTGTCTTGAAACTGCGCTTACGCAGTTCCTCGGCGCTGGCTTCCAGCAATGCCAGGCCAATCTTCCTTCCGCGATGCTCAGGCAGAACGCAGACCTGCGTCACGTGCCCGATGTTGTCTTTCACCCGCGAACAAAGAATCAGGCCGACCGGAGCGCGGCTGGCGCGATCGATGGCCACGAACGACGAATTGGCGTCAAAAACTCCGCAGCCGGGAAAGCGCACAATGTTGTTCAGAAAGCGCAGCGCTCCCTGCACCGTACGGTACTGGTCGTTAATTTGCGAATCGATGTGTCCGCGGTAGCACGCCGTAATCAGTGCCGCCGCGTGTTGGTAATCGCTCTCCTGCCAGCGCCGTAATTCGAAGGGGCAAGCCTTCGCCGCGTTCACTTTTGCCGGCGCCACGTGTCCGGCCAGTGCCAGTTCCATGAACAGTCGCGGATAGCGCTGAAATCCCTGGTGCAGAAACGGTCCGGCCACGCGCCCGGTTTCATGCAACAGCAATTGCGCTTCAATGCGGTGTACGCCTGGCGACTCCTGCAGCGTCTCCAGCACATGCGTTACCAGCTTTTTTTCCACCGGACTCTCTTTGCCGTTGGGAGCGTGTTCCTGTCCCACGTACAAATCGCCGATTACGCCTTTGTTGCCCTCATATACAAAGAAAGCATAACCGTGCAATCGTCCACGCTCGACCGCCGCATAGCCCGGCAGGATGCGAGCGTCGACGTAGCGCAGAATCATGTCCGCCGACGAACTGTAATCCCACGCGAGTTCATCCGACCACACTTCCGTCTCCTCTTGCAGCAGAGGTCGCAAGTCAGCCGAAGTGAAGTGCCTGAGATCGATGATTTCCACGTTGTCCCTGTACGATTGGATGTTCCCGGTGCCCTCAGGGGAGCAATCAGCACGCAGACATGGAGTCTAAGCTTCCCATGCTTCGCAGAGCAACGGGGGAACACGAAAGAGCAATGCGCTGCGCACGTACCCGTGTGACATTCACGCACTGCTGCGCGCTGCCAGCTACTTGCTACCCGGTGATAGACGACTATTCGTGTCTGGCGAAACACGGCTCATCCAGTACATCTCCAGCTTTTGCGGCTTGTAGCTGCCTACCGGCAACGCCTTCCAGCCCGGAGCCAGACTCTCGGCGTCTTGAATCTTCCCTTCTGGAACGATCAGCAGATGCGCGGTTGCCGGTATCTCACCCTGCTGATAATTCAGAATCTGCTCGTTACGATAGAAGTTTAGGCCGTAATCGATATCGCGCTTTACGCCAAACACCGCGACCGGCGCCGGTGTTGGTTCCATCGCGCTGATCTCGCGCGCAAGCGTTCGCGATGAAAGATGGGCATCCATGACCGGCGCGCCCATCTTAAGCAGGAAAGCCATTCCCAATACCACGGGAACCATGGTCATCAGCCGAAGCGTCGCGATTCCACGCAACAGGATCACTGCAATCATTGCAAGCGCAATCGATCCTCCGACGATTGCCGCGGCAACCACCGCACCGGGAATGGGACGCACGCGCGAAATCCAGTACCAGACCAGCAGTGCTCCGGTCAGCATAGTTCCGTTCAGCAGGCAATGAATCACCACCACAACCGCAGGAACCCGGCGCGCGTGCTTTTGCTTTTGCCAGAGATAGTCGGCGAGCATGAGACCAAATGCTGGAATTGCCGGAAGGATGTAGCCCGGCAGCTTCGACTCTGAGAGCGAGAAGAACATCACCGGCAGGACGCCCCAGAGCAGCAGAAATAGTTCAAAAGTGCCGCTCGTCTGCAATCTTTCCCGGAACAACTTCCGAATCGCTCGAAACAATGCCACGCCTACTGGCACTGTCCACGGCAGAACGGAGATCACCAGCACCGGGATGAAGTACCAGAACGGCTGCTTGTGTTGGAACATGTTTGTGCTGAAGCGTTGCAGGTTGTGCTCCAGGAAGAAGACGCGCAAGAATTGCGGGTTACGAATCTGCACCAGCACGTACCACGGCAGCATCCCAGCGAAATAGATGGCGAGTCCCGGCAACCAGAGCATACGCGCGAGCACTTTGAAGTCGCGCAGCACCAGGCAGAACGCGACAATAATCAGCAGCGCCAGGAACGGTGCAACTGGCCCCTTCGCGAGTGTCGCCAGCGCCAGGAAGAAATACGCGATACCCAGCCAGCGCCTCTCGTCGGTCTCCAGCCACGCATACCACGCCAGCAACGCGATTCCGAACATTGCGGTAAGCGGCATGTCGGTTGACGCAGCCCGTGCAAATCCAATGATCGCTACCGACGACGCCACGATGAGGGCGCCGTCCAGCTGCGCTCCTGGACGGAATCGCCGCAGGAAAAGATACACGGAGAAAACCAGCAGTGTAGCCATCGCAGCGGAAGGAACGCGTGCGGCCCAGTCACTCACACCGAAAAGCTTGTACGAGAGAATGGCGCCCCAGTAATAGAGCACCGGTTTTTCCAGCCAGGCCGTGCCGTTAAGGATCGGCGTTACCCAGTCATGCCGCGCCAGCATTTCTCGCGCGATCTGCGCGTAACGTGGCTCATCGGCGCCTACCAGTCCAAAGCTGCCCAATCCATAGAAAAAAAGAAACCCGCAGAAAATTGCTAAGGTCAGCAAATCTGCGATGAGTGCCGCACGTTGGCCTGGAACCTGCGATACTTTCTCCGGCATCAGGCCGCACCTTCGATTCGAAAAGTGCTGAGTTTTGTGCGATCTAGCGCCAAGCCCGTTAAGCTCCTCAATCCCAAGAGAATAGCAACCGGCTATTGTAAACGGCAGCTTCTCTGGACTGGGAACACACGTGCAACCTGCCGCTCTCGACTGGTACAATTTCGGGACCGATGCAGCCACGTATGGAAACTGCTGCCGAATTCAAGCCGGGTGATCGCTGGGTTGCGGAATTGCCAGACCGTGCCCTCGTCCTGATCGCGTCCTACAATCTTTACGGTCGATGGACGGTCACCATCTACGACCAGAAAAGCCAGTCGAACCTGTTCGAATTGCACGACGAGCAGACTCTAGAGGGTGCCCGCAAGTATGCGGAAGGGTATGTGAACGGAGCCTTTCACGAAGAACTGGGACCGTTCCAATGGAGTTTGCACACGAACAGCTAGACAGGATCAACGCGGCCATTGGCTGCGTTTCCGGACACCTGCATTCGTCTCGCCCATAATTCGGAACTGCGCCAACACTCTTTCCACGCTGACCGACAGCGGCCCATCCAGCGACAACCCGCTCGCACAATTGTGGCCGCCACCGCCAAACTGCTCGGCGACCTCCGAGACATCGATTGAACCTTTGCTGCGCAGGCTTACGCGCCAGCGTCCGTCCTGCATTTCGCGAAAGAAAACAGCTACTTCTACGCCCTCAATGGCTAACGCGTAGTTGACCAGTCCTTCGCAATCCTCGTCGGCGGCATCCACGCGATCCATTTGTTCGCGCGTTACGTACATCCACGTGAGCGGCCCCTCGCGGTGCAGATTCGAGAGCGCGGTTCCCAACAGGCGCATCTTGGAAGCCGCGTGCGAAAAGTAAACGCTTTGCGCGATCCGCGCCGGCTCTGCACCGTACTCCACTAGTTGTTTTGCGAGTTCGAATGTCTTTTCATTCGTTCCAACAAAGCAGAAGGAGCCGGTATCGGTCAGGATCGCCGTGTAAAGGCAGGTCGCAATCTCTGGCGTGATCTTGACGTTAGCCTGGTTCGCGAGCCAGAACACCATCTCAGCGGTCGCACAGGCGCTGGGTTCGATCCAGTTCACATGGGCGAACGGCTTTCCGGTTGCATGATGGTCAATGTTGATAAGAAACTGGCGCTCGAGACCATTCAGACGGGTGCGCTGGACACTGTCGCACTCCAGCAGGATCGCGGCTTCATAGCGGCCATTCACCGCGTCAGCCTGAACCACGTGCTCCGAAAAAGGCAGCTTGCTGTAAATGTGGGGAACGGGGTCGTACAGAATCACTTCGGCCTGCTTGCCCATGCGGTTCAGAATGCCGCAGCAAGCCAATGCCGACCCTACTCCATCGCCATCAGGACGGGCGTGCGAAGTCAGGACAAATCGATCTCTCGTTTCAATTGCCTGCAGAACGTCGTGCAGCATTGTGGGAACCTTGGCTCTTCAATGCAATGCTTGCAAGGTCCGCTTTCACGGCTCCGTGACCTTACTCGACTACCGGGCGCGCTTCTTCGAGCGCTTTAACAACTCGTCAATTCTAGACTCAATCTGCTCCGATCTGTCCAGACGGAAAAATAGTTCCGGCGCATGCCTCCGATGGAGGCGATCCACGATCTCGTGCTTAATATAACCTGCGGCGGCTTCCAGTCCTTTAAGGCTCTCTTTCGCTTCCGCATCTGATCCAGTCACCGACACAAACACATGCGCAGTCTTGCCGTCCGGGGCGAGGCGCACGTCCGTGACCGTTACCAAGCCGATCCTGGGATCGCCCAACTCGCCTTCGACAATTGTGGCGATCTCTTCTTTCAGCGCCTCCGTAAGGCGCTCCCGGTGATGCTGTTGTGCTCGATTTTCCATTTCAGTCGTCTATCGCCGCTAGTCGTTAATTCTTAGTCGTTAGCAACCTTACAAAACCGCAGGTCATGGTGAGCGCAGCGAACCATCTGCTGTTGTATGGCGATCCACTACTCGCTACCAGCTACCCCGTCCATAATCTCCAGGTACGAATCCACGATCTCGCCCCCGGCATTATTCGCGAAGCGGTTCGCCGCCCGCTCTACCTTATCCATTAAACCCTGGAGATAGTCGCGCGACCCGGAAACGCTTACCACCCCTATTGTCGCCCGTTGCCAAAGGTTTGTCTGATCCAATTCCGCGACCGCGACGTTAAAGCTGGCGCGAAGCTTGTCTTTCACGCTGCGCACCACCTGCCGCTTGTCCTTCAGCGAGGCAGCCGCCTCAATACGAATTTCCAGGGTCAAATGCGCAATCATTTTCGTGTCGGTGGTGCCCCACGTCTGCCTTCGTTTGGCAGATGTGGGTCGTTGATCTCATCAACGACTACCGACGAACGACCAGCTATAAAAAGTAAAGGCCAGCGTCAGCCACCTTTCGGCAACTGATCGCTGGCCATGATGCCTGGTTAAGCGATGGCCTCGGCCGCAACCTTTTCGGTCACGAATGCCTCGATCACATCGCCTACCTTCACGTCGCCGTAACCGGCGATCGCGATACCGCATTCCATTCCGTTGCGGACCTCGGAGGCGTCTTCCTTGAATCGCCGTAGCGATCCGACCTTGCCCTTGAATACCTGCACGTTGTCGCGCAGCAGGCGCACTTCGGAATCGCGCTTGATGATCCCATCCTGTATGTAGCAACCGGCAACCATGCCCACCTTCGGGATGCGGAACGTGTCGCGTACTTCCGCGCGTCCCTGGTAGGTCTCTTTGATTATCGGTTCGAGCAAGCCGGTCATCGCCTTCTTGATCTCGTCCTGCAGTTCGTAAATGATCGAGTGCAGACGAATGTCGACCTTTTCCTGTTCAGCCAGTTCCTGCGCCATGCGCTCCGGACGAACGTTGAACCCGATGATGATCGCCTCGGAGGCCGACGCCAGCAGTACGTCGCCTTCGTTGATGGCGCCTACGCCGCTGCGCAGCACCTTGATCTTCACGCGATCGTTCGAGAGCTTCATCAGCAGGTCGTTTAGCACTTCCACTGAACCCTGAACATCGCCCTTGAGAATGATCGCAAGCTCTTTGACGCCTTCGTTCTTGATCTTCTCGGCCAGGCCTTCCAGCGAGACACGCGAAGTCTTCGCCAACGTGGCTTCGCGAGCTTTCTGCGTGCGGTACTCGGAAACGCCAACTGCCTTTTCGCGATCAGCAAGCTGGATGAAGTTATCGCCAGCTTGCGGCAGTCCTTCGAGACCAAGAATTTCCACCGGAGTGGACGGTCCAGCCTCGTCGAGCTGATTGCTCCACTCATCAAACATGGCGCGTACGCGTCCGAACACATTTCCGACCACGAAGTATTCGCCAGTCTTCAACGTGCCGTTCTGCACGAGCACCGTTGCTACCGGTCCACGGCCGCGATCGAGTTTCGCTTCCAGCACTACGCCCGAAGCAGCTCGTTCCGGATTCGCTTTCAGGTCCTGCAAATCCGCAACCAGGCAGATCATTTCCATCAGCAGATTGAGGTTGGTCTTCTTCTTCGCCGAAACCTCAACGAATACTGTTTGACCGCCCCAGTCTTCCGGCATCAGACCGCGATCCGCGAGTTGCTTCTTCACACGTTCCGGCAGTGCTTCCGGCTTATCGATTTTGTTCACCGCCACGATAATCGGCACATTCGCCGCGCGCGCGTGATCGATTGCTTCCAGTGTCTGTGGCATCACACCATCATCAGCCGCCACCACCAGCACGACGATGTCCGTGACCTTCGCGCCGCGCGAACGCATGCGCGTAAACGCTTCGTGACCCGGCGTATCGAGGAACACGATTTGCCGTCCGAACGCCGGTGAGTCCTTATCGGTGATCGTGACCTTATACGCGCCAATGTGCTGCGTAATTCCGCCAGCTTCGCCTTCCGCCACAGTTGCGTGCCGGATCGAGTCGAGCAAGCTCGTCTTTCCGTGATCGACGTGACCCATGATCGTGACCACCGGAGAACGCGGAACCAGTGCCTGGGCGGCTTCTTCGGCCGTGCCCCCGGCCGGCGTCATTTCCTTCTCCGCTTGTTGCTCGAAGGTAATAACGCTGGTGTCGGCGCCAAACTGCTTCGACATATCCGACGCCAGCTCAGCGTCGAGTGTCTGGTTAATAGTTGCGAAAACACCGCGCCCCAACAACCGTGCGATCAGGTCTTTCGCGCGAATCCCCAGCTTCTCCGCCAGGTCTTTCACGCTGATACCTTCAGTAATTGTGATCGTGCGCGTGATTGGCAGCGGCTCGTTCGAAACCACCATGCGCGGTGGCGGAACGAAGCCCTTCATTGGGCCTTCCTTCACCCCACGCGGAACATAACGCTGTCCCGGACGCCGCGATGGCGCTGGACGTCCTGCCGGCCTTCCTGTCGGAGGCGGTGGAACGGCGCCGATACCGCCACCCATCGGACGCGCTCCTGTCGGAGCCGAACGTGTCGGATGCATCGGACGGCGCTCGCCCGGACGCAGCGGCGGACGGTTGCCCATCGGGCCACCCGGACCGCCTTGCTGCGGACGCGGACGCTGGAAAATTGGCTGGCCGGGCACCGGTCGCCCACCCTGCGGACGCATGCCTGGCGCCTGCGTACTGGCAGGCGGAGCTGGAGGTCTGACCGGCGCCGAATACACCGGACGCGGTCCCGTCTGCGGAACAATCAGTCGACGAATCGGCTGTCCTGGTATCGGACGGCCCGGTTGCGCAGTTCCGCCTTGCATGGGCGGACGCTGCGCCGGAGCTGTCGGAGGCACAGGTGTCGTCGGAGTTGCAGACGGCGTACTCGCTGCCGGAGCACTGGGCTCGGCTGGCTTCGCCTGTTCCACCGGAGCTGCTGGTTCTGCAGTCTTCGCCGCTGGCGGCGGAGTCGGCACAACAATGCGCGGCGCCTGCCGCGGTTGCGGCGTAATGAAACGCGGAGCCGCGGGCGCTTGCTGCGCGGAAATTGTTTCTGCGGGCTCGACCGGTGCTGCAACGGGCTTCGCCTCCTCAACCGGCTCCTGTGCCGCGGGAGCAGCCGGAGCTGCTTCTACCACTGGCTTAGGAGGCGCGGGCGGCGGTGCCACTGGCTTCTGCACCGACGGAGCTGGCGGCGTGTATGCCACCGCTGGCTTCACCGGTTCCGGCGGCTTTGCCGCAGGACGCGCGGGTGCCGCAGGTGCATCGGCTTTCTGATGAATTGCTTTTAGAACATCGCCCGGCCGCGAGATGTGCGACAGGTCGAACTTCGGCTTCAGTTCGTCTTCGCCATGCGACCGCGATGCGTGAGCTTTGGAGGACCCACCGTTGCCGTCGGAATGCCCTTTGAGACGGCCTTTGACCTTCTCGGCTTCCTCGACACTGATAGAGCTCGAGTGAGTTTTCTTCTCTGTTACGCCAACTTCTGGCAGGACATCGAGAATTGCTTTGCTTTTAACTTCGAGCTCCCTTGCCAGATCGTTAATTCGAATCTTATCCATTCCGCCCTTTAATTCCTCTCCGTGATGTTCCTTAAGTCTTCATGTCAACCTCACGGTCCAGATTTTGGTTCTTGCTGCTATCCGCCACGCGCCCCTCATCGAAGCGCGCCTGCCCGCTGATCACTGCTTTTCCCGGGATTCATCATTCTCACCGGGATGTTCGCTGTGCGTTGTCAATTCACTCTCATCTGCATTCGGAGCGTCTTCCACGCTGCTCGCCGCGATCTCTTCTGTCGCCTGCCCGGCTTCGAGGAGGTCTTCGGCCTCGGCATGCGGAACCGCTTGTTCTCCGGTCCCATCACCCGCCTGAGGATCACCCGCAGCCTCCCCCTCTACCGGATTCGCTCCGGCTTCTACGGGAGCCGCGTTCAGTTCTTCACCACCTGGTTCGCCGGCGGGCTGATCTTCAGGTCCCTGGAAATCGGGACCGCCACCTTCCCCGGCTTCAAGGCTGGAGAAGTAATTATTGACCGCAATACTGATTTTTTCCACCGTCTTCGGACCGATACCCGGAATTGCTTCCAATTGCTCGGGCGTCATATCCGCGAGCGCTTCGACCGAGTTCACGCCAGCCTCGTTCAGCCTCTCGATCACGCCTTCGCCCAGGTCCGGAACGCTCTCCAGCGGAGTGGAAGCACTTGTGACCAGCTGCGACATCGCCTGCTCCACCTCCTGGCGCTTCTCTTCTTCGCTCTTGATGTCGATCTTCCAGCCCAGCAGCTTGGCGGCAAGGCGAACGTTCTGACCCTTCTTGCCGATCGCCAATGAGAGCTGGCTGTCGTCAACGATCACTTCCAGATGCTTCAGTCCCGGATCAACTACCGTCACACGGCTGACCTTCGCCGGCTGCAATGCCTTCTCCGCAAATGTCTGCGGATCTTCGTGGTACTCGATGATGTCGATCTTCTCGCCGCGCAACTCGCGGATGATCGACTGCACGCGCATGCCCTTCATTCCGACGCACGCGCCTACCGGATCGACGTCCTTGTCCCTGGACATGACTGCAATCTTGGTGCGCTCACCTGCTTCACGCGCAGTCGCGCGAATCTGCACGGTGCCATCGTAAATTTCAGGTACTTCCGTCTGAAACAGGTTCTGCACCAGTTCCGGAGCGGCACGGGAAACAATCACCTGCGGACCCTTCGACGCTTTTTCCACGCGCACAATGACTACGCGCACGCGCTCGCCCGCTGCGAAGGACTCTAGCCGCGACTGCTCTTTCTTTGGCATGCGCGACTCGGCCTTGCCCAGGTCGAAAATGTAGTCCTGGCCTTCCACCCGCTTCACCGTGGCATTCACGATCTCGCCCACACGATTGATGTACTCGCTGTACACCGTGTCGCGCTCGGCTTCCCGCACTTTCTGGAAAATAACCTGCTTCGCCAACTGCGCTGCAATGCGACCCAATACATCGGTCGCCTTCGGGATATGAACCTCGCCACCAACCTCGGCGTTCGCGTCAATTTTCTGCGCATCCGCGAGCGACATCTGCGTCAGGGGATCCTGCAGGGTCTCCGGACCTTCCACAATCGTCTTCACTGCGAACGCGCGGATCTGTCCGCTGTCCTTGTCCAGCACCGCGCGCAGGTTCTCCTGCGTCTTGTAGTATTTGCGCGTAGCGACAACAATCGCGTCTTCCACCGCGCTCACTACAATCTGCGGGTCGATTCCCTTTTCCCGGCTGATCGCGTCTATCGTGTTATAAAGCTCGCTTGCCATGATCTTCCTTGCCGTTCCGCGCTGATAAATCTTCCTATTGTTTCGTTCTTCTTTTGTGAAACGCGAAACGTGAAACTCGAACTTTTAAATCTCTGGAACCAGGTTCGCTTTCGCCACGTTCTTCAACTCAATCGTGACCTTGTTTCCGGCAACCTGTTCTTGCTTCTTCTTCGACTTTTTCTTCCCGGCAGCTTCCACCTCGATGGTGACTCTGCCGTCCGCAATCTCTTCCAAACGTCCACGGAAATTGCGATTGCCTTCGACCGGTTCGTACGTCGTAACCTTGATCAAGCTGCCCTTGAAGCGCTCGTAGTCAGCTGGCTTCGTCAGCTTTCGATCCAACCCCGGGGACGAAACCTCCAGCAGGTACGAATCGCCCGGCACCACATCTTCCATGTCCAGGATCGTGCTCACTTCTTTGCTAACGTTCTCGCAATCCTGGTGCGTAACTCCGCCGGTCTTATCGATAAAGATCCGGAGCATGCGAGCCTTGCCGCTGCCCAGGAATTCTATTTCCACCAGTTCCAGGCCACTGGACGCGGCAACCCTCTCCGCAATATTCCTGACTTGCTCCAGATTCAAAGCCATACGTGCTTGTTAAATGATGACCCCGCCACTGCCGACGAGAAGGACCGAAAGCTATGATGCTGCCCGCTCAAATAAAAAGTGGGCTCGCGCCCACTGGGTTGCTTCGCCGAAGCTGACCTGGGGATTACCGGACCAGCCCGCTATCCGGAATGCAAAGAGCAACGCGTCTTCGCTCTTCGCCGCTGCAATCTTGCAGCTCGACTATTGGATGATACCGCCGAATAGGGGAAAACACAAACCGCCCAAGCGCGTGTAGAAGTTTAGATGCAGTACTGGGGCCTTCGATTCAAGTGCATGATTTTGCAGGACGTTTTGTTGTTACAAAAGCTTACGAAACCGGAACTTAACCGTCCAACACTACGTACAAACTCCTATGGAACTACTTGCCTCCAGACCCCGCCTGCCCGCCATTACTTCCATCCGCTTCTTTGCGGCCCTGCACGTGGTGATCTTCCACCTGCATGCCATCAAAGTCGCTGCCGGCCCGCAGTGGTACCAGAATTTCGCTTCAATTGGCTACGTCGGGGTAAGCCTGTTCTTCGTCCTATCCGGATTCATCCTTGTTTACACCTACTCGAATCGCGAGACCCCCGCCCGCACCTTCTGGCGGGCACGTTTTGCGCGTGTGTACCCGGCCTATATCTTTTCGCTGATCATTACTCTGCCATTCTTTATCTACGTCATCTTCAAACTGCAAATTCAGCCGGGCGGGAACATGGATATGTTCGTCTGGCCAAAGCATCATCCTCTTGCATCCGCGCTGCTGGTTCCTGCTCTGCTGCAATCCTGGATTCCCGGAGCTGCGCTCGCCTGGAACGCGGTTGCCTGGAGCCTCTCAGTCGAAGCCTTCTTCTATCTCATCTTCCCGGCACTCATTGTTGTTCTTCTGCGGAAGCGCAACTCGACTTTGATGTTGTTGCTTCTCGTGGCTTGGGCCATCAGTCTGGCGATCACTATGGGATATACGCTGCTGAAGCCAGATGGCGTCGCTTTTGTCGACGACAACTCTCTCGGCCTCACCTGGCTGAACGTCGTAAAGTTCAATCCGCTGGTACGGCTCCCCGAATTTCTGATGGGAGCATGCTGCGGATTCCTCTTCGTGCGAAACTCCGTCGATCGCAAATGGGCAACTCCCTTGGTCGTCGCAGGATTGGTCGGATTCCTTGGAGTTGCGGCCTTCAGCTCACGCATTCCTTATCCCGTGATCCACAGCGGACTCCTTGCACCGGCATTTGCTGCCATCATCTATGGCATTGCGCTTCGCCCGGCGTGGGCACGCGTGCTTGAATTCAGACCGCTGGTTCTCCTTGGCGACGCCAGCTACAGCTTGTATCTGCTGCACTCAGTGGTGCTGCCTATCTTCTTCCAACCAGATTTCCAGCACCCCAAGCATTACTTCATCTGGCAGATCCTGTTAGGCGTGTTTATCGCGATTGCCGTTTCCGTCGCTGTCTATATGGGAATCGAAGAGCCGCTGCGACGCAAGCTGCGCCCCAAGCGCGCGCCGCAGCCGGGATTAGTCACCGCCGCCGCAGAAGCATGAGAAAGTGTGGCACGGGCAAAGCTTGTGTGGCGCGGACACTCTTGTCCGCGCGCTTTGCCTTTCTTTTTGATTCTGACTTCTCACACTGCCTTCGTACTTCCACTATTCTCTTCCCATTTTTTGCCGATAGATGAATTTGATCTTCCACGCACTCTCGCGCTGTCATGAAAGTTCTCGTAGCTGAACACGAACCGATGTGTCAGAGTTTTCTGTGCAATGCCTTATCGGCGCGCGGATTTCATCCGATTCTCGCCGTGAATGGCGAACGCGCGTGCTCCATATTGCAGGAATATGACGCCCCTCGGCTCGCCATTCTCGATTTCCGGCTTCCGGGAATGAATGGGATTGAGATCTGCAGGCGATTGCGAGCCCGACACGATACCTTCTATACGTACCTGCTGCTCCTGATACCAAACTCGTATCGCCTCGATCACCTGCTCGCGCTCGAATCCGGCGCTGATGATTGCCTGGCGAAGCCCTTCAACCAGGACGAACTGAGCGCGCGCCTTGCTGTCGCCGGACGCATTCTCAACATCGACGATCGTCTCACTGAAATCAGCGGACGCTGGCGTACCATGCTCGACACGCTGCCTTTCGGCGTGGCCACTGTCGATGAACGCGGCTTTCTGAAGCGAATGAACATCACCTTCGCTCAACAGATGGGCTTCGCGCACCCTCTGCAGTTATTAGGACAATCCCTCGATCAGGTGCTGCGCAAGCGGACCGACGTACACGGTATGCTCGACCAGATCAGTTGGGCCGAACCGTTCGACAACGTAGAAGTCGAGTGCCGCGCTCCTAAAGCGAAGTCACGCATCGTTCGTCTTTGGGGACGTCCGCTTCCCCCGAATGGCGAAGCCGTCTACGAGTTGATCGTTCAGGACGCATTCTGAAACAGGGATCTAGGCTGCAAGGTCTGGAACTCCGGCTTACCTCCACACGTCTGCGTCGCTCGGCCCGCGTCTTGTCGGCTGATTCGCGCGCTCCAAAACGATGTTGTGGTCTCTAACTTCGAATACAGAGACACTCTAGCTCTTCCTCACCATCCCACGCGGATTGCAGGGCAACAAGCGTAACCTCCTGGCCGTCTTAGAACCCATTGCGTGACATGGCGGGAGTGCAAAAATGGCCTTCCAAATCTGTAAGCCGTACGTTGTAACACTCACCTTACTGGCGCTGTGTTCGATCACACCGGCGCAACAACCGCAGGCTCCAGGAACCGGACTCGAGGCACAAAAGCCAACCGAGCCTGTAACCCTGTTTCAGAATGTGCGAATTTTCGATGGCAGAAGTAACGCATTGACGGGGCCGTCGAACGTGCTGGTGCACGGCAGCACGATTGAGAAGATCTCAACTGCTGCGGTCCCGACCGAACCCGGCGCAGGCACCACGATCATCGACGGCGGTGGCCGTGTGCTGATGCCCGGCCTGATTGACG
>Ga0207103_10150_pt1 | contig 20401 bp, 19 predicted proteins | sample Alteio_BWMinHeat_81_FD_153546 | JGI IMG/M metagenome (GOLD analysis project Ga0207103, IMG submission 153546) | Enriched cells from forest soil in Barre Woods Harvard Forest LTER site, Petersham, Massachusetts, United States -... | ecosystem: Environmental > Terrestrial > Soil > Temperate forest >...
CCGGTGCCATGTTCCAGTATTTTATGTACATATTGCAGGTCTTCGCGGCAGCCGAGCTCATCTACAACGTCATCTACAAAATCCAGCAATTCCAACACAAGCGAGCGTGTATTTACTTCCATTTCCTTACCAAAATCGATCATCTTTCCGTCGATGCCATAGCGGGCTGCCCGCCATTTATTTTCGTTGATCAGGGCCCGGTTATAAGTCATAAAGGCCATATTTGCCAGGCGCATTTTATACAATTTGGCGCACAAACACTGGAATAAAGCCACAAAAGCCATCGTTTCGTCGATCAGCATCGGGCAATCGCAAATACGGAATTCGATGGTTTCAAAGAACGGGTGAACCCGGATGTCCCACCATATTTTTTTGGCGTTATCGATGCAGTTGGTTTTTACCAGCAAGCGGATATAACGGTCGTATTCCTCAATACTGCTGAAGTAATCGGGTATACCGGTGCGTGGAAATTTATCAAACACCTTGGTGCGGAATGACTTAAAACCAGTATTCCTGCCTTCCCAAAACGGCGAGTTGGTGGATAGCGCATAAACGTGCGGCAAAAAATAGCGTACCTGGTTGGCAATATGCACCGCCAAATCGCGCGATTGTATCCCCACATGCACGTGCAGTCCAAAGATGAGGTTGGAACGCGCAGCTTCCTGCATTTCGTCAACAATCTCGAAATACCTCGGGTGCTCAGTGATCAGCTGCGTTTGCCACAGCGAAAAAGGGTGCGTACCCGCCGCGCCAATACGCAGGCCAATATCGCCGGCCAGCATGGCAACCGTTCCGCGAAGTTTTGAAACCTCTTTGCGCGCTTCCTCGGTGTTGCGGCAAATATGCGTACCCACCTCCACCACGGCCTGGTGCATTTCGGCCTTCACCTGGTCCTCGTGTATCTTTTGGGCGCTCTCAACAATTTTTTGCTCATGCGATTTCAACTCCCGGCTCACCGGGTCAATCACCATAAACTCTTCTTCAACACCTAAGGTAAATTCGTTCATAATGGGTTGTTTTATCAATAATTCATCGCTTTGTCTATCGATTTTAAAATCTTAAGTGCTCGAAATATTGTTTTTCCCTCTTTCCCGCTTGCGGAAGAGAGGGTGGTCGAGCGCAGCGATGACCGGGTGAGTCAACCCGCCATGCATGACCGCCAATGCAAGCACCACGCATCGACTCACCCCGACTACGCTTCGCTGATCGACCCTCTCTTCGCCTTCGGCGCAAAGAGGGTAGCTGCTATTTCCTTATATTTCAAACACTAACTTATTTAGCCGCCTTTTTCGCCTTTGACTTTACCACTTTCTCTTTTATCGTCCCCTCCGCCAATATCTCATGATCAATCTTTCCCTCGCTGGCTGCCTTATGACTCGCCTTCTTTTCCACCTTTTTTTCTGACGATAACAGATGCTGCCCTGCCGCCCCCGTCTTCACAAATTCTCCCCAGGTAAGGTTATCCATATCATCTTTTTGCTTTTTTGCACGCTCGATGGCGTATTCGGCGGCGGTTTCAACCACCCAATCGAAGTTCTCCTGGCCCACGCTGGTTACTTCAGCATCCGGGGCCGGGTTGCAAAAGTCAATAGCATAAGGAACCCCGTTGCGGATGGCAAACTCAACCGTGTTAAAGTCGTAGCCTAAATATTTATTTAGCTTGATCACGTAGTTTTTAACCAGCTCCAGTAATTTCTTTTCTGCGGGGGCCTTGCCATGCTCATAACGCAAATGATGCGGGTTACGCGGTTCGTACTGCATGATGCGGACATGCTTGCCGCCGATACAATAGCAGCGGAAATAATCATCAAAAACGACTTCCTCCTGCAGCATCATTACAAACTGCCTGGTTTTGGCGTATTTATCAAAAAAATCGTCTTTGTCGTGCAGCTTATAAACCTCTTTCCAGCCGCCGCCGTCAAAGGGTTTCATATAAGCCGGGAAACCCACATAACTAAATATACCCTCCCAATCCAGGGGGTAAGCCAGGTTGCGGAATGACTGCCCGGTAGTATCATCCGGCATATCTTTCGATGGCAAAATAACCGTTTTAGGCACCGGCACCCCGATCTTCACCGCCAGCGCATTATTAAAAAACTTTTCGTCGGCGCTCCACCAAAAGGGATTGTTGATCACAACCGTGCCGCACATAGCCGCATTTTTTAGCATGGCCCGGTAAAACGGCACATCCTGCGAAATACGGTCAACAATTACCGAATAGCCCAGCGACTCCGCCTGCATCACTTTGTCGATGTGTACAAATTCCGCAGTTATGCCTTTTTCTGCTTTCTGGTTGATCCGGTCAACAAAAGCATGCGGAAATGAATTTTCCTGCCCGAATAAGATGCCTATTTTTTTCATGGTAGTTTAAATTTGAGTGAAATTCAATTTTCTTCTTGACTCTTGGTTCTTGATTCTTGTCTCTTGATTCTATCTGATCGTCGATAAATAATGCGGGAACATCACCCGCCACATTGGCCAGTCATGATCGCCTATCCCGCGTATATCCAGCCAATGGTTAATATTTTTTTGGCTCAAAATGTTTGACAGCCGGTCGTTATCTGCCCGGCAAATATCATATTCTGCCGTTCCTAAAATAATGTTCATCTCCCATAAGCCGGGCTGGTTGCTGCCCGGTAAAAAATCAGGCGGGTTATTGTAAAATATGTCGTCATCGTAAAAACCATCGGTAAATTGTTTCACGTCGAATGCCCCGCTCATGCTAAACATATTGCCTGCCCTGTCGGGATGCTTGAAGGCAAAATTAGCAGCATGGTAGCCCCCAAAGCTGCAGCCCGCCGTGGCAACTTTACCCACACCGGTTTCGCTCATGGCCCAGGGCGCCAGCTCTTCGTACAGCATTTTGTCATAAAAGGAATACCGCCGCGCCCTTTCTGCCGGATGAACGCTTTTATCGTACCAGGTTAGCCAGTCGAAGCTGTCGGAGCAATAAATTTTTACCAGGCCTTCATCAATAAACCACCTGGCGCTCTCAATAAGCCCTTCATCTTTGTTTTGAAAGTATTTTCCCTGCGAGGTAGGGAACAATATAACCGGGTAACCGCGGTCGCCAAAAACAAGCATCTCCACGTCGAGGCCAAGATTTTGCGAATACCAGCGGTGATATTTTTCAGTCAAAGTGTTCAGTTTTAATTATGAAGGTAAGGTAGAGAAATAATTTGAAGATTTGAAAATTGGTTGATTTGAAAATTAGTTGATTAGGTTGGGATAGGCTTTGTGTAACTAAACGGTGCAGAGTTTTACCACAAAGAGCACAAAGAAGACACAGAGATCACAAAGAGTTAATAGTTTGTCAATTTTTCTCTGTGGTTCTCTGCGCCTCCTTTGTGACCTCCGTGGTTAGATTTTCGTATTCATTTTCGTCGAAACGTTTTTGCAGCGTCTTTCAGTCCTTCGGACTAAAGTCAAATTTTCAAATCGCCAAATCTTCAAATCTTAAATTCCGTACCTTCGGCCTTTTAATTAATTTGAACAAGATGTACTGGAATTTGCCGGAGATGGAAATAGCAATTGACGAGAAACAAATCACTGTAAGATCCGAATATTTAAAACGCGATGTTACCTGCACTTTATTGATCCCGGATGGAGCGCCGTTTATTGAGCCGCTGAACCTTTTGCTGCTGAACGACGGCCAGGAAACCGAAAGCCTGCAATTGAAGGAAACGCTGGAAAACCTGGTAGAATCGGGCAGGTTGAAACCTGTTTTGGTTATCGCCATCCATGCCAACGAGGAACGCCTGCAGGAATACGGCACCGCCGGCAAACCTGACTTTAAAAAACGCGGCGCCAAAGCGGCGGCGTATACCGATTTTATTAAATTGGAATTATTGCCGTCCGTTCATCTGCTGACAGGTATTGAACATTTTGAAACCACTGCCTTCGCCGGTTTTTCGCTGGGCGGATTGTCGGCTTTGGATATTGCCTGGCATAACCCACAGCTTTTTGATAAGGCGGGTGTTTTTTCAGGTTCATTCTGGTGGCGCAGCAAGGACCTGAACAAAGGTTATACCGACAACGACCGAATTATGCACAGCATCATCCGGCAAACTTCCGCCAAACCTGGCCTGAAAATATGGCTGCAAACCGGCACCAAAGACGAAACCGCCGACCGTAACAAAAACGGCATCATCGACAGTATTGACGATACCATCGACCTGATAAAAGAACTGGAAAACAAAGGTTTTAAACGCCCGGACGACATCCGCTACCTGGAGTTCGTCGGAGGCGGCCACGATACGGCCACCTGGGCGAAGGCCATGCCGAAATTTTTAGTGTGGGCGTTTGGTAGGTAAGGCCATATTTGCATTTTTTAAACATAGAAAAGGGCAGTCGATAGAATGTTGAAAACGAAATCGAAGAAAAAAGATGCAAATTGTTAGATTTGGCTTAACAACATTCAAATCGTGCAAATATTAGAAGCTGAAAAAGAGGTCAAAAATTCAAGCAAAAATAAACTTGATAAATCAGACAGGGAATTTCACGATTGGTATCGGTTTGTACTTTCGTATCCGCCTCAACTTGTTAGAAAATATATTTATGAGTTTGATCTGACTTCGGAAGATATTCTCCTTGATCCTTTTTGCGGTACCGGAACGACTCTCGTTGAGGCCAAGCTACAAAACATTCCTTCTATTGGCATCGAAGCAAACAATTTCGCCCACTTTGCAAGCACTGTAAAAACGGATTGGGATATCGACGTTAAGGCATTAATGGAATTGGTAAAACAAATCAGAGAGAACACCCTTGATGAGTTCCGTAAGCAACGTATTTCCGATTATCCGGAATTTAATTCAGACCTGGATATTGAATTACGATCTCTAAATGGTGAACAGAAAAAACTAATTTTGCATAATTCGATAAGTCCATTACCGCTTCATAAGTCTTTAGTTCTGCTGGATCAAATAAACAACTATCAAAATACTAAATTTCATAAATATTTTGTGCTTGCATTCGGCAATTCATTAGTATATCACATTAGCAACCTTCGCTTTGGGCCCGAAGTAGGAGTTGGAAAAATGAAAGCTGATGTACTAGTAGTATCCACCTGGTATAAGCAAATGCAAAATATCTGTAATGACCTGCTATCGTCAAAAGATAAATATTTCGCGAAATCAGAGTCTATTTTTTCGGATTCCAGAAACCTAAAAGACCTACTTAATGGGCGAAAAGTATCAGCAGTAATAACGTCGCCTCCATATCCAAATGAAAAAGATTATACCAGAACAACCAGGCTTGAATCAGTGTTGCTGGGCTTTATCAATAGTAAAGAGGAATTAAGATCTCTTAAAAGATCCTTATTGCGTTCAAATACGCGGGGCATTTACAAAGGCGATAACGATGACGATTATGTGAAAGGTTTTCCAGAAATTCAACGAATAGCTTCAGAAATCGAAAACCGAAGGATTGAACTTGGAAAAACTTCAGGGTTTGAACGTCTTTATCACAAAGTGACCAAACTTTATTTTGGCGGCATCGCAAAACATTTGATTGAATTGCAAAGCGTACTAAAACCAAACGCTAAATTAGCTTATGTAGTAGGTGATCAAGCCTCTTTTTTGCGTGTTATGATCCCAACAGGAAAACTTATAGCAGAAATTGCCGAATCGTTGGGGTATGAAGTGGAAAGAATCGATTTGTTTAGAACACGATTTTCTACGGCTACAAAAACCAATTTAAATGAAGAAGTAGTTATTTTAAGGTGGAGGGGTTAAGTAAAAAGACCATGAGCAAACAAAACCGATATTCACAAATCATCGAATCGATATTCTTCAACTCTTATAAAAAAGGAATAGTAGAGATAACCTTTTCGAGAGAAGAACTAATAGGTACAGCGGCGAAATTGAATATTCCCACTCCAAAAAATTTGGGCGATATTATTTATTCGTTCCAAGGAAGAACAAAATTTCCTAAAAGCATACTCGACACATCACCGGAAGGGTTTGAATGGATTATCAAGGGAACTGATAAAGGATTATACAAATTTTTAATTACCAGGCAAGGTGTTTTTGAGCCAACAAAAAATTTTGCTGAAACGAAAATCCCGGATGCAACGCCCGGTATCATTATCAAGTATGCGTTGAATGATGAACAAGCCCTTTTAGCGAAAATCCGGTATAATCGCCTTATCGATATATTTACAGGATTAACTTGTTACTCGTTGCAAAATCATTTGCGTACTGCCGTTGAACGAGTACAAACGGAAACTGATGAGATTTATATCGGCATCGATAAAAGGGGCGTTCATTATATTATCCCGGTTCAAGCAAAAGGTGGAAAAGATAAATTAGGGATCGGTCAAATTGAAAAGGATTTTGCCGTTTGTAAAATGAAATTTCCGACATTAATTTGCAAGCCGATTGCCGCCCAATTTATGGTTAATGAAGTAATTGCCCTTTTTGAATTTGAATCAGCAAACGGGGAAATTGATATGATTGCTGAGAAGCACTACCGGCTCGTTGACGCTAGCGAGCTAACGACCGAAGATTTGGAAAAATATAAAACAAGGAGTAATTAATGTCGGTAAAAAAATCTATTGTCAATCACTAATTTGATTCGGATTATTCGAGTTTCCCATTTATAGCGTCAGTGATGATTTTTCCGAGATACTGATTTTCCTCTTCCTTTATCCAGGCTAATAAGTCATCCGATATTTCATCCTTTGCCCCCATTTTATAATAATAGCGATTATGGATCCTTTCCTGTAATACCAGCGCCGATAAGCTGCAATTATACAATATCATATCCTTCGCATCTTCATGATCGAAATCATTCAACAATAGAAACCTGAATATCTTATCAAAAGTAAAACGGTCATAACAAATCTCATGTTCCCGAAGGAATTGTTCTATTTCGTCATCCACAACAAAAACTTTTGTCGCTAGCTAATATAAACTAGTTTTCCCATTATTTTTACCCCATGCATCACCCCGAAGAAAATCCCTGGAAAATCACTTCCCAAAAAAACATCTACGATAACCCCTGGATAAATTTAACCGAATATCAGGTGATCAACCCATCGGGCAACCCCGGGATTTACGGCAAAGTGCATTTTAAAAATATTGCAATCGGCGTGCTGCCGCTGGATGATGAATTGAATACTTATTTGGTTGGCCAGTTTCGGTTTGCACCTGATGCGTATAGCTGGGAAATGCCCGAAGGCGGCGGGCCATTGGGGACTGACCCGCTGGAATCGGCTAAACGAGAACTCCTTGAGGAAACCGGGCTTAAAGCCGACATCTGGACGGAACTACAACGGCTGCATTTGTCTAATTCGGTGAGCGATGAGCTAAGCATCCTATACCTTGCCCGTGGCCTGCAACAGTTCGAAGCAGAGCCGGAGGACACGGAGCAACTTATCGTAAAAAAATTACCATTTGAAGAGGTTTATCAAATGGTTTGCCGCGGCGAAATTATCGATTCGATGACCATAGCAGCTGTTCTAAAGGTTAAGCTTATGCTGCTCGAAAACAAAATCCAACCGTTGTAAAACTGACAGGCTTTGTGGCCTTTGTGGGTCCTTCATGATCTTTGTGGTAAAAAAATTAACCGCCAGACTCACCGACGCGGCCAAAGAAAAATACCTAACTTTGAGGCCTTTTATGAGAAAATTTTTGGGTTACATCCTTACGCCGTTTGTCGCAATTGCCTTTTTTCTTGCGCTGATCATTTTCCAGCCCATACAATGGTTCTGCTACAAATTTTTTGGGTACGCAGCGCACAAAAAATCGGTCGACATTTTAAACCTGTGTTTATTAAGAACTTTTTATCTCGCCGGCAACACGGTAACCTTTATCAATAAACAGAATTTGCCGCTGGGCAGGCCGATGATCTTCCTGGCCAATCACCAAAGCCTTACGGATATTCCGCCGCTCATTTACTACCTCCGCAAATACCACGCTAAATTTATTTCGAAGATCGAACTGACCAACGGCATCCCGTCCATTTCATTCAACCTTAAGTATGGCGGCGGCGCCAATATCGACCGCAAGGATTCCAAGCAATCTATCGGCGAGCTCATTAAGCTGGGGCTAAGAATGAAGGAAAACAAATGGTCGGCCGTGATCTTCCCGGAAGGCACACGATCAAAAGATGGCATAGTAAAGCCGTTCCAGGTTGGCGGCATTGCCACCCTTTTAAAAAAATGCCCGGAGGCGCTGCTGGTGCCTATCGCCATCAATAATTCGTGGCGGATGGTACAATACGGCAATTACCCCCTTAGTACCTTTGAACACATGACCTGGGAAGTGCTCGAGCCAATTGAGCCTGCGGGAAGATCTGCAGAAGAGTTGGTTAAAGAGGCGGAAGTGAAGATAAAAGCTTATCTTCATCAAGTTTAAGTTATGAAGAAAATCCTATTCCTGGTCTTAATGGCACTGATCGTATTCAGTTGCGAAAAGTCTAACTCGCCGAAGCTCAACTATAAAAGCATTAAGCTTGAGAACAGTTTATTGTGGCAAGTAAGCGGTAACGGGTTAAAATTACCATCCTATCTTTTTGGGACTGAACATCTTGTAGGGGCGAGCTTTTTGGACAGTTTGCCTTATGTAATTGAAAAACTTAAAAATTGCGGAGTTGTCGCCGGCGAAGTGATAATTGACTCCATATCGCAAAAGGTCAACCCAAATTGGTTTTTACAAAATGATTCTCTCAGCAGGGAGTTTAATTCAAGTGAATTTTCTACGATCGATGATGCAGTTAGAAAATACACAAAACGCCGCTTAAAAAACCTTAACCGCGTAAAGCCCATTTTTATTGAACTGCTTTTGGTCAATACGATGTCGCCCCATACCGCTTCTGATAATAATCCTGCGCTCGATAAATATTTTCAGCAGGAGGCCAGAAAAAATAACATGAAGGTTATTGGATTAGAAACATGGAAATTTGAGGACAGCCTGATATTTAACATGCCGCTTGATATTCAAAAAAAAGAATTGCTTTATTTAGTAAGCGACCGTGACCGTGTTGAAAAGTCGTTTAAGGATTTTTATACGTTTTACAAACGGCAGGATGTTAACGCCATAGAAAAGCTAACGCTGTCGTTTGATGACACCCCACAGGAAGAGATGGATAAAATTACTAAGAACCGGAATGAAAAATGGCTGAAGACGCTTCCGGGAATTATGAACCAACAACCTACCTTTATAGCGGTTGGGGCGGCACATCTATTGTGGGACTGCGGACTGATCAACCAGTTACGCTTAAGGGGATACACTGTTACTCCTGTAACAAATTAATCCATTATCTTCCCCCTCCTGGGGGCTACGGGGTTTGGCTCAAACGTTCTTCCCATCCACGATCTTAAAAAACTCATCGCGATAGGTATCCCCCACAGGAATGATCTTATCCCCGATAAAAATCCTGCTCCGCTCAATACTGTCGATCTTATTGATGGAAACGATATAGGATTTATGAACCCTGATAAAATACTTTGCAGGCAGGGCGTCTTCCATCTTTTTCATATTCTGCAGCGTTATGATACGCTCTGCAGCGGTGAAAATGGAAATGTAGTCTTTCAGGCCCTCTATAAACAGGATATCATTCAAATAAACCTTTTGGATCTTATGCTCTGTCTTCACAAAAATAAAGTCGCTCAATAGGTCCTGTTGCTTTGGTTGGGGTGTTGCGGGTTGCGCTGGCTGCTGGGTGGCTTGCGCCGGCTGCAATACGGCCTGCGCTTTTTGTACTGCTTTATAAAACCGATCAAAGGCAATCGGTTTAAGCAGGTAATCGATCACATCCAGTTCGTACCCTTCCAACGCATACTGCGAATAGGCTGTAGTTAATATCACTTTTGCTTTGCCGTTGGCGATGCGTAAAAACTGTATCCCGGTAAGCTCGGGCATCTGCACATCAAGGAACACCAGGTCAACCAGCTTCTCCTGTACAAAACTTAAGGCTTCAATAGGGTTTGTTGTAGCTTTCACCAGCTGCAAAAAGGGTATTTTGGAGATATAATCCTCCAAAACATGCAGGGCAAGTGGTTCGTCATCAACTATCAAACATCTGATCATGTTATAAAACTAATGATAATTCAACAGTATATGTATCGGGTTCGTCATTAACCACCAGGTTATATTTTCCGGGGTATAGTAAATTTAACCTTCGCTGAACATTATTTAACCCGATACCGCCAAGCGTATCGCGGTTATTCATGTGTTTTTTATTTTGCATATAAAAATGCAGGTGGGATTCGTCCACGTCTATCAAAACCCTGATTGGCGTCAGCGGGTTATTGGCCACGCCATGTTTAAATGCATTTTCAATAAATGCGATCAGCAAGAGGGGCGCGATCTGCTGGCGGCCGACATCTCCCTGCACTTTAAAATCGATATACGCCTTGTTGCCGAACCGTATTTTTTGCAGATCGATATAACTATGCAAATATTGCAATTCTTTTTCCAGGTCGACCTTGTTGTCGTTGCTTTCGTACAGCATGTAGCGCATAATTTCCGACAGTTTAAGAATGGCCTCAGGCGTTGTTTCTGAGCGCTGGTAGGCCAGCGAGTAAATGCTGTTTAACGAGTTAAACAAAAAGTGGGGATTGATTTGCGATTTCAAAAACGCCAGCTCGGCGCTCAGGCGCTGGTTTTCCAGGTCGCGCTGTATGCGTTCGTTTAAAAACCAGTCGACCGTAAACTTTAGCACGGCGCTTAAAAACAAAAAGGCCACGCTGGTGAACACCGTGCTGACGAAGTAGGAGCCGAAGCCAGTCATCTGCCCCTTTACCCGCATCAAAATATATTGTTTAAAAAAGAGCGCGACACCGTATTTACCAAACCCGTAAATAATTACGGCGCCAACAATGGCCGCAACGTAAACGCCATATTTTTTTGTATTCAGAAACCGGGGGATCAGCACCAGGTAGTTCAAATAAAACAGGCTGATATTGATGATGGGATAAATTAAAAAGATCACCAGCAGGTCTTCGGTGCTCAATTTGGCATTATTGCGGGCCAGGAGTATAATTAAGCCAACCATTAATACCCAAAAAAATACATGCCAAAAGATTTGCCAGCTTCGTTTCATCAACTAAAAATACTATTTAAATAAGCACAAAGCGAGCAATTTATATATAGTTTGTCACATCGTCGATAAACGCCCGTTTATTACCGACGAACGGGCAAAAACCATTAAACAGCCGTTCGTCTACAAATCCCGTCAATTGGTCTAATACTTTTTAGCAGGAAATTTATTTGGTATTACTTTGTATCATCAAATCACACACAGATGAAAAAGCTCATCACCAATTCGAATCCTTTTATATTGTTACTGGTTCCGGTATTCTTTGCCCTGATCATGGGTGTTAGCTACCAGGTACGTCAGCATAGCGACAAGATCACGGTTAAGACCGAGCAGGCTACTTCACTTTTCAGCAAAAGCATTGGTCTCATCAAAACTGTTTGTTCTGTAGCTAAGGCGAAATTATGGTAATACGTACCGATGGGTTAACATTCAATTTCGGCGATCAAACCGTCGTAAAGTCACTCAATTTACAAGTTCCGGAAGGAAGTATCTACGGCTTCCTTGGCCCGAATGGCGCCGGTAAAACTACCACCATCAAGTTGCTGATGAACCTGCTGAAAACACAGCACGGCAGCATTCATATTTTTGAAAAAGAGCTGCAAAGCAACCGGATCGAAATTCTTTCGCAGATCGGTTCGCTGATCGAGCAACCGGCCATTTACCTTCATCTTACCGGGAAAGAAAACCTGCTGAACAGGGCCTTACTGCTCGAAATTCCGGCTAAACGTGTGGATGAAATGCTGGAACTGGTGCATTTGAAAGATGCCGCCAACAAAAAAGCCGGGCAATATTCACTGGGCATGAAACAGCGGCTGGGTATTGGCTTGGCGTTATTATCCGACCCAAAGCTGCTGCTTCTGGACGAACCTACCAACGGCCTTGACCCGAACGGCATCATCGAAGTACGCGAATTGCTGATCAAACTGGTGACTAAGTACCAAAAAACCGTTTTTGTATCTAGCCACTTACTTGCCGAAGTTGAGCGCATGGCCACCCATGTAGGCATTATTAATCATGGAGAGCTTTTGTTCCAGGGCAGTATTGACGACTTGCAGGCTTTGAATCAACCATTGGTACAAATTGAAGCTGAAAACACGGTTGATGCTGCTAACTTTTTAAAACGAAACAACTTTGAAGTCGCTGAGGTGAACGACCATCAATTATTTATCCCCTATACCGATAAAAAACAAATGGGCGAGTTAAATGCGCTGCTCAACCAAAATGGTTTTACCGTTTACAGCATTAACAAGCAGCAAAAGGACCTGGAAAAATTGTTTTTAGCCATTACCCAAAACGCCTGAGCATGAAAGGATTTATACTGTCATTCCGGTCCGAATTTTATAAAACGCGCAAAACCATGGCGTTTTGGAGCGCCGTGTTGCTACCCTTTTTGCTATGCGCACTTGTATCGGTAGGCTTCTATTTTACCAAAAGCCAAAACTTATTGCAAACGCCGCCGATGTTTTTGTGGATAGAATTTTCCGCGGTAATCCTGGCCCCTATGGGGTCGCTAATATTGCCCATGCTGGTGGTGTTTGTAGCTTACTCGGTAAATAGTATTGAGCATAAGGCCGATACCTGGAAAACGCTGTTCAGCCTGCCTATTTCAAAACTATCAATTTATGCAGCCAAGTATTTGTATGCTTTCTTCCTGATATTTTTGTGCCTGGCGCTATTCGTGCTTTTTACCGTCGGTTTTGGTAACCTGCTCGGTATGGTGCGGCCGCAGTTGCAATTTGGTCAATACAGCATGGCAGGCCTCCTGGCAAAACTCTACTTTAAACTTTTCCTATCATCGCTCGGCATATTATCCATACAATTTTTGCTTAGCCTTTTATTCCGCGATTTTTTAAAGCCAATGGGAATAGGGTTTATTTGCACTATAACCGGTATAATTTTGGCGGGCAACAGCTGGCATTATGCATACTTGTTTCCTTATTCCCACCCTATGATCACCATAAAAACGCTTACCGACGGCAATCACCACAGTGTATCAACCCCTGCCGGATTACCGGTAATTGAGGTGGTGCTGTTTACTAAAGAGGTATTTGTAAGCCTTATCGTTTCCGTGGTTGTTTTTATTTCAGGATATTTTATCGTGCTGAAGAAGAGCGTGAAATGACCGTAGAGACGCAACATTTTGCGTCTCGAACCCGATCATTTCGTTCAGAGACGCAAAATATTGCGTCTCTACGGGTTACCTCACTGGTTTCGGAAATACCGGCAAGCTCTCATGCCCATCTGCATCAACGGATTGTACCGCAAAAAAGTAATTGTCTTTTGAATAACTAAGTGTAGTTGTATTCTCCGTCACATAGAATTTCTTTTCCCAATAGGGGCTGATGGTTTCGCGCATCAGCACGTAATAACCGGCCGGTTTTTTACCGGTTTTTGGAGCCTCCCATTTCAAGGTTGTTTTATTGGTGAGGCCGCTGGTTACCACACCCACGTTTTGCGGTTCGGCCGGGGCAAGCGCCAGGTTGGCCAGTACGGAAAGGTTCATCCGGGCCACCTTTTGCACGTAATTAAAATCGACAAAATCAGGCAGATCGCCATAATCCTTTCCGCTGTCAACACGCACATCCTGGTGCTGGCGGGTAAAATCTTCGTTCATTTCGGTAAAACGAACGGCGGTAAAACCCTGCTCGAGGAAGGAAATATGGTCGCCGCCTCGCAGGTAACGGTCGCGCCGGTAAACCAATTTTACATCTAACTGGTCAACATAACGTTCCCCGGTTTCCTTGGTATAACGCGCCAGTTCACGGGAGGGGCTGTCATTTTCGCCGCCGAGGGAGATCAATCGGGCAATGTCCCGGGCGTTGCCGGCCGCGACAGAAGGCACACCTTCGCTGAACACCCTTACGCTGCGATTGTCCTTCAAATCGGTCTCCATGCCATGGGTGTTGCCAACAATGTCATTGTTTAGCATTGCGTCCACATTCCAGTTTTCTGCCTTTGCTCGTTTGGCCACATTTGCCGAGCCATAAAGACCCTGCTCCTCTCCTACTACCGACATAAAAATGATCGTTGCAGGAAACGAACGTTTGGCCATTACCCTTGCTAGTTCCATAGATACGGCTGTACCCGATGCGTCATCATTGGCGCCGGGTTCAATGCCATTGGGGTCCATGACATTCGTTTTCCGGGAATCATAATGACCGGAGACGATATAAACGCGGGTATCGTTTGGGTCGGTGCCTTTTAAAATGGCCAGCACGTTTTTCAGGTGGATTGGTTTGTCAACCCGCTCGCTTTTAGGCTGGGTAAACGTATCAAACTGAACGGTCATCCTGCCGCCGGAGGCTGCGGCATACTTTTCATATTCGGATTTTATCCAGTTGCGGGCCGCCCCGCTACCTTCGGTTTTGCTGGTGGTATCGCTCAGGGTATGCCGTGTTTTAAAGCTCACCAGTTTACGGATAATGGCCTCGATGTTTTGGGATGATACTTCGTCCACCATCTGGCTGATGTTTGCATCACGTTTGATGGTGGTTTGGGCGGATGCCTGTAAGGCGATCAGCATTGGAAAGATTAATAACAGATGTTTCATTATACTTTCATTATTCAGACGCTGTGGGACGTACCTTTACGGTAGCTCTGATTGTTTTCTTTTTGTTAGTCCATAATAAAGAAGGCCGGAAATGATTAAATAAAGCCCCAAGTGCTCGAAATAATCGGTTAATGAAAACGCATGTATTATTGACCAACTTGATTGCCCGATTAAATAGCTTTCTTCTGCAAATAAAAATAATCGGAACAGTAACTGTATTGAAACAACAATAACCAACCAACCCAATGAGATACGCGGCTTACGGAACCAAAAAACCTGCGGCAAAAATATCCATATAAATAGAAGAATCCAGCCGGCATACCAATACAAACCAAAAAATCGGTTTAAAAAACTATATCCTGCCTCTTCGTTTCCAGAAAGAAACGTTCGAATGGAACTGACTCCAAGAGCAACAAAATTAGCTGTGCCTCCAATTAATAGCGTGATATTTATAGTCTGAATTAGTATACGCCGATTAAAAAAAGGCTTTATTGAAATGAACGAAAACACCAATAACAATACCATTCCCGCACATGCGCCGGTGAAAACAGATTCCGAAAGAAAGTTGATGAGATAGTTCATTTTCAAAATGTAGAGACGCAACATTTTGCGTCTCCGATAATTTCATTCCAACCACAAATTACTCTTCACCTTCCTCCTGCATTACGCCACCTACCTGTTTAAAGTTGCTTTTTACAAAATGACACCAGTCGCACTCTTTTTTGCCGCAGCCGGTGTTGAAATCGTGTGCCAGTATCTTTTGGTAAACGGTTTTAATTTGTTCCGTCACTGTCTCGATATCTTCAGGTGTGATCACAATTTGTTCCTTGTAGTACTCATCGTTTACCGGCTCAACAAACTCAAATACCGTACTTACAACCTGCCAGTCGAGTGCGCGGTCGTGATCGATCAATATCTTGTAAAAAACAGCCTGCCGCCAGTAATCGCCGCCGTTGGGGTTGCCTTCCTCCGGTCTTTTGAGTTTGTCTTTTGCGTTTTTGAGCTTGCCGGTTTTGTAATCCACAACGGTTACTTGTTTGCCATTAAACTCTATCTTATCCAGGTTACCTTTTATTGGGACGCCTTCCACTTCCACATTGCGGATGTTCCGCTCCGTGACGGCGATCTTGTTCCATAACGGTACATTTATCTCGTAATAGGCGGGCAATATCTTTTCGCCATAATCCATCCTTAATTTAAAATCCTCTTTGGTGAACGAATCGCGATTACGATGCATGTACCAGCGGAATTCCCGCATAAACTCGTCTGTCAGCGGGAACTCGTCGCCATTTTCCTTCATTTTTCGGAAAATCCTGTTCAAAGCCCAGTGCACCGCCTGCCCGAACGTCGCCGAAGGGCTTTTACCCGACGGCACCCGGATCAAACACTGGAAATAAAACCGCAGCGGGCAATCCAGGTAATTGCTGAGGTGCGTTACCGACAGCGTATAATTTTGTAGCAGCAGGTCGATATAGTTTTTATCCAGCAGCTCAACTTTCGGCTGTAAAGTTTCCAGATATTGTGATGCCAGGAAATCAATCATCACCTCCTCGCTTACTTTCGGGTGCTGCACCTGCAGGTAGGTACCTGCGATGATCTCGCTTACAAATTGAGATGCTTCCTGCTCCTTACCGCCTTTATCTTTCGCGGCATAAGAAATATGGAGGAATTGCTTTGCTCGCGTAAGCGCCACATAAAACAGGCGCCTTGATTCTTCTTTTTGAGCGATCTCATCATCCGAAGCCTGGGTTAAGGTGTCGGGGTAACTGAAACCATAGTTACGGCCCTTGCTGTCCCATATTTTTTTGGTACAGCCGATCACAAACACATGCTCAAATTCCAGTCCTTTTGACCCATGCGCCGTAAGGAAGTTGATGCCATTCTCAGAGAAAATAACCTGGTTCAATTCCAGCCGGATGCCATGCTCCTGCATCAGCCTGATGATGTGCATCAGGTCGGCGATCTTAATGTCCGGCTTTTTGCGGCTTTCCTCTTTAATAAAATCAAACAAACTGGTGAGCACCTGCATGTGCCAGCCTTTATCGGGCCGCTGCATAATGTATTTCAGGACGCCCATTTTGGCCACCACCTGTTCGAATAGCTGCTGCAGCGTGTTGCTGGCCGAAAAGGTTAACAAGTAGTCGATATCGCTGATCAAAAACTTCATGCCCTGGTTGGTCTGGGTGTCAAACAACCCGGGCTGTGCCGGTGTGCGCATCTGGCTGATATAGCGCCGCAGGGAGGTCTTTGGCTCATTATTATTAGCCGTGGTATAGTTTTCTTTTGCTACCGCGACAGAAGCTTTGGCAATTTCGATAGGTTGGATATCAAAGAAATCATAATGCATGATCTCGAACAGCAGCTCATCTCCGCTATACGGCGAATCCATTTCCATCGCCAGGTAGCGCAATATGTTAAGTATTTTTTCTCCAAAGGGCAGGGTAAAGATATCCACCTTGCGTTTGGTGTTTACGGCTACGTGCTGCGCGTCAAAAAAATGAAGCAGGTCCTCGGCCTGGCTATGGTTGCGGTAAATGACCGCAATTTCGCTCGGTTCCGTTCCGTGGTCGAGCAGGCGCTTAATTTGGGCTGCTATGTCGGCCAGTTCCTGGTTAGGATTTTCATACTCCTTTACCTGCGGCTCGGTCATCAGCTCGCTGAAACGCGGGTGGGCAGATTCCAGGTTTTTGTCAAGCTCCAACTGCGCGGTAAGCCGTTCGCGATTATTTTCGATGAGGGCTTTCGAAACATCCAGTATCAGCTGGTTTGAACGGTAATTGTGTTTTAAAACAACTGTTTTCAGGGTTTTGGAGTAATCGCCCGCGAAATCCAGGATATTCTTCATATTCGCTCCCTGGAACTTAAAGATCGACTGGTCATCATCGCCCACCACAAAAACATTCGGCGTATCCCAGTAATTCAAAATAAACTTCAGCAGCTCATTTTGCGACCCGCTGGTATCCTGGAACTCATCCACTAAAATATACTGGTAGCGTTCCTGGTAACGGCGCAGCAGGTCCTCATTTTCACGAAAGGCCTTCAGCACCCACTGGATCATGTCGTCGTAATCATAGCGGCTGCGCGATTTCATTTTGGCATCAAAATTTTGGTATTCAGCAACTGCAGCCAGCAGCTTTTTCATGGCATCCTTTTGTGCGTCAATATCTTTTTGCTTGGGGTCGCCTACTTTGATGCCCTTTACGGCGTTGGCGCGTTTGTAGATATATTCGTCGCGGAACGGAAGATCAGCCAAATAATCCTCAACCGCTTTTTCGATCGCTTCCGCCGTCCAGTTTTCCCTTTTCATATCCGAAAAAAGATTTTTCAACCGCGGGGCGTCGTAATAAATATCGCCGGTAAAGCGCTTTAACAGGTGGTCGTTTGGAAATTCATCAACCAGTTCTCTAAAAAAAATGGCTGAGTCCAAATCCGACAAAGCATCCAGCGTCAGCTTGCCGAAATACTCCAGGTTTTCCTGGATGATCTCGTTACAAAAGGCATGAAAAGTATAAATGTTTACCCGGTAAGCCTCGGGCCCGATAAACTCAAACAAGCGTTTGCGCATCGCCACAGCGCCGGCATCGGTGTAAGTAAGGCACAATATCTCGCCGGCACGGGCATCGGTCTCCATCAAAATCTTACCAATACGTGCGGCTAATATCTGTGTTTTGCCTGTCCCCGGCCCGGCGATTACCAAAACAGGGCCGTCCATTTGGTTAACGGCGGTCAATTGCTCCGGGTTAAGGAGGGCAAGGGCCTGGTTAAATTTTTCGTTGTATTTGGCGTGGGTGGGGTGCATGGGGGATATCGACTAACTACTTTTTTATTATTGACTAATTGTTCAATATACTGTTGAGTTTTAACATATGCGATTCATTGAAATTCCGTAAGTCACACGGATGAGGAATTAAAACAAATTTTCGGTCTCCGAATATTTCGCTTTCCAGAACATGTTTGCATTCGTGGTGTATTCTTTTTATACTGTTTGATTTTGGAGCCCATTTATCAAAAGATGTTTTTGAATCAATGAGGGCATTTTTAACATCGTGTCCCAAACAAATAATAATACTGGGTTTTATGAAATTAACTTGTTTCACAAAAAATTCGAAGCATAGCGATTTATATCCACTTGTCAAATCTTCGACTCGTTTAGTCATTGTCGCTTTTTCATTTACTCGTACTCCCAAATAAAAATTAGTAAAAAAAGTCTTACTTGTATTTATTCCAACCTTTGCGTTGAGCAAATTTATTATTGTTTTACTATCAATTTCGCCTACTCTTTTTTCAGGATTGCTGACGTAACCGTTAACATAGTTACGTGTCCCAAAATCATTTCCCAAAACCATTACTGCGCCCTCCTCAATTTCTGTTGTCGGGGTTGTTTCGACTAACTTGTTGTTTTCTGTCAAAATACCCCAGCAGAGTGGAAAAAATCCGTATTGCATTTCTTGGAATCGATTTATCATCCCAGAATCTTCGAAATCAGATTCGGTATTTTTCGTTATTGCAATGAGTTCATCAAATAGATGTTGTATTTTCATGCTAAGAAATTGCTTTTGTATCGCATTTAACTTTCAAATTCTCATTCTGTGATAGCAGTAATATAATCTTCAATTTGTTCGCTGTCTTTAAAAATTACGGTCGGATTATTGAAGGGTGGCCGGTCGGTGTTTTGCGGGCTTAAGAATTGACCATTTGCGACCTCATCCCCGAAACTTGACGTAGAACGAAACTTGCCTTTACCTCGAAAATTCAGGACAACCGCTTGGATACCATTTAAACAAATTTGAAGTCTTGTTTCTTCGCTTTCAAAAAAGTCCCACTGATTTAATCGCATACGAACTGTTTTGTCTTGTAGCCAACTTTCAGGGCAGTAACCATTCCAAATTTGAGATAACTTTGGTGAACTTTTGTTATCAGTTTTTAAGTTGTTACCAAACATAAATAAAAACTGTTCGATGTTTTCACCCTTTGTAGAAAAGTCGAGAGATAATTTATTCGTTATATCTAAATAGGATAAATAAATTCCTTCCTTATTGTAATCGCTAATTTTCCCCATTGTTGAATATTCATTGTAAAATTTACTGTTAAAGACATCTATTAATCGTTGATCTAAAATCAAACAAGGATTTCCGTCGAACTCGATCTCAAGAAAATATAACAATTTGCTGTAAGTTGATAAGCCCAGTCCCGGAATAATCTTAAATTTCTCGGTCAGATCGGCAAAGTCTTTGGTTGTTAAATTCGCTGTACTTTTAAGATATCTCAACGTTTTTTCAAGCAACTGAATTTCTTTTAAAATGTTCACAAAATGATTACCTCTCATTCCGCCGGTGTAGCCCCAATAAATGGTCTTCAGAATTAGTTCCCGTATCGAATTGTTCGAGTTAAAAATATCTTGTCTGCTAACATTCAATGTCTCGAGACCACCGAAAAGTTTATTGTTCAAATCTTCAAGCCAGTCTATTTCTTGTTCGGCTTTTAGCCATGTGCTCCGTTTAGTTGTAAAACATTGTTGTCTTACCGGTAAATTTGAAATAAGAGTCTTGTATTTACTTAGGTTCATTGGGTTTGGGTTTGAAAGGTTTAATATCTAAAATAAATATACCGATTTTATTTGAATGAAAAAGCACACTAACATTCTATCTTTCTTATCTTTTCGCGTTGAACCTTTTCGAAATGTGCCAAATTCGTGAAGCATCTTTACTATGAGGAAAACTCCTAAAAATGTGGAATCTCATCAACTCTCCGAGGAGCAAATCAAAATGCTTCAGTTGAGTGATGATGATGTAAAAAACGGAAGACTGA
>Ga0207103_10155_pt1 | contig 20340 bp, 15 predicted proteins | sample Alteio_BWMinHeat_81_FD_153546 | JGI IMG/M metagenome (GOLD analysis project Ga0207103, IMG submission 153546) | Enriched cells from forest soil in Barre Woods Harvard Forest LTER site, Petersham, Massachusetts, United States -... | ecosystem: Environmental > Terrestrial > Soil > Temperate forest >...
ATCGAACCTTCCGCGATCCGCCGCGAGAGCCAGAGCAAGACTCTGGGCCAGATGGCGCAGCGGGTGAGGTGGTTCGAGTCTTGGGATGCGGTTCCGGCAGCAGGTGTGAACGGCGTGATCTTTTCGAATGAGCTGCTCGATGCCATGCCCGCGCATCGGCTGGGCTGGGACGCCGTGAAGAGGGAGTGGTTCGAATGGGGGGTCGCGGTGGAGGGTGACGGATTCGCCTGGACGCGAATGGCCGCACGGCCGGGGATTCTTGATCAGGCCGGTGTGGGGAAGCTGCCCGGCGCGCTGCTGGAGGTGCTGCCGGATGGGTTCACAACCGAGGTCAGCGTTGCGGCGCTCGCGTGGTGGGGTCGCGCAGCAGTCGCGTTGAAGTCCGGGAAGCTTCTGACATTGGACTATGGACTTGAAGCCGATGAGTTCCTGACGCCGCGGAGGAAGGACGGCACGCTGCGCGCGTACCACCGCCATCACCAGGATGGGGATTTACTCGGGCAACCCGGGGAAAAGGACATTACCGCGCACGTCAATTTCACGGCTGTGCGGGAGGCCGGCGAAGCGGGTGGGCTGACCACCGATGCCTTTCAGTCGCAGTCACAATTCCTGATCCAAGTCCTTGCAGACATTGAAGCGGACAAGAGATCACCGTTCGGGGCTTGGACTCCCGAGCGCACCCGGCAATTCCAAACGCTCACGCATCCGGAACATCTTGGGTGCGCTTTCCGCGTGCTGGTGCAGTCACGGAGCTAGTGTTCGGAGGGAATCTAGGCGGGAATCGGGGCTATTCTTTCTTGGAGGGGTGCTCCGGCCACATCGGGTCAATTCTCTTGAGCGACACAAAAACCTCCTTGCGAACAATCTCAACCGGATCATTGGTCGCCTGCATCAGGGCGTCGAAAGCCTCGTGGCCTCCTATGTCTCCCAATGCGGTCGCAGCGCTGATACGAACGGCATAGTCGTCACCCTTCAACTGCTGAATCAACAACGGCACCTCTGTTTGACCGCCGATCTTGCCAAGTGTCAAATTCACAGCTTGGCGCATATGCCAATCTGGATCATTGAGAAACCTGGTCAAGTCTGGTATTGCAGTCTTCGCTTCTCCTTTAAAGTAGCCTAATGAAATCACGGCTGAAAGCCTCACCCAGGCGTCGGAATCCTTGAGTGCGCCGATGAGGGTCGGTATTGCCAAGTCCGGCCGCCTCCCAACTTCTCCTAGCGATAGCACCGCTGCTCGACGGGTATCCGCCGCGTTATCGCTGCTCCAAGCAATCAAAGACGGCACTGCGGCTTCTCCGTCACCCCTCATCCGACCAATTTGCTCTATAATCGTAGTTTCCAAATCAAATTGACCCTGCTCTCGAAGGGACTTTGCTGCCCTGACCATGGCAGGCGCGGCATCGGGGCCGACATAACTGAGCGACTCCACAGCAGCAGTACAAATCTCATAATCAGGAAACCATTTGCACTGCGGCAAGGACGCTATTCTCTCCAACTCCGGGATGCTTGCCTTACCTTGTTCACCCAAAATCCTGAAGCCGGCCACGACAGCCAATCTGCTTGGAATTGTAGGTGGTTTGGGATCCTCACGCGACGTCAGCCACTTCGCAAAATATGGCGTAGCGGCTGGCCCTATGGAGCGAACGGCCACCGTTGCCCCGGACGGCGGGTTAAAGTTGACACTGTTAGCATCAACGTCTTCGAGCTTGAGAATCCAACTGGTGAGTGTTTCCCCTTGATATGCAGGCTCGGCGGATTGCCGCATGTTATCACTGAAGGCGACGCCAACAAGCGCAACACTGATCGTCACAATCAAGGCCCCCGCTTTCACAACGGTTCAATCGTATTTCGACTGCAACTCATAGTTTAGGACTGAGAGGCTGTAGATGGCGGCGGTTTCGCTTCGGAGGACAAGGCGACCGAGGGTGATGGGCAGGGCTCCGGAGCCTTTGATGGAGTTCATCTCCGCGGGAGTGAAGTCGCCCTCGGGGCCGACCCACACGCAGACGGTTTTTGGCAGGCGATTTCGTTCGGCGTGGAAGGTCTTAAAGTAATCGCGGGGATGATGACGATCGCTTTGGAGCGAGGCGACGAGCGGCAGCTCGAACTTTTCGGCGCGCGCGAGGTAATCCTTAGGCGAAATGGGTGGTTCGATCTGCGGCAGCCAGGCGGAGCCGCATTGTTTGATTGCTTCGATGGCTGTCAGACGCCATTTGTCCGCGCGCGCTTCGGCGCCTTCTTCGTCCAGTTGGGTGGTCACGCGGTCCGAGAGCAACGGCACGACGCGATGGACGCCAAGCTCCGTCGCCTTTTGGATGATCGCCTCGATGATCTTGCCCTTGGGAATGGCCTGCAGCAGCGTGAGTTGGTAGGGCAGGGGAGGGACCGAATTCCGTTGGACGACGGTGATGGCAAGCTGGTCCTGCGAGGTGCGGTGCGCTTCACAGAGCAATTCCTGGCCGGCCCCATCCAGCACCATCAGGCGCTCCTTGTCGCGGACGCGCAGGACGTGCAGGGCGTGATGGGCCTCACGGTCGCTCAGGATGAGCGTGTCGTCCTTGCACTGTTCCGGCGGAAGATAGAAGCGATGCATGTTGCCGTGGATTCCCGGTGGTGGCGATCAAGTGAAAAACTTTTTGGCCTTCTCGAAGAAGCTTTTGGCCATGGGGTTGACGGTCTCGTCGCAAAGGGCAGCAAACTCCTGCAGCTTGGCTTTCTGCGCGGAATTCAGATGCGTCGGCACTTCGACATGCACCCGGACGTGAAGATCGCCGGAGCCGAAGCCCTGGATGTTCTTCACGCCCCGGCCTTTCAAGCGGAAGGTCGTCCCGGGCTGTGTGCCGGGCGGTATCTTGATGTTGGCTTTGCCGCTCAGGGTGGGCACTTCGACTTCAGCCCCCAGCGCGGCCTGAACGAGACTCACCGGCACATCGCAGATGAGGTCATCGCCATCGCGCTGGAAAATGTCGTGCGACTTGACGTGCAGCACGACGTAAAGATCGCCGGTGGGACCACCGCGCGCGCCAGCTTCGCCGTTCCCGGTGGAGCGGAGCCGCGAGCCTGTGTCCACTCCGGCGGGAATCCGGAGTTTGATCTTCGAGGTCTTTTCGCGGCGTCCGGCGCCGTGGCAGGTTTTGCAGGGCTTGTCGAGGACTCGGCCCGCGCCTTCACATCGGGGGCAGGTCTGGGCGATGCTGAAGATGCCGCGCGAGCTAACCACCTGGCCGCGGCCACCGCATGTCGGGCAGGTTTTGCTTTTGGAACCGGGCTCGGCGCCGGACCCGCTGCAAACGTCGCAGCGATCCATCTTGGTGACGGAGATTTCCTTTTCTGTTCCGTGGGCGGCCTCCTCGAAGGTGATTTCCATGTCGTAGCGGAGGTCGGCGCCGCGCTGGGGTTGGGTGGGGTCCTGGCCGCCGCCACCGAAGAGATCGCCGAAGATGCCGCTGCCGCCGAAGACCTCGCGGAAAATGTCGGTCGCATCGTGGAAGCCGCCCCGAGGTCCGCCGCCGCGCATGCGCGGATCGAACGCCGCGTGGCCGAAGCGATCATAAGCGGCGCGTTTGTCCGGATCGCTCAAGGCCTCGTAGGCTTCGCCCAGTTCCTTGAACTGCTCCTCGGCCGCCTTGTCGCCCGGGTTTTTGTCGGGATGATATTTGATCGCCAGGCGCCGGTAGGCCTTCTTGATCTCCTCGACCTCGACGGTACGTTCCACGCCGAGAACCTCGTAATAATCTCGTTTGGCCATGGGGTCAGGCGGAAGGTTTCTTCGCCACGATCACGCTGGCGGGGCGGAGGAGACGGTCCCGGAGCTTGTAACCCTTGCGCAACTGCTGGAGCACGTGGCCTTCGGGCACCTCGTCGGATTCCTGCTGGGTGAGGGCTTCGTGCCAGTTGGGATCGAATGGTTTGCCGACGGCGGCGTCCACTTCTTCGAGGCCGGCCTCCTGGAGGACCTGCCTGAGCTGCTGGACGATCATGGTCACGCCGGCCTGGAGAGACTGCACGCCGCCTGAGGCGTTTTGCGCCGCGGAGGCGAACGCCATGTCGAGATTGTCGAGCACGGGGGCCAGCTTTTTGAAGAGGGATTCGTTGGCGTAACGGATGGCGTCCTCCTTTTCGCGCGCGGCGCGCTTTTTGTAATTGTCCATGTCCGCCTTGGTGCGGAGGAGACGGTCCCAGTTTTCGTCGGCTTTGGATGCGCGGACCTTCAAATCCTCGATTTGCTCGGGAGTAAGGGGTTCCGGCACCAGGGCGTGTTCCCCGGTGTCACCCGCTTCGGGCGCTTGTTTGGTTTCAGCCATAATGTGTGTCTTCTTCATCACTTGACGGCCCACTATAATATGAGCGCCCGCCAAAATAGGCGATTCTTTGCTGTTGGGCAACCAGCGTGTTGCGGGCTCGATAAACGGAGCCCGAGCCCTGAGCCGACGGGGTGTCGGGTCATCCCCGAAATTCATTGACCGTCGGGCGAGACGAAATACAGTGTGACTCGATGAGCGAGAGGTTCATTGGCGAAGGGATTGTGCCGGAGGACGTGTCGTTTTCCGCGTCGCCGATGGCGATGGGGAGGCCGGGGCTGCCGCGGGAGTTTTCCTGGAAGGGGAAGAGATTCCCGGTGATGGAGGTCCTGGAAGAGTGGAAAGAAGCGGGTGATTGCCGGCATGGGTCCGGCGAGCGGTATGTCCGGAAGCACTGGTTTCGCGTCCGGACGAGCGAAGATCTTGAGATGAGAATTTACTTCGAGCGGCAGGGGCGATCCAGCGGAGGATCGCGATGGCGGCTTTATAGTATGCGAAGCAGCGAGACCGGAGGTTCAATCCCAGATGGACATACGGGCGGGGATTGAACATTCGGTTCCAAACTTACCGGCCTGGGCGACTGACTGCGAGGGTCTGGGCCGTGCTGTGACTGGTAAAACGGGCGCTTACTGACCGACCGTGCTCGCGGTCTGGAGCCATCCCAGATCAATCGCGGGATTCTGGCTGGGGCTGAGCCTGGTGAAACCGGGATTGCCAGGCTGAATCGTCGGCGGCGCCCATTCCGACAAGACCGTTGGATCCAACCACGGCTTGATCAGCGCATGTCCGTCCGCAAAAGACACCCCGCCGGCATGGTTGTGATAGGAAGCCGGGCAATCAACCCACTGGGCAATCTGGGGAGAGCATATGAAGGACGCGTCGTTGATGCTGACCGGGTTCTCATCTATAAAAAGCCAGAGGTTTGCCGAGCCCGGGTTCACCAGATCCGATTCTTTGTAATACGACAGAACCGTCGTTATGTTGTTATAAGGCACGACCGGGCTCATCCAGGTGTTCATTGACATGCTGCGCACGTGGGGATACTTGGCCCCGAATGACGTAACGAAGCTCTTGTCCGCCGGACATAAGTAAACCCCGGGAGTGTTCACATAGGGATAAATGGCGCCCAACTCGATCCACTGATAGCCCACATTCACATTGGCGTTTTCCGGGCTCAAGTCGGTGGACAGATCCTGCCGTCCGGGGCACCATTGGAACAGGGAGCCGCCCGGTTGGGCCTTGGGATCGTTGAGACCCGCGGGCTGGCTGCTTTCATCACCGTTCGGCGGGAGGCGGCCGTCGTTGTCCGACGCGTACATCTTCCAGCCGAGGGTCAACTGCCGGAGGTTGTTGACGCATTGGGCGGCCTGCGCCCTCGCTTTGGCCCGGCTGAGCGCCGGCAACAGCATGGCGGCGAGGATGGCGATGATGGCTATTACGACCAGCAACTCGATAAGGGTGAACCCGCCGGGACTGGAACCATGCCCACGCTCCTGACCCGCCCGCCGGGCCGGCCTCCCGCTCCCTTGAACCGACGCAGAATTGACATATTTACCGAAGATTACTGCATTCATTTTACGACATTGACAATCGCCGGCCCATTTGATTCAAAGCCGGGCAACAGCAACTCTTATGGAACCCACTGAAGACTTAACACCTACAAAAAGGAGGCGCCACCCCTCTTTCGGGTGGTCAGAAACGAAGGATTTGGCGCTGCGATCGGCGCGAAAGGGAGCAGCCTTCGTTTTTGAGGCGGAATGGCAACGCATATGGGAATGAGGGGTCACAATGCGGCGCCTGATCAGCCGCGCGCGGGCATCGAAGGCTGAACCCGGGCTGCGGGAGCCCGGATTCGGAGCGTCAAAAGGGTTGTTTCTGGAAGGCGGATCGGTTAGGATTGATTTCCAGTAAACCAGGACATTGAGTGAGTTGTTCATTGTGACTGCGGAAGTGTCACTTGAGGGACACAACCCCTCTTTAGGGGGGTGGGTTGGAACGATGGAAACGGCTATTATCAGCTTCAACAGCACCAATCACCAGCCATGACGAGCCAAGCGAAGCGGCGCAAAGCCGCGCGTTCCAACTTGCGGCCAATTGTTTTGCTGCTTTTGTTCGTGTGCGGAGGCGTGCGGCTGGCCGCGCGCGCGGGGGAAACGCTGACGAACGCCTCCGATGTGCTGGCATTGTCGGCCGCGGAAGCGTCCAACGGCGTTCCGATTCTGGTGAAGGGAGTGGTGACGGCCGCCGAGACCAATTGGAACGGCCGGTTCTTTGTGCAGGATGCGAGCGGCGGCATCTTCGTGGAGAACAAAAGCATGCGGCAACCGGAGGTCGGCGACGTGGTGGAGGTGTCGGGCAGCAGTCATCCGGGCGGGTACGCGCCCATCATTACGAAGCCGCATTGGAAGCGACTGGGAAGAGCGCCGTTGCCGGAGGCGAAACCGGTGACGATCGAGCGGTTGATGTCCGGGAGCGAGGACAGCCAGCGAGTGGAGATTTCAGGGATCGTGAGAACGGCGCAATTCAGCGGAAGCCGGATTGGGATTGAACTGGCTTCCGGCGGGTATCGTTTTCGCGCTTTTTTCCCGATCCCGACCGGGATGGACCCACAATCGCTGGTGGGCGCGAATGTATTGTTGAGAGGGACTGCGGCCACGTCCTTTAACGCGCCGCTGAGGCATTTTTTAACGGTCACCCTGTTTGCGCCGCGGGTCGAGGATTTTATCGTAAAGGAGGCGGCGCCGGCGGATCCCTTCGGGGGGCCGCTGATTCCGCTGAACAGCATCGCGCAATATCGGAAGGACAGTTCGCCTGGGAACCAGGTTCACGTGAAAGGCGTGGTGGCGTATCAAAGGAAGGGCGAGGATCTGTTTCTGCAAGACTCGGCCGGAGGGCTGCAGGTCGAGAGCAAACTAACCGAGACTGTTTACCCGGGTGAGGTGGTTGAAGCGGCGGGGTTTCCGGCGGTCAAAAACTTTCTTCCGGTCCTGGAGGACGCGGTTTTCCGCAGGGCGGGCGAGCCGCCGGGTCAGTTGCAGCCCAAGCCGGCAACGGTTGGGGAAATGCAGAAAGGGCTGCACCAATCGGATTATGTCATCCTTCAGGGCCGGCTGTTGGAGCGGTTGGTGAGGGGAACCGGGCAGAACGTGGATGGGCCGGACGTGCAAACCGCGCTGGTGTTGCAGGCCACCAATTTCATCTTTGTGGCGGAGAAGCACACGCCCACGCCGAACAAGTTTTTGAGCGGGATACCAGTCGGCAGCCTGCTTGAGGTCAGCGGCGTGTGCCTCCTGGAGAATGGCGACGACGCGAAGATCAAATCGTTCCGCCTGCTGCTTCCCACCTCGCACGACGTCCGCATCATCGAAGAACCAAGCTGGTTTACGCGGGAGCATCTGCTTGCGAGTCTGGCGGTTGTGATTGTGGTGCTGCTTGGGGCGATGGGCTGGACGGTGCTGGTGGCGAAGAGGAACCTGATCCTGAAGTCGCTGGTGCAGGAGAAGGAAGCGGCGCAGGGGGAGTTGCAAGAGGCGCACGACCAGCTTGAGGAGCGGATCAAGGAGCGAACGGCGCAGTTGAAGGTGGAGATGACAGCGCGAAAGGAGTCCGAGCTACAATTCCGGGCGGTGCTGACGGAGCGGACGAGGCTGGCGCAGGAGTTGCACGACACGCTGGAGCAGACGATGACCGGGATCGCGTTGCAACTGGACGTGGTGGCAACGCGTTTTGAGGGGAATCCCGAGAGCGCGTCCCACCACCTGAAGGTGGCGCGGAGTTTGATGAAGCAGAGCCAGGTGGACCTGCGCCGGTCTGTGTGGGGGCTGCGGAGCCGGGCCGATGAAGAGTTCAACCTGACCAATGCGCTGATCACCAGCGGCCGGCAGATCACCGACGACACCGGGATAGGCATGGAAGTTGAGACGGCCGGGGAAGCGTACTCACTGCCGGAAATCGTGGAGGAGAGCCTGTTGAGGATCGGGCAGGAGGCGATCACGAATGCCGTGAAGCATTCCGGCGCGAGTCTGGTGAAGCTCGAATTGCGGTTCAGCCCCCGGGAGGTCGTTCTGGAGATAAGAGACAATGGGAAGGGCTTCGACCCGGGGGTGTGTGCCGGGCCCAAGGACGGGCATTTTGGATTGCTGGGGATACAGGAGCGGGCGGAACGGCTGGGCGGGCAGGTTTCGATCGCGAGCGCGCCGGGCTCGGGCACGTCAGTGCGGGTGGATATCCCGACCGGCGCATCGGCTGGCGATCAGGCGCTGCAGCCGCAGGCAGCGGACCATGAAGAAAGAGCCTAAAATCCGCATCCTCGTCGCGGATGACCATTATGTCGTCCGGATGGGAGTGACTTCGATCATCAACAACGAGCCGGACATGGAGGTTGTGGCCGAGGCCGCCAACGGGGCGCAGGCGATCGCGTTGTTCAACAAGCACAAGCCGGACCTGGTTTTGCTGGATTCACGGATGCCGCTCAAGAGCGGCATTGAAGCCGCGAAGGAAATCCGGGAGCAGAATGGCGCGGCGCGAATCCTGATGCTGACGGCGTTTGACGGCGATGAGGACATTCATCGGGCGCTGGCGGCGGGAGCGAAGGGATACGTGCTGAAGAGTTCGACCGGGGAGCAACTGGTGCCAGCGTTGCGCGCCGTGGCTTCGGGGAGGAGTTGGGTGCCCGGGGAAGTGACGGAGCGGCTTGCGAAGCGCGAGGATTTCGAACCCCTGACCCAGCGCGAGCTGGAAGTGTTGCACGAATTGACCAAGGGACTGGCGAACAAGCAGATAGCCGAGGTGTTGAACATCACCGAGAACACCACAAAGGGATATCTCAAGGGCATTCTGGCGAAGCTGCACGTGGCAGACCGGACGGAAGCGGTGACGGTGGCCATCCAGCGCGGCCTGATTCACCTCTGAGGGACGTTCAGACGGAAAAGTCCCCGGGCAGCCAGCCGCGTTCCACACAATAGCGGAAATTCCATTCGCCCTGGTGCTGGAGCTTGTAACTCCAGAAGAACCAGCCGCGCGTTCCCTCATAGTTCAGGAGTTGCATGTCGGCGTAGGCGCGTTTGACCGATGCCACCTGGAGCGGCGAGAGCCCGACGGACGCGCGTTCCGGAAGTGAAAGGGACCATTCGCCGACGATCGTGGGGAGTTCCTCGCGCTGCATGTCGTCGAGTTCCCCCTTGCGGTTGATGGCGAACTGGAGTTGCTCGAGCGCGGTGCGCGCCTTGTCTTTTTCGTTGAAGCACTGGTAGAGGTGGGTGTCCAGTATCACGTTGGTGAAAGCGGGCTCCTGCATGAACTGTTTCCATGCAAACGGGCGGAAAGAATCGTGGAAGACGACGGCGACGCCGGGGGCGAGGTTTTTGCGAATCCTCGCATAGGCATCCTGATAAAACTGCTGAAGGATTTCGATCGGCACGACATCGCGCGGCTCGTTCAAGAGTTCGATGCCGAGGAGCGCCGGGTGATTTCCGTATTTCTGGGAAAAGCTTTCGAGGATGCGCAGGGTTTCCTGGATGTTTTGCGGGTCCTTGGGCCAGTTGACGGGACCGCTGCGGCCGCTGTGATCCCAGCCGTTCTGGCTGCCGGGAGCGCCGTGCAAGTCCAGGAGCAGCTTCAAACCGTTTTGACGGCACTGATCCAGGGCGAAATCCACGAAGCGGGCGGATTCGACGAAGGGTTTGGGGGCTTCGAGCGCCCAATAGCCCACGGGCAGGCGGACGGCGTTCAGACCGCACTTCCTGATCCAGGCGAAATCATCGGCAGTAATGAATGTCTCACGGTGGTGATCCAGCATGCCGGCGGCGCGGTCTCCGAGGGTGAGACAGAGGCTGTATTCGTCCTGGGCGTCGGTCCCGCGATAGATGTCCGGCACCATCCATCTTTCGAGGACAAGCCAGGCGCCGAGGTTGACGCCGCGGATTTTTGACTGAGCCGGCGCAGCGGGAGTGGCTGGAGTTGCAGACGGCCGGGACTCGGAGGCGTTCTGGGCAAGCGCGAGTGCGGAAATCTCCGCGGCAGCCAGCGCGACTGTGCCACCCACTGTTGTCTTAAGAAAATCCCTGCGGTGCATAATTCTCAGGACACTTGAACAAATCCGCCAACACTCCACCACCCCTCTTTGGAGGGGGTGACGCGGTGGCAAGTCTGTGCGAGTCTGGATGAAATCCTGCATGAATTGCCGTTATGATGAGCTTTGCCAACCCGCCGGCAAGGCCGCTGTCGCTTCCGCCTCGCCGCCTGCACAACGCCACGTTAATGTGTGGCGCGCCCCGATTCTGGTATTGTTTGTCCTGCTGTCGCTGGCGGGGACATTGCGGGCCGATCAGTTCGATACGTTGCGCCTCTACTGGCAGAACTATTTGATCACCAACGGTGGGAGCCCTTCGGGCGTTGCGAGCACGGCCAACGGCTACTGGGGTTCGATGGATACGAGCCCATCACGCACCTATCTGTGGAGCGACCTGCCTTTCGGCTCGGTCTCGGCGAACATCGTCTCCACTTACGACCGGTTGCAGGCGATGGCGCTGGCGTGGGCCATGCCCGGCAGTTCGCTACAAGGCAACGCCAGCCTTGCCACCGCGGTGGCGGGCGGCTTGGACTGGATGAACGCGAACGTGTACACCACGAGCGCGAAGGAGTATGAAAATTGGTTCCACTGGGAAATCAGTGGGCCGCAGGCGCTGAACAATACGGAAGTGCTGCTGTATCCGGCATTGACGGGAGGGCAGATCACCAATTATTGCAGCGCCGTTGACCGCTTCAGCCCCGGCGGACCCGGCGCGACGTTCGGATGGATGACGGGCGCCAACACGTCCGACAAAGTGCTGGTCGTGGCGGTTCGTGCGATTCTCGGCCGGAACAGCGGGCTGATGACCTCGGCGCAGACCAACCTGAGTCCTGTGTTTCTTCCCGTGACGAGCGGGGACGGGTTTTACCCCGACGGCTCCTTCGTATTTCATTCCGTCATTGCTTACACGGGGCATTACGGCCTGGTGCTGCTGGGAGACATTCCGAAGCTGGTGAATCTGTTGCAAGGTTCAGCGTGGCAGATCACCGATCCCAACCTGGCGAATGTCTATGGCTGGGCGACGAACTCTTTTGAGCCGCTGATTTACAACGGCATAATGATGGACATGGTGCGCGGACAGGCGGCTTCATGGTCCTACGAGACGGAGTCCGACGACGGCAGCAGCGCGCTCTCGGCGATGCGGCAGATCGCGCAGTTTGCGCCCGCTGCCACCGCGGCTGCGCTCAACAGCTTTGCGAATTCGCCGCGCCTGGCATCGGGACAATTTCATTTTGCGAGCATGGACCGGGTGGTGGCGTTGCGAAGCGGCTTCGGCTTCGGGGTGAGCATGTCGTCGAGCCGCATCGCCAACTACGAGTCCATCAATACCGGCAATCTGCACGGGTGGTTTACGGGAGACGGAATGACCTACCTTTACCTCGGCAACAATGACACTGAGTTCAATGGAGACTTCTGGCCCACGGTGGACCCGTATCACCTTCCCGGAACCACGGTCGAGATAAACGTGCATACCAACTCGGCGGGCGAAGCCACAACGACCGACCAGAACTGGGTCGGAGGAGCCCAGGTGGGGGGCACCTATGGCGCCGCCGGCATGTCCATGCACTCCTGGAACACCTCTTTAACGGGAAGGAAATCGTGGTTTATGTTGGACAATGAGATTGTGTGCCTGGGCGCGGGGATCACTTGTGGCGGCCCGGCCGAAGTTCACACGACAGCCGAGAACCGCCGGCTGGGAACGCCAATCACGAACAGCTTCACCCTGAATGGCACCGCCATAATGCCGGTGGTCGGGTGGAGTTCAAATTTGCCGAGCGCCTCGCCCTCGTGGTGCGCGCTGGGTGGCACGGGAGGATACTATTTCCCGGCTGGCAATACAAACCTTCAGGCAACCTTCGTTGCGACGAACGGTTCGTGGTCGCAAATCAATTCGGGAGATTCCGGCACCACCTACACGGATGACTATCTCAAGTTGTGGTTCAACCACGGACTGCAACCCACGAACGCGGCTTACGCATACGTCATTCTTCCCGGCATGAGCAACGGAAGTGTCAGCAACTACGCTCTCGCACCTGATATTACGATTCTCACGAACACCGCGAATCTGCAGGCCGTGAGGAAGCCGGCGTTGGGGGTTGTGGCGGCGAATTTTTGGACAAATGGGACGAGCTCCGCCGACTTGATCACCGTGAACAACAAGGCGTCGGTCATCACGCTGGAAAGGTCCAACAGCCTTGCGGTGGGGATTTCGGACCCGACGCAGACCAACACAGGGTCCATCACCGTGACGCTAAACCGGGCGGCGTCGAGTGTCGCCTCCAGCGATGCCGGGGTGACCGTCGTGCAACTTGCGCCGGAAATCATACTGTCGGTCAATGTCAACGGTTCGCATGGGAAGAGCTTTCAGGCGTCGTTGAACTATTCCAATTCCGTGCTTCCGGCCGTGAACAATGTCATCCCGAACGGCGCGACCTTGCTTGAATCCACCAACACACTGGGCTTCAACGTCACTTCGGCGGTCGGTGTTGCCAGCAACAATGTCGTTGTAACGCTAAACGGCGTGGCGGTGACAAATCTGGCATTCACCGGTTCCAACAACAACTGGAATGTCAGCTATCCGCATTTGCAGCCGAACACGCTCTACACCGCGAGCATCACCGTCACGGATGGCAACGGAAACATCGCGACGGCGACGAGGTCCTTCGATACTTTCAGCGCGGGGAATTTCACGTGGGAGGCGGAGGATTTTGACTACGGTGGCGGGCATTTTATTGACGGCCCGGAGACGAACGCGTATTCGGGCTTGAGCGCGACGGTGAACGTGGACACGCACCAGGTGAACTTCGGGGGAACCGATCTCTATCGCCCGAACGGCATGGATACGGAAGTAAACGGGGATACGCTCAGGTCGCAATACAGCGGGACCGGTTATTCGGATTACAGCCTGGGTTATTTCAGCGCTGGGTCGTGGGCGAACTACACGAGGCGTTATCCGGCGGGGAGCTATTACATTTATGGCAGATTGGCAGCCGGCGGCGGCGCGACCACATGCAACCTCTCCGAGGTGACTGGAGGCTGGGGCACAGGCACGCAGACGACGAACCTGCTCGGCACGTTGTCCGTTGGAAACACAGGTTGGGAGAGCTACAATTATGTGCCGTTGAAGGACAGCTCGGGCAATCTTGTGACAGTGGCTTTCAATGGCTCTACGAACACTCTGCGACTGGGCAGGCCTGCCACGGCGACTTCGGATTGCAACGCGAACTTCCTCATGCTGGTTCCTGTGTTCGCGATGAATGCGACTGTGACCGGGGGCAACGTGATGGTTTCCTTCCCGACCCAAAGCGGATTCAACTACCAGGTGCAGTATAAGAACAGCCTGAGTGATCCTGGTTGGAGCCCGTTAGGTGGCGTCGTCGGGGGCAACGACTCGGTCAGGTCGGTCGGCGACCCGGCCACGGCAGGCGCCCGTTTCTACAGAGTTCAGGTGCAATAAGCCGAAGCCGTCTGGACGGAGAGTTGTTACGCGAATTTCGCCAATGACCGCGAATTCCTGACCCAACCGGCCGAATTCTTCTTACGTGCCCCAGTGGGAATTTGGCTTCCCAAGCCCGCCACGAGTCAGTTTCCCCATAGGAGACGTTCGGTGAGGGTGGTGTTCCCAACACTTGCGATTTGGTTTCCCCAAGAAAGGACGATCGCTGACGTGATATGCAAACCCAAGCCCGCCACCAGTTGGTTTCCCCACAGGAGACGTTCGCTTCGCGAATCGTGGTCGCGAATCGTGGTCGCGAATCGTGGTGCGGGAATTAGCGGGAACTGCGGTTCCTCGCTGTTTTCAGTGGAATAGAATCCGGCTCCGACAGCTAGTTAAATTAGCAGCGTGGCGGCTTCCCAGCACCAGCTCGCGCCACGCTGCGGTCGAGCCTGTAGGATCAACTTCTGGAAGATCTTCTCTCTGAAGCACTTGCACAGCCTCACCCTTTGGGAAGGCGACAAACCTGGGAGCTTACTTGGGAAACTCGGCCTACCACGGCATCTGCCAGGACCGTCGGGATCCGGCTGCTCGCGGCAGCCATTCCACCGAAAACAGCGAGGAACCGGAACTGCCGCTGTAAGTCGCACCATTGGAATGGGTTAGGCGCGCAATTTAATTTAGCGGAAGATAGGTACAATTAGCGGAAGAAACCGTTGTAAGTGGTTGATTTGCAGACACTTCCGATTTCACAGGGGGTAACGAAGAGAACGAAGGGATTTCACTCCCTTCGGCCCGACACAACTGCTCTCTTCCGCCCTGCGGAGCGGAGAGCAAGACGCCTGGGCATGGACCACCGGGGGCCGTTCGCCGAGTCACCCGCACTCTCATCCCGCAGCGCGGGACAGCCACAGCGCCTTTTGCGTGGCGGTCATACGGACTCGCCTGGCAACGCGCATGCTCCGAAAGTTCGGGGCTATGTCAAAGAACGCAGCCGGAATAAATCCGGCTGAGGAGATGGGGCCACAATGGTTCCGTGGTTGAGTCTCCTGTCGGGCCGCACTCCGCCGGGTGCGAAGCCCTCTTGCAGTATGGTGAAACATTCGGGCGGGGTGGTCAAATTATTTTTGGAAGAAAAAATTGACGATATTTGGGTTGGAGGATGGATTTTCAGATTATCAAGTTGTCAAACTCCAGCACTCGACAAAACGGCGGAGGGTTTCAGCCGCAAAAGGCGCTTCGCGAGTTCGGCGATTGATGACGACGCTGTGAGGAGTCCGGTCCCGAGCCCGCCAGGGGGCGATTGGAGCAAAAAAGGTTGTGCGTTGGACAATTCCTGTCCGGCGCGGATTGAGAGCAGGGGGAAGATTTAGTGTATGAATACGACAAAAGATTCGATTCAAGGCTCCCAAACGACGGAAGGAAAAGGAAGGCTGCAAGACCTGGAAAAGACCATTGCCGAGCACCCTTTCTTGAAGGGATTGAGCCCGCATCAGTGCCGTATCCTCAAGGATTGCGCCATGTTCGCGAAGTTCGAATCCGGCGAGTTGATCTTTTGCGAGGGCGATCCAGCGAACCGCTTCTACTTGATCCTGCGGGGCAAGGTGTCATTGGAGTCTTATGGGCGCGAGGGGGGCGTCATGCCCGTGCAAACGGTGGAAGCCGGTGAAGTGTTGGGCTGGTCCTGGCTATTTCCGCCTTATTACTGGCATTTTACCGCCCGCGCGGCTGAAGCGACTGAGGCGGTTTTTTTCTACGGAACACCGTTGCGCGATGAGTGCGAAGCGGACCACGATCTGGGCTACGAGCTGGTCAAGCGAATGGCCGAGGTGATGATGAGGCGCCTGCATGCCACCCGACGGCAATTGTTGAATTGGCGTCCGAATCAGGACAGAGAGAAGCACGAGTCAGGGCGCATCTCATCCGGGCGGGACTTTTGAGAGGCAGGAAGCCTCCGCCTCTAACCAACGGGTGGCTTGGTGGACGAGCGCCGTGGCGCTTTTCAGTCCAAGCTTTTCCTTGAGGTGGCCGCGATGTGTTTCCACCGTCTTCGGGCTTAGATGAAGCTGCCTGGCGATGTCGCGGGTGCCTTTGCCCTGGCCGATCAACTGAAAGATTTCAAATTCACGGTCGCTGAGTTTTTCAATCGGCGAGCTGGATCCGCGTGGTTTCCGGGCGGAAAGGTTGTCCAGGATTCTTGCTGAAATCCGGGGACTGACGTAAACCTGCCCGCTCAACACGTGACGAATGGCGACCAGCAGGTTCTCGCCGCCCGATTCCTTCATGATGTATCCGCGCGCTCCGGCACGCAGGACGCGTTCGGCGTACACCGTCTCGTCATGCATTGAAACCACGAGGATGGGCAGTTCAGGGTCCGCCGCCAGCAAGTCCTTGATCAACTCAATTCCGCTTTTGCCCGGCAAGGTGATGTCGGTCAGGACCAGGTCGGGATTGAACTTGCGGAGTCCCTCAAAAGCTTCCGCGGCATTGCCCAACTCGCAGCATGTTTCCATGTCCCGCTGCTTGTTGATGAATTGAGCCAGACCCGCGCGCATCATCGGGTGGTCATCCACGAGCATGATTTTCTTTCGTGACACCGGGACCGGTTTGCCAGGGTCCACTTTGGTTGACTTTTTCCGGTTCAACGAGTTCATGTGGGCATTCATTGCTGACGGCTTCGGAACTCACAACTTACGGTCACACCGCTGCCAGGCCCGCATTCGACGTTCAACTTTGCGCCGATCACACTGGCGCGGTGGTTCATGACCTGCAGCCCGATGCCTTGACCCGGCTGGCGTGTTTTCGGGAATCCTTTGCCGTTGTCAGATACGACCAGGTGAACGGCCTCATTCTGGGTGGAAAGACTTATTAGAATCTCCCCGGCCTTCGCGTGTTTCACAGTGTTGTTGACCGCCTCCTGCGCGATGCGAAAGAGATGCCGCGCCACCGTGGTGTCTTCGATCAAGACCGGCCGGGGACAGTGGAAGACGCACCTCACACGCCCAAACTCAGCCGTGCGGCGGGCAAGCCCGGCAAGAGCATCTGCCAGCCCGGCGGAGTCGAGGTTTACCGGCGACAAACCGCGCGCGAGGGAGCGCGTTTGAGCAATCGCTTCCCGGAGGAACCGGCCAATCTGCGAAACCTGCCTTTCCAGCCCGGGCTGTTTGGATCGCAAGTCCTCCTTCAATGACTGGCACATGAGTTCAAGGGCGGTGAGCTGCTGCCCCAAGCCGTCGTGCAGCTCGGCGCCAATGCGCATTTGCTCTCTTTCACTGATGGCCAGGATTTCGGCTCTGCTCTCGTGCAGCGCCGTGATGTCGGTGCGGATGGCAATATACTGCGCCGGTTTGCCGGCCTCGTTGAGGAAAGGGAAAATAGTAGTGTCCACCCAGTAGTAGGAGCCGTCCCTTGCGCGATTCTTGATTTCGCCATGCCACACATTGCCGCGCGCGATGGTGGTCCACAGGTCCCGGAAAAACTCCTTCGGGTGGTGGCGCGAATTGATGATGCGATGGTCCTTGCCGAGCAACTCGTCGCGCGAATACTTCGAGATGGCGCAGAATTTGTCGTTGACGTAGGTGATCCGGCCTGCCGGATCCGTGATGGCCACGATCGAATGTTCGTCGAGCGCCGCCTTGATGTCGCTCACTTCCTTCAATGCCGACAGGATTCGCTGCTCCGGATTGTTGGTTTGTTTTCGCGCGCGGTCAAGGCCGGCACCCTGGGTGTCGCCGGCGGCCTCCCGCCCGGCTTCGAGGGCATGCAGGCGGGCGATCAGTTCCGTCCTGGTCATGCCGGAATAAACTCTTGTCGTCACGCTGCGTGATCATAACAGTGAAAAAGCCAGCCGGGCAAGGTTCACGTCTTTCCCGGCGGCTTAAACTGGCCCGGGCAATTTTGTGCGGTACTCCGTCGGAGACCAGCCCACGATTCTCTTGAAAACACGGTTGAAGTGAGTCAGCGATTGGAATCCCGCCTCGTAAGCGATCTCACTGACGCGCAGGTTGGGATTGAGCAACAGGTTTTTCGCCTTCTCTATGCGGACGCAGGAGAGAAACTCCGTATAATTAAATCCTGTCGCCCGCTTGAACAGCCGGCAGAAGTAGGACGCGCTGGTGTGGACCGCCGAAGCCACCTGGCCGAGCGACAGCTCTTCGGAGTGGTGTTTCTCGATATACTGCCTGGCTTTTGAAATGACGGGAGGTTCGGCGTGAGCCTGCTGCAAGGCAATCTGGCAGCCTTTCATGGACAAGTGATCGGCAAAAACGGAGAGCAGATGAGTCAGCGAATCGAGTTTCTTTCGGGAAACGACCGGGGTCTGGAAATAGGCTTCCCTTACCTTCTTACGATCCACATCCAACCCGTGTTCTTTGAGTTGCTGCGCGACGTCATTGAACTGTCTGGCGGTCGGTTTTTGGCGCATTACGTGGCCGGTCTGCAAGAAACCAACGGTTTCATTTCCCAGGCGCACCGGCACGGCGGCTTCGCACAGGCCAAACGAGCAGGTCAAGGTTGCCGCTTTCCGCGCGGCCTTGTGAAAGAGCCTTTCCTGCATCTGCAAGCAGCCCGCGCAGGTTCGGCTTTTGGAGGCAACCAGGGCGCAAAACGGATTTTCCTTTCGCTTGCCGTGGAACGGCAGTTGCCAGTTGGCCGTCGAACGCAGTGTCACCGGCATGCCGGTCGCCTCGCTGAACGCGCGCTCGTATTCATGGCACATCCGCGAGTTCGCCAGAGCCTCAATCAGGTTTCCGTTGTTACTCATCGCTTTGTCCCTTAACTATTTTTGTCCACCACGCTTTGTGGTGCTGGTCGCAATATAGGGAGTGTCGCAAGCGATCGCCATCGGGCGCGCCCCCACGTCTCGCCGGTGATAAACCGCGATGCGCATAGGGAAATCCCCCAGCGAAGGCTGGGCCGAAGGATTGGTGACTCGTTCAAAACCTCACATTTGCGGCCCAACGCGCCGCCCAACCGGGGGCCGATTTCTCGAAGAGAGGACCAGGCAAGAAAAGGCTGGCAAATGACAAGGAAGGGAGAGCACGTGCCAAACCTCCAACTTAGCATAGGAGCCGGCAAACAGGCGTGTTGCCCAACCCGAAATCCGGTGAAGAGGTCGCAGTTGAGTGGTTCCGGGGTTTGAAAAACAGGCCGCTTTTGCAGGTTTGAGTATTGCCGCGGCCGGGGACGGCCGCTCTCCGCGGGTTGGGCAACGCGCCCAAACAGGGTCTGCCGGAATGAGCGGGATCTACAAAAACAACAGCCGCGAAACCATGCCGTTTCTGAAAACCAAAACTGCAGTTTCGTCCCACACTCAAACTTTGCATATGGACTACGGAAATCGGGTGCGACCATTCAAGTCACGACCGCGTTGGCGGGGGACCGCAGAACGACAAAGAAGGCGCAGTACGCGTGCAGAAGATGGCATAAGGCAAACACCGTATAGCATGCATGCGGTTTTCCAGCTTAGTCTCCCGCCATGAACACAAGCCGCGCCAGGAAGGGGATGAGGCTTTGTGAGCTCAGCGCGGGCATCCAAAGCGCCTAGCGCCGCCCGGAGGCAGCAGGAACCCAGCCGGGCTGAACGATGAAGGCTGCGGGAACCAGCAGAGCGATGGGAACAACAGTAATGAGCAATTTTCGATTGCGAGCGACCGAACACCAGCTTCCGCTGACGCCGTTAACGACCATCATCAACGAAGGAGCACTATGAAAAAGTCCAGGCAACCAAGATCCCTGATTCGAGCGGTTGCGGCTGCAAGCATTGCGATCGCAATGATGTGCGGGCCGGCATCGGTCCTTCGGGCCGCCGATACCAAGAATGATTCCACGAACGCGGTGGTGGCGGCGAACCCGGAGGCCAAGGCCGGGAAGAAGACAACGAAGAAAATCACGGGCGCGGAGTTGTACCAAATCAACTGCAACCGGTGCCACGCCGAGCGGTATGCGACCGAATTTACCGCGGCGCAGTGGAAGACGCTGATGATACACATGCGGGTGAGGGCGAACCTCCCGGCGTCGCAGGCGAAGTTGGTCCTCAAGTACCTCCAGGAAGACGCAGGAAACTGAGAAATCGAGGAAACAACCCATGAAACGACATTCATTTTTCCTCGGAGCGCTGGCAGCCGGATGTCTCGCGCTGGCGCGGCACGCATCGGCGCAGGTGAGCACGAACGACTTCAATGCATTGAGCAACACGGTTCAGACCCTAAGCCAGGAGGTCCAGGAATTGATGAAGTCACACGAACAGGACCAAAAGACGCACGAAGAAGATCAGAAGAAGATCGAGGGCCTGGAGCAGCAACTGGGCCAGGCGGGGACGGCAGCGACCAATGCGCAAGCGAAGGCAGATGAGGTGGCGAGAGTGCAATCCACTTATCCTGCCGCGAACGGAAGCATGGCTGCGCTGCACAATTTCTCGATGGTGGGCGATGCGGAGGTTCAATACGGCCAGTCGGGGGGTCAGCACAATGGCTTCACGCTGGCGGATTTCGCGCCGATCTTCCTGTTTCGGGCCAACGACGACATTTTGT
>Ga0207103_10156_pt1 | contig 20331 bp, 19 predicted proteins | sample Alteio_BWMinHeat_81_FD_153546 | JGI IMG/M metagenome (GOLD analysis project Ga0207103, IMG submission 153546) | Enriched cells from forest soil in Barre Woods Harvard Forest LTER site, Petersham, Massachusetts, United States -... | ecosystem: Environmental > Terrestrial > Soil > Temperate forest >...
CATGAAATGCCGGCCGGCACCAGCTGACGCCGATTTGAACGGTGTCGCCCCCGAACTCAAAGCACCACAGTGGAAGGATATGGGGGATTGAACCGGGAACCGTTTGTGTTGGGGTCGAAACGGTTATTGTTGATAGCGACGAGATCGTAAGGTTTAGATTTCGCACCTTCAATTGATTTATCGGTTAGCGCTAGAAGCCTGCAGCGAACGCGAAACGATAAATCGCAATAGGGCGCGAAAGGTAAACCCTACTGTTTAGAGATTCCTGTTACATAGTAGACAGTGGCTCCCAGCGCGATAAATCCGACGCCGGTCAACGCTTCGACCTGCTGGTGGACGAACATGTTCCCTAGCACCATCGCCGGCAGGATCAAATATAACGCCGGCACGACGGGGTAACCCCAGCAGCGATACGGTCGTTCGACATTCGGCAATCGGCGGCGGAAGACAAAAATCGTCGTCACGGCCAACGTCTCAAACACCACCGAGCCGAACATGGCGAAGTCCGTCAGCCTGTCGAAATGAGACTTGCCCTCCGCCAAGATGCCGCACGAAGTCAGAAACGCCACTCCCACAACCAGCAAGCAGGCCCAAACGGCCATAACAAGGATGGCGAGAGCCGGAGTTCGGTAGTTGGCATGAACGGCGCTCAGGGCGCGCGGGGCCAGGCCGTCCTCTCCCATGGCATAGAGTAAGCGCGGCCCGACCAAGAGGTTGCCGTTCAAGGCACCAAACACGCTGATCATAACTGCGGCGGCGGCCACCGCCACACCGACGCTTCCCAATAGTCGCCGGCAAAAACCGATTGCGACGGTTTTGTCCTGCACTTCTTCTTCTAAGCCCACGGACGGCGGTCCGTGGGCTTCAGTTTCCGGCGCTTTCATGCGGGCCATCTCCGGCTGCGGAATAATCAGATAGTAAGCGACGTTGGCGCCCAAATAAAGAAACATGACGATGCCGATGCCCGAGAACAAGGCGAGAGGGATGTTACGCTGGGGTTCGTGGACTTCCTCAGCGACCGGAGCGATATTCATCCAACCATGATAGGCCCAGAGGACACCTAAGAAGGCTGTGGCGAAATGACCCAAATTGAATCCGCCCTTGGCCGGCCAAACCGGTTCCAACCGAGTCACCTCCGGCCGAGGAACGGTGGGGCTATTCACCCATGCAGCCACGATGAACGGAAGGATCATGATGCCGAGCAAGGAGGCGACCTTGATACACGTAATGAAGAATTGCAAGCCGCCGCCCCAGCGAACGCCTCGGATATTGACCCAAGCCAGTCCGGCGATGACCGTGACGGTAATGAATTTCTGCGGCCAGTAACCCACGCCAGCTGCCGTGGAGGGGGAGATTTCGATCAGGACATCATGAAAGGACTCGGTGAAGATAGTTGCCAGCGCCGCGAGTGATGCGCTGCGTATGATCCAGAACTCCACCCAGCCAAAAAGAAAACCCGCCAGCCGGCCGTAGCCTTCGCGAAGAAAGACATAGTTGCCGCCGGCTTTGGGAAAGAGTACAGCCACCTCAGCTAAGCTGAGTCCACCCAAGAACGCCAGCACTCCTCCCAGAATCCAAACAATCGCCGCCAGACCACTGTAGGGAAGCTGTTCCGACACCACTTGCGGTTTTTTGAAAACGCCAGAACCGATGACGGTGCCGGCCACAATGGCCGTCGCCATCCACGGTCCGAGCGCGCGCAAGAGCTTGGAAGTCGGCGCGCGTGTCGGAGGAATCGTGTCATTCATGATCGCCCCAGTTTAGGCGCTCGACCGGTCCACGAAAAGAAAAATGAAAAAAAAGTTTGAATTGATTGGTCTAGCTCTTGCATTTTAACAGCTTATGGTTAACATTCCCCGATTAACGGGAGTGCGCAGAGTCCGTCGATCGACCACTCCAATGTGAAGACCCGAGGCGGACCGGTGCACCTGATATCAATGTTCAATGGAGGCATCTGAGAAAAGATGAACGAATCTGAAGAGCGTTCCGGGCTCGAAGCACCTCATGCTGAATCACGGACCCTTAGCGGGGTCGATGAAGACGAGCCTCCCGGTAAACCCCGGCGCCATCCGCTCTGGCGCGACGTTCCCGAAACCCAGTGGAACGATTGGCGATGGCAATCGCAAAACGCCATCCGTTCGGTGCGGCAGCTTCGCCAGTTGCTGCCTTTCTCCTCGGAAGAGTTGGAGGCAATCGGCAGCCTGGAAACTCAATACAAGCTTGCCATCCCTCCCTACTACTTTTCCCTGATCAATCCGGACGATCCGAACGATCCAATCCGACTCCAATCGGTGACTTCACCCTTGGAAATGCAGACAGAATCCGGCTACGAGCTGGAAGATCCGTTGGAGGAGGATGAGGATTCTCCAGTGCCGGGCCTGACGCACCGGTACCCGGACCGGGTCCTCTTGATCACGACCCACGTGTGCACCATGTATTGCCGATTCTGCACGCGTAAGCGGGCGACGATGGTGCGCGGCGGGTGGGACGCCGTCAGCCATAATGACGAGCGGATGATCGAATATGTCCGCAGCCATCGTGAGATACGCGATGTCATCGTATCCGGTGGCGATCCCCTGACCTTGCCGACTCCCAAGCTCCGTTTCTTTCTGCAAAGCTTGGCGGCCATCGATCACGTGGATGTCATCCGTATCGGCACCCGCGTCCCGGTGACGCTGCCGCAAAGGCTCTTCGATCGGAGGTTGATCAAGCTCTTGGCCTCGGCCGGCAAGGTCTGGATTCAGACTCACTTCAATCATCCGCGGGAAATTACCAAGGATGCCGCCAAAGTGTGCAACGACTTGTTGCGAGCGGGCATGCCGATCAATAATCACACCGTTCTGCTGAAGGGAGTGAACGATTCGCTGGACACCATGCGCCAGCTGATGCGCGGATTGTTGCGCATCAAAGTTCGCCCGTACTACCTGTTCCATTGCGATCCGGTGATCGGCGCCGGCCATTTCCGCACCTCGGTGTGGAAAGGGCTGGAGATCATGGAAGGATTGAGGGGTCATATGTCCGGTCTGGGCGTGCCTACTTACGTGGTGGACAGCCCTCATGGCGGCGGCAAAATTCCGCTCATGCCGAATTACCTCGTCTCCGCTTCGGATGATGCCGTCGTTCTCCGAAATTATGAGGGGATGTTGGTCCGCTATCAGGCGGAGGACAAACCGGCGCGGGTCCAACCCGCTCGGACCTGCGGCGTCAGCGCACTTATGAATGGAAACCAGACGGTCCTGCTTCCCGAACGCAATGAACGAATGGCCCGGCGCAGCCTCCCGGTTTTGGATGACCTCAAGAACGGCCGATCGTGGCTCACCAACGACCAAGAAGACAGTCCTTGTGGCAAGGAGGTATTGGTTCCTTTGCATGAGGGCTCGGTATGAGAATTGGCATCACCTTTGACCTGAAAACGGACCCACCGCCGGGTGAGGATTTCGGCGGCCGACATCCGGACGATTGGCAAGAAGAGTTCGATAGCCCGGCCACGATTGAGGCAATTGCGGCCGTGCTCCGTGGATTGGGCCATGTGGTGGAGTTGCTGGGCGACGGGCGAGAGCTGCTGGAACAGCTGCTGCCTGACCCGCCGGATTTTGTCTTCAACATGGCCGAAGGGCAAGGGGTCAGTCGCACGCGAGAAGCGCGCGTGCCGGCGGTTTTGGAAATGCTCGGCATTCCCTTTACTGGCTCCGATCCTTTGACTTTAGCTGTCACATTGGACAAGGACTGCGCCAAACGCCTAGTCCAGGCCGCGGGCCTGGCCGTGCCCCTCGGTTTTGTCGTGGAAGATCGAGATTGGAAGATCGGGGATCAATTGTCCTTTCCGGTAATTGTAAAGCCGGCGTGGGAAGGCTCGAGCAAGGGGATTCGCTCGAATTGCTTAGTGTCTACCGCGGACGAACTTGCGTCAGCGATCGAATCCTTGCAAAGTGATCATCGCCAACCCGTCTTGGTAGAAGAGTTCATTGAGGGAGACGAGCTGACGGTTGGAATTCTCGGCAATGATCCACCGGAAATTTTAGGAATCATGCGCGTACTCCCCCGCCAACCCGCCCCCCGTTTCATATACAGTCTAGATGTTAAGCGCGACTTTAAGCAGCAAGTGCGCTATGAATGTCCGGCGCGGGTGCCTCTCGAAAGTCTCGAAGGCGTTGGCCGTGCCGCCCAAACTGTGTTCCAGGCGCTCGGCTGTCGGGACGTGGCTCGGGTGGATTTTCGACTTCGAGACGGCGTCCCCTATTTCCTGGAAGTCAACCCGCTGCCCGGCCTGAATCCCGAATCCAGCGACCTGGTCATCATGGCTCGACTTTGCGGGTGGAGTTATGAAAAGTTGATCGAAACGATTCTCGATGCCGCGATGAAGCGGCAGCGGTCCGTCGTCAGTTGTCAATGGTAAGAAACCATTCCGAGCCCGATCTTCAATCTATGCGTCCAACAAGAGTCCTGGTTTTGTACAATGAGCCGGTTCTGCCTTCCGGCCATCCGGATTTCGAGTCCGAGCAGCAAGTCATTTTCACCGTTGATGTCGTCAGCAAGAATCTAGTCCAAGCTGGCTACTCCGTCCGCCATTTAGGAGTCAGCACGGACCCGCAAGTCCTCCTCGACGGGCTGCGCGATCTACGGCCCGACGTCATTTTCAATCTCTTTGAAGGGTTGCCGGATCAAGGTACGACCGAAGCCTTTGTAGCCGGTCTCTTGGAATGGTCCGGCGTGCCGTTCACTGGCTCCCCTTTTGCAACGCTGAGCCTGGCCCGCTGCAAGCATCTATGCAAATTCCTTTTTCAAGCCGTTGGCTTACCCACGCCGGATTTCATCGTCGTGGATGATGCGCCGGTTACCGAATGTCGTCTCCAATGGCCGGTAATCGTCAAGCCGGCCCAGGAAGACGCCAGCGTCGGGTTGGATCAGGGCAGCGTCGTAACCGATCAAACGGCTCTGAACGATCGCGTTGCCTCATTGTTAAAGAACTACGGCCCGCCAGTCCTAGTGGAAGAGTTTATTCCAGGCCGGGAGCTCAATGTCAGCGTCATCGAAGCCCCGGAATTGCGGACTCTGCCGGTCTCGGAAGTGTTGTTCGTGCCAGACGGACCGGATTTTTGGCCGATTGTCACCTATGACGCCAAATGGCGACCTGGTTCGCGCGATTATGAAGCCACGCCTCCCAAGTACCCGGCCAACGTGGAGCCCAAGTTGAGCGAACGCTTGGGCAAGCTCGCTCGAAAGGCATATCACCTTTTAGGATGCCGGGATTATGCCCGCTGCGACTTCCGGGTTCGCCCCACCGGTCAACCTTATCTCCTAGAAGTGAACCCCAACCCCGATTTTTGCGATCTGGCCGGTTTGGCGGGAAGCCTGAATTCTTGCGGCCTTAGTCATACGCAATTCACCGTCGATCTGATTCAAACGGCACTGCTTCGCGGAAGCTCCGCTAATGGCACGAATCTCGATGGCGCGGCGACGCCGATCAAGACTCGACGCCCGCGCTTGCTGACCACCAGAAAAGAAGTCCTTCCCGTCACTACTCTCCGCCGGCGAAATCGGCGGAAACAGAAAGCGTCTTGACGAATTTCAATTTTTGGACATTAGCCCGTGGCCAAATTGTCCTCGTCGTCAAACCGCTGGGCCAGGGCGATTTCAGCCTGAAGAGACTCCGCGGCCGGAACCGAAGTGGACGATGGGTCGAGGCAAAAAAGATCCCATTTTTCACCTTTGTATCCTCGCTGGCGGACGTACCATCGATCCTTATCATCCATTTGAATAGGGAAGAGCGCGCAGACAGCTGGCTTGTATTTGAAACGGTCGCCTTCTTCCGCCCCGACCTTATGGAGAACGCAACCATTGTTAAAAAAGACGCACCAGCCGGCGACCGAGCGCAAGGTACGCTCTCCTAACCGACGCCGTCGGGTTATGAATCCTTTCCTTTCGATGAGCGTTCGGGCTTCCGGGCGAAGGAGCGCCCAGAATTTCTTCATGTCTGCTTGAAGGCGGTCGATCTCCTCCGGATACACCAATGGCCGGCCCTCTCGGCAACAAATGCCGTCACAACCTCGGCCATAAGTGCACTCGTATCGAGCTTCCGCCAGATTGATGACTTGGAGTGAGGAGCGCTCGGCCATGAGTGTTCTGGGTTAAGAAACCGACCTTTCCTTGGTTCGTGAAAGTGAGTAACATCATACCTTCCGGTTTCAATTCCCGTCAAATATGATTATTCCACGCCCATCGACCACCTGAGTTTTCGGTCCCTCGTGAACGAGAGGAAATATCTTGACATCCGGGGTCAAGCTCTTGACAATTCATAGATGACTCTGCATCCCGGCCGTATCGCTTGAAGAATCCAAGGAGTTCACGCATGTCCGCACAGCCTCGTCGCCGTCGCCTCGAAGTCGAAGACATCGGCGACGTGACCGTTGTCAATTTCGTCGATCGCAAGATTTTGGACGAACAGAACATTCAGATTATCGGCGAGCAGCTTTTCAGTTTGGTCGAAGACTCGGGGCGGCGCAAGGTCCTTTTGAATTTCAGCAACGTGGAATACCTCTCCAGCGCGGCCTTGGCCAAACTGATTACCCTCAATAAGAAACTTCAGCAGGTAAATGGACGGCTCGTGCTTTGCAATATCGATCCGCAGATATATGAGGTGTTCGAAATCACCAAGCTCAATAAGCTCTTCGATATTCAGGCGGAGGAACAAGCCGCTCTGCAAGCATTCTAGCTGTGGGTATGGGGCCTAGTGGCCGAAGGGTAGAATTACCTTCAACCTTCCCCGATGACGAACCATGCATCCTGCTGAAGCCATGAGGCGAAACCTTAAGACTTGCGATCAACCTGATTTTCCGGCTGAACCGGATGACCACGAGTCTGCGATCATTTCTCATTGAGAGCGAGACCGCCTTTATGTCTCAGACAGATCAGCGCTTAGCCACCGACTTGCTCATTCCCAGTGACACGGTGGAGGCGCGTCGGGTTCAAGAGCAGATCGAACACCTGCTCAAGGTTAATCAATTTGGAGAGCGCGATATTTTTGGCATTCGCCTGGCCGTCGAAGAGGCCCTGGTAAACGCCATCAAACACGGCAACCAAATGGACTCCGCCCGAAAGGTTCGCGTCGCCTTCCAAGTCTCTCAGGAGAAATTCGAAGTGATCATCGCCGACGAGGGCCAGGGATTCGATCCCGTCGATGTTCCCGACCCCACAGCGCCCGAAAACATCGAGCGGCCCTGCGGCCGGGGCATCATGCTCATGCGCCACTACATGACCAGCGTCGCCTTCAACGATCGCGGCAACACCGTGTCCATGACCAAGCTGCGAAACGGCGCGAAATAGTGGTCAGTGGCCGGAAGTGGGCCGCGTAATCTATTCTTTGAAGCTACCAACCATATCTTTTCACTACGCTCTTGTACCAGATCCCTGACTTGATAAGGGGCCCTCTGGGCACTAGTCACTGATCACTGACCACTCCTATGACCCCCATGATGCAGCAATATCAGGAGGCCAAAGAACGCCATCCGGGCATGCTCTTGCTATTTCGCATGGGGGATTTTTACGAGTTGTTTAACTCGGACGCGGAAACGGCCGCGCCCGTTCTCGGCTTGACCCTTACCAGCCGGGACAAAAGCGTTCCAATGGCCGGCTTCCCCCACCATGCGCTGGAACCTTACTTGCGAAAGTTGCTTCAAGCGGGTCATCGCGTGGCCATCTGCGATCAGGTGGAAGATCCCGCCTTGGCCAAGGGTTTGGTCCGACGAGAAGTGACTCGCGTAGTCACTCCCGGAACTTTAACGGAAGAGGAGCTCCTCGACCCGCGGCAGGCGAACTACCTTGCCGCAATCCACTTTCCAAGCCTACGGGCGGCCGCCCGTGGACTTCAGGATATGATTGGGTTGGCGTGGGTGGATTTATCCACCGGCCAGTTTCAGGCCGCGGATGTGAGCTCTTTTCAACTGAAGGACGAGTTAGGTCGGCTTGCGCCGGCCGAATGTCTCGTTGCTGAATCATATACCGAGCGACTGAACATCGACCCGCCGGCTTTTACTCTTACCTCCCGGCCCGATTGGAATTTTGATCCCTCCTCCGCCCAGACGGTTTTACGCGAGCACTTTGGCATCACCACATTGACCGGATTTGGCCTCGAAGACAATCAGCCGTGCTTGGTGAGTGCCGGGGCTTTGTTGATTTACTTGCGGGAAACTCTCAAAGCGGGTCTGGCACACATCGGTCGCCTTCGACCGTATCGGCAAAACAGCTACTTATTTGTCGATGACGTTACCCGCCGAAGCCTGGAGCTGATTCGGACTCTTCGCGACGGCGGCCGGGAAGGCTCCCTGTTGTCGGCCTTGGATCGGACCGTGACCGCCATGGGCGCCCGCATGTTGCAGGAATGGCTGATGACGCCATTGGCCGATCGTCCGGCCATCGAGGCGCGTTTGGACGCCGTGGCCGAGTTGGTGGAGGAACATCCGTTACGGAGAGATCTGCGCGATGCGCTTCGGGATGGATTTGATTTGCAACGCTTGACGACTCGCGCCAGCACGGGCCGGGCGTCGCCGCGGGACCTGGCCGCTATAGGCGCGACGTTGCGTTTATTGCCCCGCCTCAAGGCGAAAGTCACGGCTCGGCGGGCCGCCTTGCTCCGCGATTTGGAAGCGCGCCTGGAGTTATGCCCTGACTTGCGCGATATGCTCGAAAGCGCTATGATCGACAATCCGCCTCTCTCTCCACGCGAGGGAGGAGTCATCCGTCCCGGCTATGACTCTCAGCTGGAGGAGTTGCGCGCCATCGCCAAAGGCGGCAAGGAATGGATCGCCAGTTTCCAGGCCACGGAGATTACCCGCACCGGCATCAATAGCCTCAAGGTTGGATTCAATCGAGTCTTCGGGTACTACATTGAGATCACGAATACCCACGCTCATAAAATCCCCGACGATTATCAACGAAAACAAACGCTCAAGAATGCCGAGCGCTATATCACGCCGGAGCTGAAAGCATACGAGGAAAAGGTGCTGACCGCGGAGGAGAAGATTTTCAAGCGCGAATACGAGTTGTTCGTTTCCTTGCGCGATCGGGTGGCGGCCCAAACGCCTCGGCTCCTGCAGACCGGCGAAGTATTGGCAACGCTTGACGTGCTGGCCTCCTTAGCCGAGCTGGGCGTGTCGCGGCAATACTGCCGACCGGAAATGTGCGACGACTCGATCTTGGGTATTCAAGCAGGCCGGCATCCCGTCCTCGACCAATCTTTACCAGCCGGCGCTTTTGTCCCCAACGACGTAAACTTGAGGCCGGAGGAGGGAATGCTCTGGCTCATCACGGGGCCGAATATGGCCGGCAAGAGCACTTACATTCGCCAGGTGGCCCTCGTGACGTTGATGGCCCACATGGGAAGCTTTGTGCCGGCTCGGCAAGCGCGAATTGGAATTACCGATCGCATCTTCACCCGCGTTGGCGCCAGCGACGAGCTGAATCGCGGCCACAGTACTTTCATGGTGGAGATGACCGAAGCCGCCAATATTCTCAACAACGCCAGCGACAAGAGCCTGGTGATTCTGGACGAGATCGGCCGAGGCACGAGTACTTACGACGGCGTTTCGTTAGCTTGGGCCATCACCGAGTATCTGCACGATCAGGTCGGCTGCCGGACGCTATTTGCCACACATTATCATGAGCTGGCCCAGCTTGTCAACAAACTGCCGGGCCTGCGCAACTACAATGTTCTCGTCCAGGAAAGCGAGGGACGGGTGGTGTTCCTGCACCAGATTGCCGCGGGCCCGGCCGACAAGAGTTACGGCATCCACGTGGCTCGATTGGCCGGCGTTCCCGAGGAAGTGCTGGAGCGCGCCAATGAAGTGCTGGCCGATCTGGAAGCGCATCAGGTCAAAACTCGGCGCCTTGGCGCTCCGGTCATTCGGCGAAGAAAACCACCAGCCCAACATCCAAGCTTGTTTTCGGATCTGGAATCCCATGATTTGATCGACCGCTCAAGAAAACAAGATTAGATGCGGCTATAATCCAACCATGGAATCTGAGCGTCCAATAGATGAAGATGGAATGAGCAAGAGGATTGATTGTTTGCTTGCTGGACTAGCTGGCGGAGTACTCAGTGCTTTTCTCACCCTGGTGCTTGCCCATGTTCCCGAAATCTCCTGGCACATCGTTCATGGATGGTCCAGGCCCGTACCCTGGATTGTAGATTCCGACTTAGCAATTCGCTTGGCCTTAGGGATTATCCCCGGGGTCGCCCTTGGACTTGCGGAAAAACGGCGACCGCGCTTTGCCTTTTGGATGGGGATAGGGGTAAGTTTCTTTGTCTGCTTTCTTATGGCGCCAGGTCCCATGAGAATTCGGGAATAAGGCACTCGCCATGCTTACTAAGAAACAAGTTTGGTCAAGCCCACCGTCTTCCTGAAAAGGCTGAACTATGGACTTTCACCAGGGTTCCATTGACGGTGTCATCTGGAAGCCGCTGCGGAAATTCGAGGACGACCGCGGTTGGCTTTGCGAGATGTTCCGGCACGACGAGGTCCCGCCGGAGTTTCATCCCGTTATGGCTTATATTTCCCTCACTGAGCCGGGAGTTGCACGCGGACCGCACGAGCATGTCAACCAGGCGGACTTCTTCTGCTTTCTCGGGCCTGGCAATTTCAAGATATACTTGTGGGACAACCGGCCGAAGTCGGCCACTTTTCAAGCGCGCCAAGTCGAAATCGTGGGCGCAGGTAATCCCATGAGTCTCATTGTCCCACCCGGCGTGATCCATGCCTACAAAAACATAAGCAACGAGCCCGGCCTTGTCTTCAATTGTCCAAATCGCCTTTACAAAGGCCCCGGGCGGAAAGACCCGGTCGATGAAATTCGGCATGAAGAGGACAAGATCTCCATCTTCCGAATCGATTAAAGAGCGCGGCGGGAGAATGGATTTTAGATACCGCAAGGAAAAAGTGAATAACTTGGCGATTCCGAACAATGATCCTTCCTGAAATCGATGTATGTTGGCCTCGGCATATTCGGGGATCAGTCGCTCGGTAACCTCCGCACCTTCACCAATCAGAAAAATCCGTGTAAATCTGTCTCCCAGGCCTAAGGCTGCCACCGCTTGACGATGGCCCTCTCGCATTGCGTGCAAAAGGGCCGCTAATAAATCCAAGCGATCCGTGGACAAAGTCATGTCGCGGAATGGGTGCGAGAATACCCATTGAATTCAAAGATTTGGAGTCAGTGATCAGTTGCCAAGATCCTCAGATTACAACTGCTATTGTTGTATCAGCTCAACCAGGAGAAATTAGAATAAGAGTAAGTGGAGTGTCTGAACTCCGATTTCCGGCACCTGACTCCTGACCCCCGACTCCTGAATATGACCTGGCTTTTTCGATCCAATATCTTGGTGTTAACCGTGGTGGGCCTGGCGCTAACGGCGGCGGCTTTGGTGGTCTGGCCTTTGGCAGTAAGCAGCATCCCTGGTCAGGCTTCACCGAAACCCCTGCAAAAGGGGGATCAGGAAATCGTCTGGTTGAATCCCGCGACCAACGCGGGGACTTGGGAGCGATTCGTGGCCGCCGCTCGCCGGTTCCACAGAGATCGACCGGACCTCCTCTTGGACGATTCCAACGCTTTCCCGAGCCAGACAACGACCGTTCCGGAATTGGCCTTTGCCTCCGGTCCCAGCAAGCCTCGACTTTGGTTTCGTTGGTACAAACTCACCGGCGACGTGGGAACTCGTGAATGGGTCTATGCCTTGGCACGCCGTGATCCACCCCCTTTGGCGATCATCGGTGGCGGTACCAGCGATCGGGCTCGCGATCTGGCGCGGGAGCTTAACGAGATTCCGGGTACTTCATCCACCAGGCCGCTTTTGCTTATTACTTCTGCCACCGCCAATCACGTTTATCTGGAAGGACAATTCCAGGAGTTGATAACGATTTACCCCGAACGAAGCTTTCGGTTCTGTTTCACCAATAAGCAAATGGCCAAGGCTGTGGCCGATTTTATTTGGAGTCGAGACGACCTCCGCCCCGACGGACAACCAATCTACTTAGTGCAATGGAAAGACGATCCCTATTCGGAAGATTTGTCCGACCAATTTCATGATATCTTGGCCCCGTACCTTGAGCGGTTTGGCTCAGCACAAGCTGGACCTCCTTTCCTGACTTGGAACATTCCTTACAGCGTAGGGACCTTCAACCAGCCGAATCAATGGGAGGCGGATGTCGTGGAACGCCTGATGAACGCGGCCGGTCAACATCCAAAACAAAAAAGACCGCTATTGATTCTCCCTGCTATTCCACAACCGGCTCGGCGTTTCCTGCGCGGATTGGCCCGAACTGATCCCATCCAGGCCGGGCGGTTTGTCATAGCCACTGGGGACGGCATTGACTTTAACACCATTTACCGCGACCGAAACCTGACCTGGCCCATTCAAGACCTACCTTGTGATCTCGTCATTTTTTGCCACCGCAACCCGGTTGACCCCAGCGCTTTTCGGGAAGACCAACCCGGCGGCGATTCGGCCCCGCCAGATGCAAATGAAAAGACGACGACCGGCACGCAGGACTTGCTGCTCTATCGCGACATTGTGGAAACCGTAGTGACGGCGGCCGCGGGCCGCGGGGGCTGGTTGGATCGGCCTGATGACATCGCCCAGCGCTTTCGGGAAGCCCTGCTTCCCGACGGCGCCAAACGATTCGGGGTTAAAGGCAACCAGCATGCCGAGGCCGGCGAGTATGTGGTGGTGTTGAAACCCATTCGCGAGGGCAACCGGGTCCGGCCCAAAGCCTTGCTCCAGGTCTGGAACGGCTCGACGCAGCAGAATGGGCCGGGAAGGTGGGCTCTGGTCCGCGAGCTGTCCGTCGATTACCTCAACAAAACCTCCGTCGCTCCGCCGGAGGGCGCCCCATGACGCCGACCCGCGATTTCGGCACGCGGAGCCGGTCCGAGGAGCGGAGGGCATTTCGTTTCTGGCGCTATGTCGCCGGCCTGGCCTCGCCGGCACTCCTGTGGGGTTTACTTATCATCGTGTTGGTGGTCGCGCTTCGTTCTCGAAAATACGACGAAGCGGCTCTGCAGGAATGGATCGACGAGTCGCGCCCCTTCCGTGAGACTTTACCTGAGCTGGTCCGAACCTACCTGCAAAGCGCCGACCCCGACAAGGCAGGCCCGGAGCAGCCATTGGAGGTCCAGCACGACGCAATCCAAGTTCAGCTTCAGTCGCTGGCCGATCCAACCAAGGAGTATCAACAGCAACTGCCCCTTTTCCCTTCCATTTACCGGCTGGAGCTGCTTTTTCCCAATTCAGATGCCCACTTAGCCCCGATCATTTGGGAATCGAATATTCCGCGACCCCGGAATACCGACCGGCTGGATTATTCAATCCTCGGACCTAACGATGACCGCGCTTTATTGCATATCGAATATCAGCTGCACGCCTACAACAAACGGCAGCGTGACGAGCAGACCGCTACCATGCGCTTACGCTGGGTGACAGGGCTGGCCCTAGCTGCCACCGCATTGACTTTCCTGTGGATCTATCTGGTTCAGCGAAGAGAGCGCGAGCGCGTTCGACAACAACAACTGACGCAGGAGCAAATCAACCAGTCCCGGCAGCTCCTCTTAGAGGAAGAGCTGCGACGCCGGGAAGTCGAGCGGCGTCACGAAGAAGCGGAACGCGCGCTCTTGGAGCAGCGGCTGGCAACTCAGGCTGCCGAGAGCCAAGCCCTGGAGTTCAAGTCGCAGCTCTATGCCAGCATCGGCATCATGGCGGGGTCCTATGCTCACAACATCAAAAACCTGCTCGTCCGTCCGAACGATCTGTTGCGCCGCTGCCTGGAATCCGACGGACTTTCGCCGGATCAAGGAGACATGCTTCGCCAAGTGCGGCAAACCTTGGGAACCGTCACGGAGCGGCTGCAACAAATCTTACAGACGGTCCGTCGGGACCCGAGTCGGTCCGAGCTAACTAAAATGGACCTAAATTCTTTAATCCGCAATATGGCCCACACCTGGGAGGATTTGGCCCAGGAGAAATGGAAGCTAACCCTGAGTACGGAGCTTGCGTCCGAGCCTCTCTGGATCAACGGCGATGTATCCCATTTACAGCAAGCGGTCGAGAATCTGTTATTCAACGCGCGCGATGCCACCTTTGAAATGCGAAACCATCTTCGCGAAGAAACGCGAAAGAGGGTACCGGGTGGTCTAGGGTCGGCGGTTGGAGATTTATCGTTTAGCCCTCGGGGCATTCCGCGAGCGCTAAGCGATGAATCGGATGAATCTATCCGACAAGATCTGATAGCCGCGGCCGGCTGGAAAGGCGCCGTGATTATCCGAACAAGAAAGGAGAGAGATCAGGCCGTACTCGAAGTGCAGGATAACGGCATCGGCATGAACGAGGAAATCCGCCGTCGCTGCACGGAAACGCACTTCTCCACCAAACGGGACAACGCCATGTATGAAGGCAACACGACCGGCATGGGCTTAGGATTGTCGTTTGTCGTCGTTATTCTTGGCCACCACCAGGCCCAATTGGAGATTGAGTCAAAGCACCTAGAGGGTGCGCTCTTGCGAATCCGGTTTCCTTTGCAATCGGAAGTCAGGGATTTGTCATCATGAATTGGAAGGTAGCGATCTAATTCAGATTTTTCGCCTCCGAATTCTGACCCCTGACTCCTGTTCCGTGATGCCTATCCTTTAAGCGGATTGCTGGGGACTTCTTCCTCTTGTTCGCTGTCCGAGAGCTGGGCCAGTCGGCCCATGAGAGCGACGCCACCGGTGATGGCCGCCAAACCGACCACCCCAGCCACCGTCCACACCGCCAAAGTCACCGCGAACATATGATCCGCAGCTTGATAAGCCACCAGAAAACAGGTGACCGTGGCCGCCGAGATGATGACGACCATCGGCACCAATAAGGCGACTCGCCCCGCCGATTTGGAGCGATCATCCGCACGAAATGTCGGCAAGCCTTGTTCCAGGGCTTTCATGTGCTCCTCGTGCACCATCTCCAAAGTCCGCTGATGGGAGCGCAAAAGCTGCGGCACCAAAATCAACAAAGTTCCTAGGATCAAGGCCGACAAGACCAGGATCGTCAGTGCCCCGCTATGTTGCTCCACAAAGCTCGGAACATTCTCTAGATCGAGAGCAAAAATCATTGGCATCTCATGAGAGGTTGAACGCTTTCGAGGAACCCGGCAACCGCAAGGCCGCGCCACATCGGATTTAATCCGAGTATTTCCCCATCGGATAGATTAACATTTGTGGGCGGAAAATGATACCTGGCCGTGATTCAGGGATACGGAGTATGAGAGAACGACGGCGCCAGTTATGCGTCTTTTGCGGCTCCAAGGCGGGAGCCAAGGAAATTTATGCTGATGCCACGCGCCGTTTTGGAGAAATTATGGCTCGGCGCGGACTGGCACTGGTCTATGGAGGGGGCCACATTGGCTTGATGGGCATACTCGCCGATGCGGTCTTGGCGGAAGGCGGCGAGGCCATCGGCGTAATTCCTAAGAGCATGATGGATGCGGAGTTAGCTCACACCAGTCTAACTCAACTTCACATTGTCGACACCATGCATCAACGAAAGGCCATGATGGCCGACCAGGCCGACGGATTCGTGGCCCTGCCGGGAGGTTTCGGCACCATGGACGAATTATTCGAGGTTCTCACCTGGGCCCAACTGCGCTACCACTCCAAGCCTGTCGGCCTCTTAAACGTTACCGGTTTCTTTGACCCGCTGTTGGCTTGGCTGGATCGGGCAGTCGAGGACGGGTTCCTCAAGCCGAAACACCGAGGGCTACTCATTGAAGCCAAAGAGCCGGGACAATTGTTTGATCGACTGTGGAGCCCATCCTGAATTGGGACCGTCCGATTCGATGCGCCGGCAGTATTAAGAGGACTTACCGGAGAGTAGCTTCACTCCCTTAATGAAAACCAGCAGGCGATCCTCGCAAACGCCAAATTCGACGACGAGGGGACTGAGAATTGTTCTGCGAATTTGCATTCTCAGGCCGGGCAGTCGGTATTCCGGTTCACCAACCTGAAACGGATCAGCTTCCAGCCGGCGGATAATCTGCCGAAAGGCCCTGGTAACAGCATTGCCTATACCCCGGCGAGAGGCGACACGATGGACGCTAGTGATGACGTCTAGAATCGCACCGGAACAATGGACCTGGAAGCGCGAGGCGCCATTACCGGGATCGGCCATTCTTCAGTTTTTTCTTTCTCTTTTGATCGTACTCCCGGTCGAGTGCCTCAAGCTGCGCGAGAACCTGCCTTGCGGGAATTCCAGCTTCAATTTCCGTGTATTTCTGCAGGTCCGCCGCCGTGAATGCCTTCCGTGCTTTGGCGTACATGACCTTTAGGCTATCACCCTTGCGAACCCGCAAAATAGGAACAGGCGGTCGTTTTTTTTTGCCTACAGTTGCCATTGGTGATTCCCCAGAAGAACTGCTGTTGGTCCGCGGATTAGTTACATTTTACCACATCCGAGGAATTCCTTAGGATGTCTCTCCACGCAATCCTCATTTTTCCTTAGATTTTTCATCCGGTTTCTTCTCCGGGGACTTCGCATCGCCGGGTTTTTTGTCCCCCGGCTTTCCCTCCTTGGTCTTGTTGGTTTCCTTTTTTGCTTCCTTTTGCTTGGCTTCTTCCGGCTTCTTTTCCGGAGTCTTAGCGGGCGGCGTATCGCTCGATTTGCTCTTCTCCGCCGACTTCTTCGGGTTGGGATTGATCTTGTCGCGGACATCATCGAGTAATTTGCGTAAGGTCCAAGCCCGCTTACCCATAGACCCCACTTCGGTCCGAGCTAAGCCATCGTCAATGAGTTTTTGCACGTCGGCATGATGGCCGAGCTGACTTCGAGCCGTCATCAGAGCCCCCTGAAACAATCGATAGCAGCCGCTCGGATCGCCTTGGTTGAAAATGTCGGCGCCCTGATTGATGACGTCCCGCAGCGCCAAGTGGAGATTCAGATCGACCTTCTTCGTGTCAACAGAGGCAGCCCCGTCTTCGGCCATGAGACGAGGGTTAGCCCCTTCGATGAATAGCAAGCCGATCGCCACACAAACCGGCCAATTTCGAAATAGGTTGGTCATGTTGCCTCTCCTTTCATTGTCCCCGCGGCCGTCGCTGGCCGAGTTGCGCCGGTCGCACACCTCCCATCCGGCGTCGCCAGGTTCCCTAATGAACCGTGCTGTGATATTAGGAAGGAAACAATGGGGAGGAAAGCAGACTTTTCCTGACCTTGCATCATTTCGCGCCATTCTCATAATGAGGACCTTGATCTTGCCGAGCAAATGAGCCATGGAGGGCACGTTGGACGACAAATCTAGCGAACTGTTGGTCGTGGCACTTGGAAAGGCGGCGGTCGAGCCGGGCGGATTGCCCCTCCACGGCGGCCGATTGACTGGACTCTTCACCAACTCGGCAACCGCCAAAAAAGCGGCAGAGTTCTGTAAATCTGAGGGTTATCTGCAAGTTCTTCGCACCGAACCTCGGGGACGCGGGGTTCGCGAAATCTGCGCCATCACCGAGAAAGGCCTGGCTTACCTCCTTCACCAGGTCAGCCCAAAACACGTTCTTTGGGATTTAGTGCGGGCCCTGCATTCACAGCAATCCCAAGTCAGCGAGTTATTGACTAATGTCCGGCAATTGCAGGCCAACATCGATTCCTTCAAAACTCTGGTTGACAAATCTCTGCAGGCGGGTGATCGCAATGGCTGTTTACGCTTAGGGCACATATCTAATGGCCAATCGCTTGAACCTCCGGGCGCGAAAGGTAAACCCGCGGAGCATAAAGCCGATCTGCGAGAATCGATTCTCTCGCATCTCGATCAATGGCAAGAATCCGGCGATTGTCCGTTGCCGGAACTCTATCGGCACAGCAACCACGATCGGTTCACAATTGGGCAATTTCACGACGAGTTGCGCCAACTGCAGGAAGAAGAACAGATTTATCTCCATCCCTGGACGGGGCCATTATCCGAAATTCAGGAGCCGGCTTTGGCTCTTCTCGCCGGCCATGGCATCGCTTATTACGCCAGTAGGAGGTTTCCATGTCCGTAGCTACCGTGGGGGAGCGTTCGATTTCCGATCGCGCCTTGGAGTCCTTGCGCCGCGTCGGCAATCCTTTTCGCAATTACTTCGCTCGCAACCCGGATGACGAAGTCTGCACGCGCTATCACGTTCCCGAGTTGTACTCAGCCGAGCGAGAGAAGCTGCTGGCGGTTGTCGATTTGTACCGCTACGATCCCAACACCCATTCCGAGATCGTCCCCATTTTGGGGAACAAGGGGGCCGGCAAGACGCACCTTTTGCACTCCATCAAGCACGGTCCCGAAACGGCTTGGCAAATGCTGGTGACGCCCGGCACGTATCAAAAGGACGCCGAGTTTCTCGAGTATTTACTTTTCCAAGTGATCGACACACTCTTGGGCGGCGGCAAGCAAAAAGGCAGCCGACCTCTGGAATTCGTGGGTGAAGAGCTGACCCGCCGGCTCGTTTCCGCCGCTTTGACATCTCTCACGGCAACCGAACGGCTGGACCTCTTTCCCGCGCCAGGTCTGGGCCGCTGGACCCGGCGATTCGGTCTGGGCGCGACCCAAGCCCAAGAACGAACTCAATGGCTCATCGATAATCTGCAAGCTCACGGAGGCCAGTCCGTAGGCGTTAAAGGGCCGGGTAGGCTGCGGCATATTTGCGCGGAAGCAGGGCTTGAAGCCGATCGCGCTTGGGACCTCGTCAGCCGGCACATTGAGCGAACGGAGGCTCACGACACGGCCGGGCTGATGCGCCGTCACATCCACCAGGGCTTCGCTAAGGCCGTTCTCAAGGGCGACGAGTCCGAGCTGGCCAACTTTCTGACCTACGGCTTCGCGGAGCTGGATTTTCAGGTTCGGCCCAGCCGGCAAGATTTGGTCCTGGCGCTATTCAAAGTACTCATGCACGTATTCCGCGGCCTCAAGATTCCCGTGGTCGCCGCCTTCGACCAATTGGAAGACCTACTCCTGGCCCGACGGACCGACGACGGCCATCGCGTGGCCGAGGCCTTCTTCGCCGGCATCGTCCAAGCCATGCATCAAATTGACGGCATTTGCTTTCTCGTCTTTGCCGAGCGCGGCTTGTGGAATCGCTTTGTACCGTCGCTCGACGGCTACATTCAGGATCGGCTCAATAATCCCATCCACTTGCCCGAGCACGGCACGATCAAGACTTTGCGTCTGGAGGCGCCTTCGCCGGAGCTGGTTCGACGCGTGGTAGAGGCCCGGCTCCGGCCCGCTCTGGAGGAGCTGCCCGACTTCTCCGATCTACCCTCGATCCATCCATTTACGGAAGAGCAGATTGTCCGTGTTGCCCGGACCGAGCCGACCCTTCGCGACATGCTGCAGCAGTTCCGCCATCTCTTCGATCACATTGTCTATGGGGCCGAGCCCGGCGCCCTGAGCGATGTGTCGTCGTCCACCGCAAAAACGGAGATCATGCCGGCGGAAGAACTGCCCGCGGGCGCGAAGTCCGTGGTCGTCGTGGAAACTCCCGCCGGGGAGCCTGCTTCGGACGAGTCACCAATCGCCGCTCACCAGTCACCACTCGGGGCGCTGACGCAACCCCGCTCGCCGCTGGCCAACCATCACTCCCGCTTGACTGCCGAGCAATTCACGAGCTATGGCGAGCTGTGGGAGCAGATGATGAGTGAAGCGAGGCAGCAACTAGAGCCGGAAGGCGCGCTCACGGGCGCGACGCGCGAATTGCAAGCCGGGCTTGGGTGCTTTTTGCAGGTTTGCCACGAACACGGCGTCAAGGTCGGGGCTTGGCGGCTTCAACATGTCGTCGGCGAGCTCTCTTTCGGCGACCATCCGACCTACGGCGTGGTCACGATCGCCCACTGGGTCTGCCGGGGCAGCCAGCCGTGGAAAGTCGGCATCGGCTTGTTCCTGGGCCGCGGGCCGGGCAAGCCCAAGGACCTGGAGATCAAGCTGGCCAGCATGGAAGCGACCCCCAGCGTCATCGATCATCTCATTCTCTTGCGGCCGGAAGACGACCTGACCTTGTCCGGCAAGAGCAAGACCTTGTGGCAGGAAGCGGAGCGTCGCGGCCGACATGCCCGTTTGGAACCGGTCGGCCTGCCGGGCTTTGCCGTTCTTTACGGCTTCCCGCGCTGGCTGGCCGCCGTCACGGAGGGCCTACCCGAAGGCCAACCCATGTCCAACCTGGCCGATCTGCTCCAAGACCGCTGCGACAAGCTGCTCGAACAGGTCTGCATGCCGGTGCAGCAGTAGGAACCAGTGCGCACAAGCGACTTTTCAATTCATCCCCGGGGCCATGCCGTCCCTGCCAACTTCGCGCGAGGGGTTG
>Ga0207103_10157_pt1 | contig 20210 bp, 18 predicted proteins | sample Alteio_BWMinHeat_81_FD_153546 | JGI IMG/M metagenome (GOLD analysis project Ga0207103, IMG submission 153546) | Enriched cells from forest soil in Barre Woods Harvard Forest LTER site, Petersham, Massachusetts, United States -... | ecosystem: Environmental > Terrestrial > Soil > Temperate forest >...
CAGGAGCGCGTTACGCCGATAAGGGCGCCGGAGATGCCATTGCCGGATGAGGCGGCGTCGGCTGGCGTGAAGAAGTTTTCGTTCATTGCGTACGGGGATACGCGGGGGCGGCGGGATGGGGTAGCAGTGCAGTACGAGCACTCGCTGGTTATTGACGCGATGCTCGGACAGATCAAAAAGCTGCAGAGCACGGAGTACCCGGTGCGGTTCGTGCTGCAGTCGGGGGACGCGGTCGCTCACGGGCAAAACGCCAAGGAGTGGAACGTGAGCTTCACGCCGTTAATAGACCGGCTGACGACGGAGGGCAATGTGCCCTATTTTCTTGCGCCGGGGAATCATGATGTTTCTTCGGCGTTGACCGTGGATGCACCGCAACGCGGACCGGCGCTGAAGAATTATTTTGATGCGGTATCGGAATTGATTCCCCGGGATGGCTCGCCACGTCGGCTAGCGGGATATCCGACGTTTTCGTTTGGATACGGAAACACGTTCGTGCTGGGATTCGACGCGAACATTGCGGGGGATGAGAAACAGTTTCAGTGGGTGAAGGCGCAACTCGCGGGCGTGGACCGGAACCGGTACACGAATATCATCATGTTCTGCCATCAGGCGCCGTTTTCCTCGGGTCCGCATGGCGGACCGAATGTGGAAGAACCGACGGTGGAGCTAAGAAAGAAATACATGCCGCTGTTTCAGGCCAGCCACGTTCGGGCGGTCTTCTCGGGTCATGAGCATTTGTTTGAGCATTGGGTGGAGCACTACACGGATGCGAGCGGAGTGCATCGCATGGACTTAGTGGTATCGGGCGGGGGCGGTGCGCCCATTTATTCGTACACCGGCGAGCCGAATCTGGACGAGTACCTGAAGGCGAATGAAGCGAGCAAGGTCAAGCTGGAGCACCTGGTCAAGCCGGGAGTGGAAAGAGGCGCGAACCCGTATCACTACCTGATCGTGCGGGTGGATGGGGAGAAACTGGAGATGCAGGTGGTGGCCGTCGATTGGGGGACGGGGTTTCAGCCGTACCGGAGGAATCAGGTGGCACTAGCGGATGAATAAGAAAGGGAGACTCGTGCACGATCGGACGAGACCCGGCGGACTACCCTGCTCACGGGGAATTGCGCGATTTGAGCACGCGGGAGTCTGTAGGTCTAGCGGCGCGACATTAGTTGCTTGAAGTACGTTGGCGTAGATCGGGCAGGGCGAAGACCGGGAGCGCGCGTGGAGCGGGGGAAGAGCATGGAGCAGGCCGTGTTTGTGCGGTTGCATGCGCGCCAGGGGGAAGAGGGTGCAGTGGAGGAGGCGTTGCGGGAGGTGGCCGGGCCTTCGCGGGACGAAGGCGGGTGTTTGAGTTTTGAGACGTTTCGGTCGGCGCGGGACCCACGGCTGTTCTTCATCCATTCGCGGTGGGTCGATGAGGCGGCGTTTCAGAAGCATGCGGAATTGGCCCATACTTTGCGATTTCTTGCGCGGGTGGATGCTTTGTTGGATGAGCCGCGGGACGTTACCAGGACGCAGAGGATGGAGTGAGGCGGTCGAAGAAAGAATAAAGAAATAAATACGACCTTGCATAGATAAGGAAATACGAAGCTAAGGACGTATAAAAGTACGATTGGGTAAGGTGCAAAGAAGAGAGAAAAGAAAGAGAACAGAAGGAGGTAGGAAGGCGAAGACCCCTTGTAGTGCTAGAACACTGGTACTTGAGGACTATTCTCGCGTTCATTCTAGGATACTACATTGGACGTAGAACTTCCCGTGGGTTGGTGTCTTTCCGGCGTTACAAGCAACGATAAGGCTAGGTATTGCAGGCCCCGCACTACAGGCTTACACGAGGCTTACTTGAGACTTCGGACAAAATTCATGTTGTCGCTGGCGGTCGTGACTGCGGGCCTGACTTGGGCCACTTTGCTGGTGGTGCGACGCACGGCTGAAGAGCGCGTACAGCGCGAAATTCAGGAAGAGTCGCAGAATGCGATGATTACGTTCCAGGTGCTGCAGCACGGGCATGTGGTGGCGTTGATGCGCAGGGCGGATTTGCTAGCGTCGCTAGTGACGATGAGGAACGGAGACCCTTCGGCAATCGAGGATGTGGGAAAAGACCCCTGGCATTCGGACGAGTGCGATCTGATGGTGCTTTCTGACTCTAGCGGTAAGATCGTGGCTTTGCACACAACGATGGATGAATTTCCGCTGGCTACCGCGCAGGAAGCTTTGAACCAGGCGCTGAAAGTACACGGTGACGCCGGTTGGTGGTACAGCGGTACGCGGCTTTATCAAGTGGTTTTGAAGCCATTTTATGGCGGGTCGCCGGCGAAGGGTAGTTTGTTAGGTACGGTAATTGTGGGGCGCGGAATTGATCCAGAGGCCATGGAGCTGCGGCGCGTGGCGTCGAGTCACGTGGCGTTTCGATATGGGAACGATATCGTGGCGAGCACGCTGCCTCTGTTTAAAGAACAGCAGTTCGCGGCGCAGCTGCGGACGGGACCGTGGCAAGAGCAAGTTACTCTGGACGGCGAGCGGTTTTTTGCGAGTGCCGTGGGGCTGACGACGGGCGCGAAGCCCGTCAGCATTATCGTTTTGAAATCGTACAACGACGCGTTGGCGTACCTGGAGAAGCAGAACCAGTTGCTGGGAGGATTGGGGGTATTGGCAGTGCTGGCTGGAGGTATGCTCGTTTTTTTTGTATCGGATCGATTTACGCGGCCGCTGGCGCGGTTGGTAGAAGGTGTTCAAGCGCTCGAGAAGGGCAATTTTTCGTATCCGGTGCGGGCGGAAGGCTCGGACGAAGTGGCGCAGGTAACGCGGGCGTTTGATCGCATGCGGAAAACGTTGAGGAGTGACGAGGCGCAAAAGCAGCAATTGGAAGAGCAGCTGCGGCAAGCACAAAAAATGGAAGCGGTGGGGCGGCTGGCGGGCGGAGTGGCGCACGACTTTAACAACCTTCTGACGATTATCAAGGGGCACGGGGAGTTGATGCTGGACAAGTTGCAGGCCAGCGATCCGTTGCTACGAAATGCGAACCAAATCGAGAAGGCTGCGAACCGAGCGGCGTCTCTCACGCGGCAACTGCTGGCGTTTAGCCGGATGCAGGTGTTGGAGCCGAAGGTTTTGGATTTGAACGCGCTGGTGGCGGAGATGTGTAGCTTGCTGAAGAGGCTGGTGCGGGAAGACATTTCCTTTACTTTTAAGGCCGGGGAATCATTAGGGCGAGTGAAGGCGGACCCGGGACAAATCGAACAAGTGATCATGAATTTGACGGTGAACGCCTGCGACGCGATGCCCACGGGAGGGAAACTGATCGTTGAGACGCGGAACGTTCGCGTGGACGAGGCCACCGCAAAGACGCGGCCGCCGCTCCTTCCAGGGAACTACATCCGGCTTAGCGTCGAAGATACCGGGCATGGAATGGACGCGACGACGAAGGAACGAATCTTTGAGCCGTTTTTCACGACGAAAGAGATGGGCAAAGGCACCGGGCTGGGGCTGGCAACGGTGTACGGCGTGGTGAAGCAGAGCGGCGGGTGTATTTGGGTGGAGTCGGAACCGGGGAAAGGGACCCAATTCGAAGTGTATCTGCCACTGGTGCACGAGGAAGCGGAGCTTCCTTCGCCGGACGGTGCGCCGAAGAATGGTACGAATCATGCGGAGTCCGTGCTGATTGTGGAGGATGAAGAAGCGGTTCGCGAGTTGGCGGCGGAATTCATGAAGTCTGCCGGGTACAAGGTGCTAACGGCCAGCGACGGGATGGAAGCGGTGGAGGTGGCGAAGCGTTCAGGGCCGATCAAGGTGCTAATAACAGATATTGTGATGCCCAATATGAGGGGGCCGGAACTGGCTAAGGTTTTGAAAGCGAGCCGCAAGAACCTAAAAATTGTTTACATGTCCGGGTACCTGGAATTCAACAAGGCTGATGACGAATTCCTGGAAGGAAGTTATTTTTTGCAGAAGCCGTTTTCGCGGGACAGCCTCGTTTGCAAGGTAGAAGAAGCCTTAAAGCAGAAACACGTGGCCGGGAGCCGGGTTGTCCAAGTGCTTTGACGGCCATGTGGATTGTTCGCGGCGGGTCACGGACAAGACGCGGAAGAATCAAGTGCGGTCCGAGCTGGCTGCTCCAGAACACTGCTGCTTGGAGACGTTCGCCGGCGAAGTGAGTAGGCCGACGATTCGCGATTGACAGCTGAACCGGGCGACCGCGGAAGTCTGACTACCTTGAAATGCAGATCCGGAACTCCATATTCACCGGGCCAGTGCACGTTGAGGGATTGCGCCAGGTTGCAGCGCGTGCGGCAGGTCGCAAGAGGCGACGCGAACGAATTCTCCCTTTTCTAGTTGCTTGACGACGCAATACATGACAGCCGGAGCTCACCTCCGTTTGGTTGATCCGCTCATTTCCTGAATTACTCCCGTTCGCGGCGCGAAGATGTGTTCATCGGATGGATTCGGCGCGCGTGCTCGGATTGGGCTAACGGATAGCGTCTCTAGCTAGCCAAGCTTGAGGACCCTGCACCCGGATGGGCGGAGAGGGGTCATTTTACATATTGGAAGTAGTCGTAGACGGCGCGGGCGATGCTGGCCTCGCGGTGTTTTAGATCGAGTTCGGGGACATTTTCGCTACCTCGAAGGCCGAAAACGGTAAGAACGATGTGTTGGTTGCCTTCATAGATGATGGCGGCGTCATTGCGAGTGTAGCCGATTTCGCCGGTTTTGTGGGCGACGACGGTACCTTCAGGGAGGTAATGCGGAATGCTGTCGTTGAATTGCTGGAGCTTGAGAATTTCGAGCATATCGCGGCAGGACTTTTCGCTGGCGGCTTCGTTGCGGAAGATTTTTACGAGCAAATCGGCGATTCCGCGGGGAGAGGCGTGGTCGCGTGGGTCGTCGACGAAGAGCTTGTCGCCTTTTTCCATTTGTTCGCGCGTGAAGGAAGCGAAGACATTGGGATTCGAGACCATTTGCGCCGGGGTGAGTTTGCGGAAGCGGGGGTCGCCGTAAGCGAGCCAGTCCGCGATAATGTCAGAAGTGGGGCGGTCGACGCGAACATCCTTCACGGCAAGTGTGGCCAGCATGGCGTTGACATTTTGCGCGCCGACCATGCTGAGGAGTTTGTCCGTGGCGGTGTTGTCGCTAACTACGATCATCATCGTCAGCAAGTCGTGTAGCGTGGGTTTCAGGCCGGGTGTCATGTAGGTGAACAAGCCGCTGCCGAGGCGTTTGTCGGCCTGGGTCAGCTCGATTCGATCGGTGAGCTGCAGATGACCCGCATCGACCTCCCGGAATACTTGAACCATGATGGGAATTTTGTAGACGCTGGCCATGGGGAAGCGATCGTCAGATTTGTAGGTAATTTCGGCGCCGGTCTCGATGTTGCGAGCATAGACGCCGATGGTTCCGGGGAAGCTGCGAGCCAGCTCGGCGACACGCGACTCAAGGCGGTCCAGGCCTTTGGAATCTTCGTTTTGGGCAGAACACGGGAAGATCGGGAAGAGACACGCGGTTGCAACCAACGTCCATGCGAGAAAGTTGGGCACGAGAGATACCTCTTTCGAAGAAGAGAGTCGGGCTGAAGGATTATGAAACATTTGTTTCAGATCGGCAAAATTTAGCGGATGTTGGGCGTGGCGTCAAATCGTCACACCGAGCAGGCCAACCAAGTTCATTTTGCCGAGCGTGCATCTAGAACGATCTTTCCTTGCAGTGAAACGAGCAAAGTAAAACCCGGAAAGAACGCAACTATGAACCGGCGTTTCCCGGCGTCGAAGCGGAAGCCGCGGCGTCGAGGAATTGCTGCCGTGTCCAGTCGTTGCGCTGAGGGCTGGGGCCATTGCGATGGCACTGCGTTGCGGCCCCGGCCCAATTCTGGTTTTGGATGTAGCTCATAAGCGTCGGATAGCCTTTGAAAAGACCGGTGACGCCGAGGTTGTAGATCATATCGAGCAGGCCGAGCTTGGCGGGATCGGGAAAGGCAGGGTAACTCGCAAAACGCTCGCCGAGTTGCGTGTCAAAGAAAGTGAGATGCCGCAAGAGGAGTGCGTCGATAGCGGGATGCGGCAAAGTTGGCGAGGTTGGCGAGCGATAAAAAGCAGCGGGATATTTGCCGGGAGGAAGAGCGGAGACTCGAGAGTATTCGGATTGGATGGCGTCCGGCGTGCAAGGTTGGTTGTGAGCATCCACGAAGGCCAGCGCGAGAGCACTTGCGGGGTTTGCAAGCAGTTCACCGACGGCGACAGTGACGAACCCCCTTGTGTCCAGGTACATCCAGGGAACTATTCCTTCAAAGATTTCGAGATTGGCGAGCGAGTCCTGCAGGTAAGGCATGCTTCCCCCATACCGGCTGCGGTTAACTTTAGCAATGATATACACCGTCCGAGGCGGCACTCAATGCAGAAAGTAGGGAGCAAGCGGGGCGGGCAATGAAGTCAAGACTGAACTAGGGGGATGGTAGCGGGCGGCGGAGCTGGGGGTTCGGGTGAAGCGATGCCGAGGGCGCCGTTGATCGCTTTGAGAGGGAGGGTGCGTCGACCGCCTTGTGGATGTGGGCGACGGCGTCGGCTTTGCAGGCGGCGTCGCGATTTCCGGTGGGGGTGCGGGACCTGGTGATGATGATGGGGATGGTGCCTAAATTGGTGACCACTCCTCTCCCGAAAGGTCCTTAAAGGGAGAGGTTTCTCGCGACTGCCAGCAGCGAGTATTGCGGGGCGCTCCGCACTCGGGCAGGACCCTTTACGCGAAGGCTCGATCCGAGCCCTACGCCAAGAGAAGAGTGACAGGGTCGAAAGACCCTGGGTCACACATCAAGCCGTGCTGAAATCAAAGGAGTCGACGTACCGAGCCCTGCCTTGCTCGACGTAGAGCAAATTTCAAGAGGTTTCCCGGGCCGGAGGCCCCAAGAGACAGAAAAGGCAGCCTTATATCCACTCCCCCTGAACGGAATGGTTTTACGGCCAAGATAAAGCGTCCCCAAGCGTTGTAGAACGACGATGCCGTCAGGCGGCAACTTGGAATGTAAGATTTGAGATTGGCGATTTGCGAGTACGTCCGGAATACCATTGGGGGATTGCGCATTGTACAATCCGGCGGGCGACGGTGCCGTGGACACGAATTTGGAACGAAAGGGTGATCGATGAAAACCGGGCGTTGGTTGACAGGGATTGGGAGCGTGATTTTGTTTTTGACGGGGCTTGGGCATGGGGCGCGAATCGTGCAAGTGCAGAGAATGATCGTGGACAGCGGGATGAAAGCGCCACTGGACGTGATCTTGAAAGGCTGCTGGCTGGCGTTTTCGGGAGAGATGGTGGCGCTAGCGGTGATAGCGGTGGTGGCGAGCGCGATGGCGGGTGGAGGGCTGATTGTCTTGATGTGCGCGGCGACGATGGTTTTCAACGTGGGGCTGCTGTTTCACTTCTTGGGACTATCATTTCCCGTCTACGTATCGTCGGTCGTCGCGCTGTTCTTTCTCGCCGGCGGATTGATGCAGGGCAAACCGACGGCGTGAGATGGATTGCCGGTGAAGGGTTCCAGCCAATTTGTCGGTTGCGGGCACCGGGGGGTTGCGCGAAAATCAAGGTTCCTGCCGCAGTATCGAGAGTCCCTAGAAGGCAGGGACAACGAGGGCATTTCAGTGCGAGAGAATCAAGAAGGACAAAGACAATGACGCAACAGGTTGGCGAACTCAATCCCCCTTACCGATTGATGCTGACGCCGGGGCCATCGTCTGTGGACCCGCGGGTGTACCGGGCGCTAGCGACGCCGCTGGTGGGGCATCTCGATCCGTGGTTCAAGACGTGCATGGACGAGACGCAGATTCTGTTGCGGCAGATATTTCAGACGGAGAACCGCTTGACGATGCCGTTATCGGCGTCAGGATCGGGAGGGATTGAGGCCGCCGTGCTCAATGCGCTGGAAGACGGCGACGAAGCAATTGTGGCGGTGAACGGAGTTTTCTCCGAGCGCATGTTCGAGATTGCGTCGCGCGCTACCTCGAAAGTGATCAAGGTTGAGGCGCCGTACGGGTTGCCGGTGGATGCCGAAGATGTGCGGCGAGCGGGCCAGGGTAAAAAGGTCAAGATGATTGGGTTGGCGCACGGGGAGACTTCGTCAGGAGTGGTGACGAAGATCGCTGCGTACCGAAAAGTGGCGGATGAGTTGGGGGCGTTGCTTGTGGTGGATACGGTGGCTTCGCTGGCGGCGGTGCCACTGCATGTGGATCGCGAGCGAATTGATATTTGCTTTAGCGGATCGCAGAAAGCGATTAGCGCGCCTCCGGGGATGTCGCCCATCACGGTGAGTCCAGCGGCAGAGGAAATTTTTCGCAGGAGAAACACGAAGGTACAGAGCTGGTATTTTGATTTGACGACAGCAATGAACTACTGGGGGAAGGAACGGCTGTATCACCACACCCCGCCGATTTCGTTGATCTACGCGTTGCGAGAGGCGATGCGGATTGTGCTGGAGGAAGGGCTGGAAGCGCGGTGCGAGCGGCATCGGGTGAATCAGTTGGCGCTGATTGCTGGAATTGAGGCGATGGGGATGGGTTTGCTGGTGAAGAATCCGGCGGACCGGCTGCCCACGGTTACAGCGGTAATGATTCCGAACGGGATCGATGATGTAAAGGTGCGGAATCAATTGCTGGAAGAATTTAATATCGAGATCGCCGGCGGATTTGGTCCGGTGAAGGGGAAAATCTGGCGGGTGGGATTGATGGGTTATTGCAGCCAGAAACCATTCGTGCTGCTGTTTCTTTCGGCGATGGAGAAGGTGCTGCAGGATCAGGGTTGCCGGATGCCGGCGGGGGCTGGAGTCGCGGCGGCGATACAGAGTTACTCGCATGCGGAGACCGCGGCGGCGGTGAGTCGATAGGAGGCAATGAAGTAGAGGGAAGAAGAAGTAAAGAAAAAGAGGGGGATTGTGACGACACGGCCGGTACTAGCGAATGCTGGGGCGATGAGCCAGTTTGTCGGGGCGTTTGAGGTGACTTCGAAGTTGAGCGGGAAGGTGAATCAATGCCGGTTTTCGCACATGTGGAACGGCGTGGCGACACGGCATAGCGATACGATCGATACAAAGTTTTTTGTGGACGGCGAGCCGCGCGTGGTGGGGCTGGCGCACACCGCATTTGTGAAATTTCGCGAGAAGAGTGGACGAGATTTGACGGATCGCGAGGCGAGTTTTGTGGCCGCGGAGTATTTGCGGGAGCGGCTTGAGGAAGAGGATGAACGGCCCCTGTATGATGTTCCCGAGGCGGATGTGTTGCGATTGATCGAGATGGTCGGCATCAAGTAGTTGTTCGTTTTACAAAACACGCGCACGGCAATTGTGCGGGCATGAACCGTCGCGCGGGGCCCTTCCAGGACAAACAGCCCGGCCCCTACAAAACTCTCGGAGACAGCGGTTAATTAATCACCAGGCTCGACGTGGAAGGCGGCGAGGCGAGGATGGTGCAGGCCGTCGCGGCGGACGAAGTAAATCACGAGGAACATTAAGAGCGAGCCAAAAACCATAACGGCGACAGCTACCTGAAGGCCGAGCTGAAGATCGCTGGCGTCCGAGATTTTCCCCACCAGTTGCGGTCCTAACGCTCCTAAGAGTTGCGTAACAAACATGTACACGCCGATGGAGGTGGCGTGGGCGCGCTGGGGAGTGAGGTCATGCAGGACGGCCGTGACCGGACCGTGATACCAAGACATGAAGAAACCGCCGATGAAGAGGGCAGTCAGGAAGACCCATTTTTCGTCGGATTGAATGGCGAGAAGAACGAACGGAGCGGCAAAGAGGAAAGCGGCAGCGATGACGATGATGCGGCCGTAAGAGTATTTTCGCTGGAGACGGTCGGCGAGAAAACCTCCCGTGAGGACGCCCAGAAGGAGAGACAGCAGCGCGACTACGGCGAGAGAGAGAGCGGCTTCGCGAAGACTGAATTCCTTATAGTTGACGGCAAAGTCGATACCCCAGGTGAGCAGGGAGACGCTGGCGAAAGTGATACAGGTTCCGGCGACGATCATCGCGAGATAGGCGGGTACCATGAGCAGACTAGCAATGGGAACTACCTCGGAACGCGGGCGGCGGGGAGGATCGGGTAATTTGAGAACGAAGAGCCCGGGAATCACGCAAACAACGCCGACGATGATGAAGGTGAATTTCCAACCGTGAACTTCCCCCATGAGGCCGCCGAAGGCCTGGCCCGCGGCGCCGCCGAGAAGCATGCCCGACGCGAAGATGGACTGAGCCATGGCGCGGCGCTGGTATGGGAAGGAATCGGAAATCATGGACTGGGCGGCGGGAGCGTAAGCGGCTTCGCCGACGCCGATTAAGGCACGCGCTACGAGCAGAAGCATGAAAGAGGAGGCGAAACCGCAAGCAATCGTGGCGAGACTCCAGATGGCAACGCCCGCGGCGATGATTTGGGTACGGCTTGCGCGGTCGGCGATGAAGCCGCAGGGGATGCTGGCGACCGCGAGGACGACGAGAAGCCAGGTTTGCAGGGAGCCGAGCTGCGCATCCGTTATATTCATTTGCTGGCGGAGAAGCGGCAGGAGCGGGACAACGACCTGCCGATCAGCGAAGTTGACAAAGTTGATCAAAGCAAGTACAGCAAGGAGTCGAATTTGGTAGGAAGATAGCGGAATGGGATTCGACGCCATAGTTGGTTTGCTCAACTAGCCAAGAGAGACCTGGTTCGAAAGAGTCTGAGAGATTATATACCGCGCATGAAAGCCGTCACGCCTACGAACACTACAACGAGTAGCCAGTTAACCACCGTACTTTCTTACGGGGCGATTCTGTTGCTGGGATACTTCGTATTTCTGATCGCGGCACCGTTCCTGGTGCCGCTGGCGTGGTCGGCGGTGCTGGCGATTTTCTTTTACCCTCTGCACCAAAAAATATCGCAAAAGATGAAGCCTACAGCGGCGGCCATGACCAGCACGCTGGGAGTGACGCTGCTGCTGATTGTGCCGGCAATCGTAGTGCTGATTCTTACCGCGCGCGAAGCGCTGGATGCCACCGCGCGATTGCAGAGCGAGCTAGCGGTGCACGGTCAAGGTCCGAGCGAAGGACTGATTTTGAGAGCCGAGGAGTGGGTTCGCATACGCCTGCCGGAATCCTGGCGAGCGATGGACATGTCCGATCCATTGCAGCAAGCAGCCGAGAAGATTGCTTCGTTTCTGGGGGCCGCGTTTACAGGGCTGCTGAAAAATGTCGTCACCTTCTTTGTGGATTTGTTCATTTTGGTTTTTGCGTTGTTTTTCATGTTCCGCGATGGTGAAGACATTGTGCACGGAGCAAAACACTTGCTGCCGTTTGATGAAGAAATCCAGACGGACATGGTGGAGGAGTCGAAGGAGCTGATTTTTGCCAGCGTAGCAGTGGGATTGCTGGTCGCTGTGATTCAGGGGGTGCTCGGAGGTCTATCGTTTGTATTGACGGGAATTCCGTCGCCGATTTTCTGGGGGGTGCTGATCGCGTTTTTCTCGCTTGTGCCGGTGGTGGGTTCGGCACTCATTTGGGGGCCTGCAGCGCTCTGGCTTGGATTCAGTGGGCATTGGGGGAGGGCATTCGCGGTGGTGGCGATTTGTGGCGGGGTGTCTACGATAGCGGACAATATTGTGCGGCCGATGTTGCTGAGGAACCGCACACGGTTGAACGAGCTGCTGCTGTTTATTGGCGTGCTGGGAGGCTTGGAAGCGTTTGGTCTGTTGGGGTTGGTGGCAGGACCGACGATCGTGGCGGCAGCGATGGGAGTGTTTCGCGTGTATATGGAGCATCGCGATGAACTCGCCGGGAAAGGCGCATGAGCGTCCCGTGGCATGGCGAACTGCGAGGAATTTTCTCGCGAGCGAAGTACAGCTATTCCGCGGGCGGGCGGCGAGGGCGCTGTTTGGCTGAGATGGCCTTGATGATTAGGCGGCGGCGTTGTCCTGGATCGAGGGGGACTTTGGCGCGGTGAAGGGCAGCGTTCATGAGAGCGACGATTTCGGGATCGTCGAGAGTGGCGGCGCTTTCGAGCCTGATGTGGCGAACGACGTTGCCGCTTCCCAGAAGGCGATGGCGAGGATCTGGAATGCCGGCGCCCTGAAGAAATCAGAGACTGACGTGGCCGGGATAAAGGGCGATCGAGAAGATGGCATCGGAAGGCCGCTCGTTTGGAACGAAACCGATCACAAGGGCATAGTAATTGTCATAGACCATTTCGAGGGAGCCGGGAAGACGCTTGCGCATTGTGGTGAGCGCGCCACGAGCTAGTGAAGCGATTTCGGGATTGTATTTGGCCAGGAAGGAATCGAGTTGCTTTTTGGGATTTGCGGCCCGAATAGGATTCGCCATTCGCCGCCTCCGTATTTTGAGTGGCCCCGATCCCCGTAGCAGGTAGCTCCATCCTATGCGAGTGTGCACAAATTGGCCAATGCGGGGGCCAGGCTTTCGCGTTGGGAAACGCTAACGGGGAAACTACAGTCGGCGCAGTATGGGTGTGCTAGAGTACCCGGGCTCGGATGAGTTCCAAGCCACTAAAACCCGCTGCGACTCCTGCGGAGCTGGCGCCAACGAAACTGCGTTGGCGGTGCGAGCTTCCACGCATACCGTTTGAAACGACGGCGCAGGCGGAATTGCGCGAAGGGTTCATCGGCCAAGAGCGCGCGTTGCGGGCGTTGAAGATGGGCGTGGAGCTGTCCGCGCCTGGCTATAACGTATTTGTCTGCGGGCTGGCGGGCACCAGCCGGGGCGGGACCATCGCCAAGATGATTGAGGACTTGCACCCGCCGACGAAACCCTCACTGGACCGCTGCTACGTCAACAATTTCAAGATTACCGACCGGCCGAGACTCCTTTCGCTGCCTCGGGGCCTGGCGAACGCGTTCAAAAAAGATATGCAGGCGGGAATTGACTTCTTGCGCCGGCGGATTCCGCAGGTCTTTGAGGGCGAACCATTTCAGCGGCAGAAGGGGCGGATCGTCGAGCGGTTCACGGTACGTGAGAAAGAGTTAATGGACGATTTCACTCGGCGAATCGCGCGCGAGCAGTTTGCCTTGGGGCACATGCAAGTGGGCGCGGTGGCGCTGCCAGAGATTTTTCCGGTGCTCGAAGGGCAGATGGTGCCGATCGAGGATATTTCGAAAATGGTGCACGAGGGGAAACTGGAGTCGCCGGTGGCAGAGGATATTGAGCGGAAATACGAGCAGTTTCGGCAGGAGTTCACCGTTGTTTACCGTAAGACGTTGACACTGTCGCGCGAACTGGCCAGTGAGCTGAGTTATTTGGAGCAGGAAGCGGCCTCCGTGCTGGTCGATGGTGTGATTGAAGAGTTGAAGGAGAAATATCCCGGCACGAACGTTGCGGAGTATCTGGAAGAGGTGCGGCACCATCTGCTCGACAATCTGGATCCCTTCAAGGAGCGCGAAGGCGAGGGCGAACACGAAGGCGATACGCCCGACGGATTGCCGAAAATGCCCGGTTCAGGCGGGCCGGAGCGCGACCCGTTTCGCGTGTATGGCGTGAACGTGATTTTGGCGCACAGCGATGATGAGGGTTCCCCGGTGATCTTCGAGACGACGCCGACGTATGCGAATTTGTTTGGAACGATTCAGCGGGCGTACGACACGCGCGGCGGTTGGACTAGCGATTTTATGGACTTGCGCGGCGGTTCGCTTCTGCGGGCGGACGGCGGATTTTTGATCATGTATTCGCTGGAAGCGCTTTCGGAAGTGGGGGTCTGGCGGGCACTGAAGAGGACCTTGAATCACAATCGCCTGGAAATTCAACCTCTGGAGATGTTCTATCCGTTTGGTGGAAGCGCGCTGAAGCCGGAAGCCGTGGAGATTAACGTCAAGGTTATTTTGATCGGCGACCGGCAGCTGTACGAGATGCTGTACGAGTACGAGGAGGATTTTCAAAAGATCTTCAAGGTGCGCGTGGAGTTTGACGAAGAGATGCCAATGAGCGACGGCGTGATTGCGGAGTATGCCGGGCGTTTGCGCACGCTGTCCGAGAAAGAGGGTCTTTACCCTTTCGATCGCGGAGCATTCGCAGCGATGCTCGAGTACGGGGTTCGCAAGGCGGGGCGGCGGAACAAAGTGACGGCGCGGTTTGTCGATATCGCCGATCTTGCGCGCCAGGCGCATTACGCGGCAGCGGCTGCGGGTGAAAGAGTGGTGCGGGCGGCGCACGTGCGGGACGCGCTGGCTGCAAAAATGGAGCGGCACAACCTGATCGAAACGCGGATACGGGAGATGATCGAAGAAGGGACGCTGCTCGTCGACGTGACGGGAGAGCGCGTTGGCCAAGTGAACGGCTTGAGCGTGCTGGAAATTGGAGGATATTCGTTCGGAAAGCCCGTGCGGATTACGGCGTCGGCGGCACTCGGCAAGATGGGGGTCATCAATATCGAGCGCGAAGCGAACCTGAGCGGACGGTTTCATGACAAGGGCGTCCACATTATTTCTGGTTATTTGCGGAGCCTCTTTGCGCAGGACAAGCCTTTATCGCTGTCGGCCAGCATTTGCTTCGAGCAGTCCTATTCGGGAGTGGACGGAGACAGCGCGAGCTCGACGGAAATTTATGCGCTGGCATCGGCGCTCTCCGGAATGCCGCTGCGGCAGGATATTGCCGTGACGGGATCGATGAACCAGCAGGGCGACATTCAGGCCATTGGCGGAATCAACGAAAAGATCGAGGGATTCTTTGATGTGTGCAGGATTAAAGGATTGACTGGGACGCAAGGCGTGCTGATGCCGGAGTCGAATGTCGAGGATCTGATGTTGCGAGAAGACGTGATGGACGCCGTGGCGGCGGGCAAGTTTCATATATGGCCGGTGGCCAGGGTCGAGCAGGGTATTGAGATTCTGACGAAATTCGCAGCCGGAGGGCGCAACGGGGATGGGACGTTTGAGGCGGAAACAATTTTTGGACTGATGAATGATAAATTGAGTGAAATGGCGAAGACGCTGAAACAGTTCGAGTAGTATTTCTTTAGGATTTCCAAACCGCAGAGTTTCAACGAAAACCATCGACAGACAGGAGTGTCTGTCCTATTCCTGCTCGGGAAGAGGGGCGACGTAGGCTTGCCGGTGGTCGACCCTATAGGACGCGGCTATCGATTGACCTGAGGCGATGCTCGGGGCGTTCGTTGCAGGAGAAATGCTGAGGCGGACATCGATTGAATGAAGCTTTCCATCATGCACTGGTGGAATGAAACCTAGATTGTATTCATGGCGCACGAGTTGCGCGATTTCCCTGAAGACTTCTGCAAAATCCTTCGTGGTTCTCGGGAAGTAGACGCGGCCGCCGTTGGCTTCGGCAATGGCCTTTAATTCTTGGTCGGCCTGAGCGAAGCCTTCAGCTGCGACTTGCGCCTTTTCTGGAGTCGGTTGCTCTTTCTTGAAATGCTTTTTCTCGGGAGGCGTGGCGTCGCGAAGTTCGCCTCCAAGCGAGATGGCCAGGACGCGGACATCGCTGGATTTCAGGCGGACCAGAAGATTTTGTGCGGCAGCGGATGGCGAAGTATCGAAGCCAGTCGACAGCAAGACTAGGGATTTTTTGCCCGGAACATGCGCGAGCCAATCGAGGGAGGTTGCCAGGCTAGACGCGAGATTCAACTCACCGAAGCCGAGATTAAAGCGCAACTGATTCAGCGCTCCAGCGGAAGCGAGTTTGTCTGGTGTGAAATCGAGGATCGGCTCCAGAGCTTCGTTGTAGCGAGCCACGGCGATACGGTCATTAGGCGAGAGGCCGTCGAGCAGGGTGTGGACAGCTTGAAGATGGCCGCCCTCCAGAAGATACACGGCTGGGCCGGCTTCGATGAGCAGCAGTACTTGGGCGGGCTCGTCGACACTGAGGAAATCCGTAACAGGCCGCTCGACGCCGTTGTCGAAAAGCTGGAAGCTTTCACGGTGCAGGCCGCCGATGAACTGGCCTCGAGAGTCGGTGACGACGACTCCGACGTTGACGCGATCCACACTGACGCGAATGCCGGGAGGTGGCTGGGCGGATTGTTGTGGAGAAGCGGTTGGCACAAGCAAGAGACAGCAAGGGAGAATAAGAGCCGCGCGCCGTCGAGAGGAAAGGAACATGCTCCGATTCGCCATCGTAAAATGCCGACGAGAAAGACAAAAGTCCTGTTCCGCCTGAAGTTTCCAGAAGGCGGAACAGGGCTTGCGACTACTGGCGGAATAGCGAGCCTGAGTTAGGAAGGCTTGGTTGGAGCCGCCGCCGGGGCGGCCGCGGGAGTTGCAGGGGGAGCCGCGCTCGCACCTACATCTTTGGGGGTGGAAAGATAGCCGGTGGCTTGGTTCTTGCCGACGTCGAACACCACGATTTCGTAAGGGGCCATTTTCGAGGCACCTTTGACATAAAACTGCACGGGCTCGCCGGCGGTCTTGTCCTTCTTTTCGATAGTGCGGTCATCCACAAGGACGGTCAGAGTGTACTTGGATTTCTTGGGGTCCGTCTTGGTGAGAGTGAGCTGGGTCGGTCCGACCTTTTCACCGTTCTTCGATTTGGTGATCGTGAATTCGTAGTAGTTGCGGTCGCCGCGACGCTTCAATTCCTCGAGGTCGTCGTGGTTGCGGGCGATGAGGCCGCTCATCACGCCCATGTCACCGGAGGCGCGTTCGAGTTTGCCCTTGGTGGCTTCCAGATCCGACTTCGTTGCCTCGATATCCTTTTTCGCTCCACCAACTTCAGTGGCTACTGCACCAATCTGTTCCTGGCTTTCCTTCTTGGCCTGAGACAGTTGCGCGGTGAGCTTCTGGTCTGATTCAACTTGTTCCTTGCGGATGGATTCGGCACGGCTCTTGGCCTGAGCCAACTCCGCGACGGTCATATGAACCTTTTGTTCCGTAATTTCAATGTGGCCCTTCAAATCGGCGAGTCGCGCATTGGCTTGCTCGAGCTGCGCAGTCAGGACTTTTTCCTGATCCTGCTCTTTGGCAAGGTTTTGCTCCAGTCGGGAAATTCCGGAATAACCGACATAGCCGAGCGCGGCTAAAACGACGAATAGTACGACAAACACCACGGGGATCCATCGCGGCGTTCCCGTGGATTCATAACGATAAGACTCTTCAGGACTCGGCACATTCGGAGAAATGCTCATTCCCCCTCCTCAGTCATGGCTCTCCAGGCTGGGTACTGGATGCCGATAAAATTATCTACCGCAACTCGCGCCGTGTCTATGGGCGCGCTCAGCGGGACGCGCTTCGTCGTGCGCGGCCTTTGCCCCCGCTCTTGCCGCCTTGAGACGGCTTTGGCCAGCGAGCGAGGACCGAAGTGGTTAGACCGCCGCGGGGCGTAAACTCGCCGCGCACCACACACCAGTCGGGACGAACGGCATCGACGATATCATGAAGAATCTTGTTCACGGCGTTTTCGTAAAAGATCCCGAGATCTCGATAAGCGAGGAGATACATCTTGAGGGCTTTGAGCTCGATGCACTCCTTGCGCGGCATGTACTGGATGGTGATCGTGCCATAGTCGGGCATGCCGGTTTTGGGGCACACGGAAGTGTATTCGGGAAAACGCGTGGTGATCACGTAGCCCGGGTATTGGTTGGGCCAGGTATCTAGCTTCGGCAATTTCGTCTGGATGCCCGCGCGGGCGTGATCCGCTGTGTAATCGGCCATGACGCTTTCTATTGTACGTTGTTCGATGACTTAGAGGCGACAGCCTCTTGCCGAAACACGACTCATCCCCTATCCTCATGCGAAGGAGCCCTCCCAGAATCTTTCGATGAACTGTCCAGCGTGTCAAGCAGCGGCTTGCCGGCGTTCGAGACGGCGCTCCATTCCCGAATACTTGTTTAGTTCTGTGGGTGTACTTCCGTGGCGTTGCATTGCTTGTGAGACGCGCTTCCACGCGCGGGCGATACCGCTTCGGCATATTCTCTATGCGCGATGTGGAATCTGCGGCAACCTGGAGCTCCAACGAATTTCGCCAGAGAAGGTAACTGGCACGTTTTCCCGGCTGGGAAGCGTGCTGAGGCTGCCAGCGTTGCGATGCGCGCCGTGCCGGCACAAATTTTTCTCCCTGCGGCCGCTGTTGCCAGCGGCGCAGTTAGCGGGAATAACCGCGGAAGACTCGGCGCCAAAATACTGATCTAGCACCCCATCGACCCCACCTCCGGAGCGCTAGGGTAGTGCGACGAAATTCCGAGCCGTTATGGAAGAGGCGGGCCTAACCCGTATATCCGCACACTCCAACGCGAGGAGAGTTAACTACCGGCAGGCACATCTCGTCGCCACACTCATGTGCGACGGCGCACGCTTCACAAAGCCAGCCCTCCCCATTCCATGCGCATTCGGTACAGATTTGGTTGGCGGGGTGGATGCTACACCGCTGGCAGCTCACCTGCGGTGCCTCGTTTCTGGCCAATAGTTGTACGGCGCCTTTCGGCCAGTCTCCTAGCTCACGAAAGGCAACAACCTTTACCACAAGAGCCGTTGTAGAACCGTAGTCATACTGATATAGGAACTTCATCCCCACCTCAAGCACTTGGTTCAACCGCGCTCTCATGCTCATTTCTTCATCGGAAGCATAACGCTTGCCGCCAATCTCAAAAGCGCTCAAGTGGCCGCAGCATTCAAGCCAGGTATGGCGGAGAAAATCGTCGAGTTTACTCAGCGGGGCGGTAACCGGCACTGCCACATGCATCCAGTACGCCTTGGCGTCACGTCCTTCGATGGCTAAATGGAAATTCGGGGCAGGCGGTCGTTTTTCAGAAGCCGGCAATAACCCGGAAGCTCCCCGTCGACAGCACGCCCCTAGGTGCCGGGTCATGGAAGCCTGGCCGGCTATCTCTCCGCAGAGATTACACTTTCCCATCGACTGCTGTTTGCGCATGGCGGAGCAATATTATAACGCCATAAATAGAAACATTTATTATTCGCTGTGTTCTTGCAGAATAGCAGGACACCACTGATGCGAATCGCACTCCAAGTAGTTCTGACCAGGTAACAAAGAGCAAGCTAGAGGCCCATGCGCACAGTACAGGAGCCCGGCGCGAGTTGTGCTGCGCGCCCGGATCGTGCTGCTGGCCGCCGAAGGCAAGCAGAGTCTGAAGATTATCCGCCTGCTTTCGATCGTGCCGCGCACTGCTGCTCGCTGGCGCTCGCGTTTTCTGCGCGACGGTATCGCGGGGCTGAAGCACGACGCTCCGAGGCCTGGCCACACGCCTTCCATCTCACCGGATCTCGTGCGTAATAGTGATTGCCAAGACGACGCAGGAAAGACCTTCTCATGCGACCCGCTGGAGCGCTCGCACCATGGCATCCGCGGCCGGTATCAGCGAGGCCAGCGTACGGTGCATCTGGCACAGTCACGGTCTGAAGCCGCCCACCGCATGGAAACCTTCAAGCTAGCAACGATCCCCGTTTCGCCGAGAAACTGGAGGAGTGAGAAGAGCTAGATCCACTACCCAGCCCGGCTTGCCCATGAAAAAAGGCCGTGCCCATACGATCGCGCACGATTCAAACAGGGTCGAACGATTCTTCCGCGACCTGACTGAGAATCAGCTCCGGCACGGCGTTTTTACCAGCGTCGAAGCTCTCCAAAAAGACAACCTAGCGTATATCGAAGAACATAGTCGCCAACCCTAACTCTTTATCCGGACCGCCAAGGCCAATGAAATTCTCGAAAAGGTTAAACGCGCCAAGACCAACCTCAATAACCGCCCATCTGTGTAACGCAGTACACTAGTTCAGCACAATCCGGGACCTCAAGCCCCGTAACATTTGCGAAGAAAGCGAAGATTGAGCGTCGGCGAAAAAAGTAGCTGGACAGGCGATCCCCCGGTCGAACGCCAGTAGTAGGCAATTCGTGTCGAACGTCCATCGAGTGACTCGACACCAGGTTTGCGATGAAATAGTCTTGAACAGTGGACCGCGAGCATCGGTCCTTCCTTCTATGTTGGACCAAGGTGTCTGGGCCGAAGTCAAAGTGGGTGGGGAACATCTGCGTTTATTCTCAGAGCAGAGCGCCCTTGGAGTGCACGCTTCTGTCTACAACGTAAGCGCAAAGAGCTGGATTGCGCCCTCCGAGGCCGTGGATGATATCGAGCAGGGGAAAGACCGGGCGGTCGCGCACGCCATGACATACCTGCGCCGCGTCGCGAACGTAGAACTGCCTCCGTTGACCTGGAAAAAATCTCGCTCAGCATAATTTACGCGTTGTTGATCCCCAGCCCGAGCAACCTGATCTAGCGCCCGCGGTTTGACCAGACAAAGGGATCTTGA
>Ga0207103_10158_pt1 | contig 19898 bp, 26 predicted proteins | sample Alteio_BWMinHeat_81_FD_153546 | JGI IMG/M metagenome (GOLD analysis project Ga0207103, IMG submission 153546) | Enriched cells from forest soil in Barre Woods Harvard Forest LTER site, Petersham, Massachusetts, United States -... | ecosystem: Environmental > Terrestrial > Soil > Temperate forest >...
AGCAAGTCAGCAGCGTCAAAGTAAAAGAGGGGCAAGGGCCAAAAAGGGACGGCCTGAGAGCCTGTCGGGGAGAACGATTCCCAAACCAGGAATCCATGACTTACAAGCAGGCTATCGCTTGTAAGTTGTCCTATAAAAGGGGATGTCAAGAAAAAAAGCTCCGCCGCCCCCTCGATGGGGCCAAGGATGTTGTCGCTTGCATCCAGCCCCGCCATAGTGCTCGAAGGGTTATGGGTCTTTGCAGCAAGACTAACCCAGTGTTTCCCAGTGGTCGGTTTCATGACGCGATGATGTTCGACGCCTCCGACTCCGGAAGCTGCGCAAGCAGGAGCGTTGGCTAAAGTGCCAACCATGATCCTATGTGAGACTCGAGGCCTATAGCTTTTTTGGGTCGTGCGAGGGGGTATAGGATTGATTCTGAGACTCGGTGCTGAAGTCCTGCACACGGAGCGTCTAACAACTTACTAGATACTCTCCCTCGTACCCGGAGCGTCGCCAGAACCGAAGGTTGTCACCAGGTCATGAACCTGGAAAGTTTGCCTGGGGTTGCTCTTGACGGGCGCTCAAGCTGCTTGTGCTTTTAGATGTTGTGCGTCGAAACGTGCTCCTTTCTTCCAAAGTGTTAAGGTAACAGCCGCGATCTTGCGTGCCAGCGTGAGTCGAGCCATCTCCGGCTTCATCCCCTTAGCCAGCAAGCTTGTGTAGAAGTCTTGGAACGGTCCAGCACAGCGACTGGCGTTCGTCGCCGTACTCTTGAAGATCTCCTTCATCTCGTGGTTGTGATTTTGATTGAGTCCACGAACCTGCTGTGGTTTCTTGGAACGTTGCAGTTGTCCGTCCACATAACGATGTTGCGCGCTATCGTGGGTCTCCACTCCCAAGCCACTGTAGGTCCATAGTTGCCGCTTGCTGCGGAACCGATGCGGCGTCTGCATCAAGGCCAGCAACAGCGCGGCCCGAATCGGGCCGATGCAAGGAATCTGGCGTAACACTTTCACCGCCTTATGCTTCCGGCTCTCGGCCAAAAACTCCCCTCGGACCTGGCGCCGCAAAAGCTGCAGTCCGTCCAGATGTTGATAGAACAGCTCCGCTCGCCGGTGCACGCCGGCTTGCCGGATCTTGTTCAACCACTCTTCCCGATAACGGGGAGCATAGACCTGCGTACCCGCGCAAGGAATCCCCCAGCTTCGATACAGGGCTTTGAGCCGATTCATCACCCGCTTCAGATCTTTGCTGATGACCTGATAACTACGGGCCAACTCGCGCAGCGTCCGCAGTCCATTTTCGCCGTGATAGACCGGTCGCAGCAGTCCGGCGCGCAGCAGCTCGCTAAGCTTTCTCGCATCGATCTTGTCGCTCTTGCTGCCTTCCTTCAATAAGGCATTGCGTCGTGGATTGCAGACCACGACGTCTTGCACATGCGGCTTGAGTACATCGTAGAGCCAGGCCGCCCATGTCCCCTCCTCCAAGGTCACATACAGCTCTCCCCGCAAGCCCTGCAGGAACTGGAGAAGGGTGGCTGCTTTGGTTTCGAGGATGGACTCCATCACCAGTTTCCCGGCGCCATTGCGAACGGCGATCGTGATGGCTTCATTGTGAACGTCGAGCCCGATATACTTGATGTTGCTACTCACGTGAGTTGCCTCCTTGGGGGGAAGTGATTCGTCTCGAACCGGATCTTTCCCCCAAGATAAAGTGCCACACTCCCCGGATCCGTCGCGACCTTGCGCACGCCGCAGTTATAATCAGCCCGAGCTGAGCGGAGGATAGGGCCCATGCTGGGAAGCAACCCGAGCGCCGACTCAGTGGCTTCGACCGATTGAGGGGGATGCTCTTCGGCATCCCTTTTCCCCAAAGCTCCCTGATAGAAGTCCCCCTCATCGGGAGAGGCACTAAAGCGCTAAATCCTGGGGGTGCGGGGGCAAAGCCCCCGTCGCTGGGAATCGCCCAGCGCGCCCTTCCCATTCCACAGCTGGAACGTTCAATTTTTCGATTGCAATGCAGCGAGACGGAACGACGCCACAAGCTGCTATCCCCGTCTGACGAGGGGCGTCCTTTTAGAATGCATTGATTTTTCGTTCTCCAAAATCCATCTCCGACAGGCTCCTGAACTGCGCGATTTCTTTTTTGTAAAACGACGCAGTTTGGGCTGTTGCCTTTTGGTCAAAATGCATTCGTTCTGTCGCTCCGCTCCGTAAGATTTACAAATAGGTGCAGCCTGAACCTGTACACGCTGCAAGCAAGTCAGGCGGCGTTTCTTCTGATTTCCTTGATCCCGTGTCCAAGGTGACGCCGCAGAAGAGTCCTGAGGGTTACGCCGTCGGCGTATCCGACGCGTGCGGCGATCTCTTCTACGCTCTCATCCGTTGTCTTCAGCAGGTGCACCGCGCGCTCCACACGCAGCTCCTGGAAATACGACAGTGGTGACTTTCCCAGAACGGCTTGCATGCGGCGAGCCAGGGTTCTTTTACTTGATCCGGCTGCTGCCGCGGCATCGTCGAGCGAGAAGCCATGCGTGAGCCTGCGTCGCGCCCAGCTTTCGAAGCGCTGTACGAGTTCGTCAGAGTGGGCGAGATGATCGGAAAGAACATAGGCGGACTGTGACGGCCGCGAATCCACGACCAGATACTTCGCCGTCAACGCGGCCAGCCTTGGGCTCTTTTGCCGTATAAGCCACAGGGCCAGGTCCATGTGGCTCAGGGCCGCTCCCGCTGTGAGGAACTTCCCGGATTTTACGATCATCCGTGATTCATCCAACCGCACCTTCGGATATCTCTGGCGGAAGAATGGAGCGAGCCACCAGGTTGTGGTTGAGTCCTGGTGATCGAGCAGTCCCGATTCGGCAACGACGAATGTCCCGATACAGGCAGCCGCCGTGGCTGCGCCTCGTTCCGCCCACGAGCGCAGTGTCTTGCCAGCGTCGCTCACATCGGGTCTCGCAAGAGCTGCCTCGAGTGGGCCTGGCATCTTGAATCCGATCGCTGGAACCACCACGCAATCGGGAACGATCCGCATGGGAGCAGCAGCCACCGGGACGATCAGCCCTTGCGATGTTTTGACCGCCTTGCGCACTCCGACGATGGTGACGTCGAAGCGCGGTGAAGGCAGACCGGACATCTCCGCAAGCTCGTTCGCGGTCTCAAAGGCATCGAGCACGGTCGCCAGGCCGGTGTCAAAAACTCCATCCAGCGCGAGCACGTAAATCCTCATGGCAAGTATGATATCAACTTTGGCGATCTTGCCAATGGCGTCCAGCCGTGTAGAGAGCTATGTTGGCACTCTGGAATTCACATTCATTAAGGGGGAGACGCCGATGTACACAGTCGCATTGTTCGCACGTTTGGAAGCCAAAGCCGGGAAAGAAAAAGAAGTCGCGAAGTTCCTTGAGACAGGACTTGCCCTCGCCAATCAGGAAGTGACCACGCCGATATGGTTCGCGCTACGATTGGGGCCGACCACCTTTGGCGTGTTCGATGCCTTCACTGACGAGAGCGGACGCCAGGCTCATCTGAATGGTCCCATAGCCAAGGCGCTCATGGCGCAAGCGCCCGAATTATTCTCCAAACCCCCGGCAATCGAACAGATTGAGGTTCTAGGCGCAAAACTTCCACGCTCATAAGAAGGACACATGAGCATGACAGAAGTTCGTTCGGAATCTCAGCGGGACTCTATCGTGTAGCCGAGGATTTCAGGAAGTCGGGTTTTGGAGGCGTACATGCTGAGTCGAACCAGCGGCTGATATACACCTGCGCGTGGGCTTCTCCGCAGAAGTGGCGCGCTCCGGCGGCACCGGCCGCCGCGGCGTTCCATTGCAGCACCGTGAGCTCCGCGTTACCGCACTGAATCACAAACCAGTGCATAGGATTGCTGGTCACCGTCCCGCAGATCTCACATTTGAATTCCTGCACCGATGTCATAAATTCCTCGTCATCAATCTTAAATCCTACCGCCCGGCGCGTTGTTATTACTGTGCGAGTGCCTGTTAGCTCTCTGCCAAATAGCCGGGCGAGGGCGCCCCAGTATCTGTCATAAGTGGAAAGGGTTCTCGTGAGTGTATAGAACAGCTCAGCAAAGCGTGGTTCCCAGGCCTAACTTTAGAAAGGGATGAGAGCCGCTCAATCAAGGAAAGCGGTTGAGAATGAGAGCCTGCCGCGGAAGATACCCGGACAATCAAGTAGGTGAGTTCATGAACAAATTCTTCCGACGCGGTAAGGGCAAATGGATGGTGCTGATGGTATTCATCTGCGGCCTCAGCCAGACGTCTGCTGCCTATTCCGTGCTTACCCACGAACAGATTGTCGACCTGCTTTGGGCGGACCAGATAGCGCCGCTTCTGCTGCAGAAGTATCCCGGCACATCGGTGGAAGAACTGCGGATCGCCCATGGGTACGCCTATGGCGGATGCCTGATTCAAGACATGGGGTACTACCCATTCGGCAATCGATTCTTTAGCGACCTCGTTCATTATGTTCGCAGCGGCGATTTTGTTGTTGCCCTCATTGACGACGCCAGCGACGTGAACGAGTACGCCTTCGCTTTGGGGGCGCTGTCGCACTACGTAGCAGACATTGCCGGACATCCTGCAGTTAACGCCGCCGTCGCGCAGGAGTTCCCCAAGTTGCGGAAGAAGTATGGCCGGGAAGTCACGTTTGACGAAGATCCCAAAGCGCACATTCGCACGGAGTTCGGCTTTGATGTTGTCCAGGTTGCGAAGCAGCGCTACACGTCAGAGTCGTACCACGATTTCATCGGATTTCAGGTGCCGAAGCCACTCGTGGAACGAGCGTTCCGCGAGACATACGGGATTGAGCTCAAAGATGTGTTCTTCAACCTCGATCTGTCCATCGGCAGCTTTCGCCGGTCGGTGAGCAACGTGATTCCTGAAATGACTCGCGTGGCGCTTCTGCTTAAGAAAGACGAGGTGGTCAAAGAGAATCCCACCTTCACGAAAAAGAAGTTCCTCTATAACCTGAAACGCTCTGACTTCGAGCGCGAGTGGGGCAAGAGCTACCAAAAGCCGGGGCTAGGAGCGAGGATTATCGCCGTACTGTTCAGGCTGGTGCCCAAGATCGGCCCCTTCAAGGCGCTGGCTTTCAAGATGCCGAATCCGGATACCGAAACTTTGTATCTGAAGAGCGTGAACACGACCGTGGAACAATATCGGACATACCTCAAGGACTTGGCGAGGCAAAAGCTAATCCTGGCAAATACGGATTTCGATACCGGCAAGCCCACGCGGGCCGGAGAATACCGGTTAACAGACTCAGCGTACGCGAAGCTGCTGGACAAACTGGCGGACGAGAAGTTCGCGCAGATGCCAGATCCGCTACGGCAGAACATCCTCGAATTCTATGCAGATCCGACCGCCGTGATTTCCAGGAATCGCAAAGTTGAAGAGTGGAATAAAACCCTCGCGAATATTCAACAGCTGAAGTCAACTCCCGCAGAAGTGCCGGCGGGTTCCAATTAGTTAGAGCGGTTTTTACGAGAACTGGCCTTGGAGCAGGAGTCCGCCTCCGCCGAGAATGTTGGTTTCATCTTGGGTGAGAAATCCGGATTTGCGACACTCGTTCCGCATTTTCCCGCCAGTTTTCTCGCACTCACCGTGTCTTTGACTTGAAGAAGGCATTCATATCCGGAGCGCCTGCAGCGAAGCCGGGCATTTGCTCAATTCCGAGGGCGCTCAGGCTCAGCCGCAGAACGCTCTCGTGATGAAAGAGTTGATCGGACCTCGTGCCAGCGGGCGTAAGCGAGCTTACGACTACCGCCGCAACGTGCCCGCCTCCCCGCAGATCGCGCCGCTTCGGATCATATCGGGAATCCGCTTTCGGGCCGTATTCACAGGCTTCGTCAAACACGATAATGAGCAGCCCGCTGTGTTGGAACCCTGGTGATTCGATAAGCGGCGTCATATTCTTCTTCAGCCACCCATCGGCCTGCTGTAGAGCTCGATGATCTCCGCATGCCGCCCTGGTTTTCGTTACCGCATCGTTGTGAGCGTCGTTGTGCAAGTTTGGCGCGATGAATGAATAGTTCGGCAGGCTATCACTCTCTAAGTCAGTCGCGAACTGACTGAAGGGCACGATGTTGGCGCGCTGTGACGCTTGGCCGGCAACCGAGCTATGGCGGACGTCTGTGAAATATGCAAAGGGATTGTGGCGCTTCACATACAGACCACGATCATCGCCCACGTAACCAGTCCCAGGCAGGGACTCGGCGTATGCCTTCCAGGTCTTGTGGTTCACGGTAAGACGGTTCGCAACGTTATCCCCGGCGACCTGCCCGGGATATTCATCTGCGAGCAGCCGGACCCAGGGAGCCTTCGTGCCTGCGCGGCCCGCGGTCAGATAGAAATAGTTGTTGAGCGAGGGGTGTGTGTTCGCGTAGTAATTCGTCGCCAGACCGTAATTCGCTGCGAGCGTGTTCAGATACGGCATGTCGGCGGTGTTGCCGATTACTTCGTCGTAGTTTTCGTTCTCTTCGACCAGGACGAAGACATGTTCGAAACGAGGTGTCGGGGACGGAGCCGCAAGAGAGGCAATCGGCCCGCGCCGAGTCGCACAAGACAGACAGGCAACGACGAACAGAAGAATCGTCAACCGAAATCGCATACACTCCAGCCGCATTGACCAAAGGTTGCTGTCATCAATATCTCATTGCGGTGCGGATTAGTTCCTGGCTTTGCCCGCGATCATCATGCCGGCGCCGCTGAGGATGATCGCTGCGCTGATGATCGGGGACACCCTTTCGCTATGCTTGGTTTGGATCCCCACCGACAAGCCCCCCGCCGAGAATCCTTCACGCTCATTGTGGGGGATCGGGAACACCAACGAAATCAAGCCTACTACGATCACCACAAGACCAATCCAGAACAGTTGTTTCATGGGAAGAATTCCTTCGAGCGCAAGTCCGCCCTACGGTGATTGGAACACCCTTTGTCTTCTGTCCGCAACGAGGCTTCTTCTTTTGGTAGGGGCAGCCGTGCGTCGCTCATTGTTCGTTCTTCAGAGGTTGCGCCTCGAAGTCCGCGCATCAAATGGCGCGACGACCACTCAAAAGGTTGAAAACGATCACGATCACCGCCACCACCAGCAGGATGTGCACCAGGCCTCCGGCAACATGGAAGCTGAAACCCAGAAGCCACAAGATCAAAAGAATAGCAACGATTGTCCAAAGCATGTTGGTCTCCTTATGCTCATCCGCGAGCAAGCGTGGTGATTTCGGCGCGGTAGCGGCGACGAACCCGCAAAACGCGCGGTCCGTTCACGCTGCGCAAGACAAGCGTACTACCAAGTGTTCGGACTGACTGGTCAAAATTGCTCAGGTGGGCCTCGGGCTCATGCCAAGGCACCAATAGAGTATTTTGAGAGAGTGTACTGTTTTGATCATTCTTCAGCCTGCTCTAGCGCATCATAGTTGCCTGTGAGTCTCTGGATATCAGTATTTCTCCGAATGTACAGTTTTGAACATTCCTTAAGTGTGCTCCTAGCGCATCATAGTTGCTTGTGAGTCTCTGGATACCTGGGTGTTTTCTGTCCGAAACTCACTAAGGTTTTTGCGAGGTATCGTATGTCAGTCCGGCAGTTCTCCAAGGTCTCAACCTCTCTTCTCGTAGCGGCCTTCTTCATTGGCTGTACCGGGGTTACGAACTCTCCTGCTCCGCTAGCTTCCAATGCTCCCACGATATTGACGGTCGTCCCTCAAAGCAACGGAGTGGCCACCAACCGTGAGATCGCGGTTGTCTTCAGCAGGCCCATGGCGCCGGCCACCATAAACCCCAGTACCTTTATAGTTGCAGGCGTGGCCGGCACAGTCACCTACGATCCAACCAACAATATTGGAGCCTTCACTCCCTCTACTAACTTCGCGCCCAATACCGTGTTCAACGCGAGTATTACCGTTGGGGCCAAGGACGTAAGCGGAACTGCACTCGCGGCACCGTTCAACTTCTCCTTTACTACTCGCTCTACCACGGATACGTCTCCACCCGACACTGTCGCCATCAATGTTGCCGCGGGCGCGACTTGCGTGCCACTGGACCAGAAGATCAAGGTTACTTTTGACGAGCAAATGGACTCACTCACCATCAATCCCAGCACGGTTTTGATTGAAGGTGTAGCCAGCGCGGTGACCTATGACGTGGTCGGTCAGATCGCCACTATCACGCCTTCAGCTAACCTGGCAGCGAATACCATGTTCACTATTACGGTAACCACCGGGGCCAAAGACATGGGCGGAGTGCCCCTGGCCGCGGTATTCCATCAAACTTTTACAACCGGTCCATGCCTGGGCGGTGGAGTGACGCCGGTGGCCCTCTGTCCCTTAATAGGAAACTTCTCGGTCCTTGCTGGAACCACCGTCACCAACACCGGCTCTACCGTAGTCTCTGGAGATGTTGGCGTCAGTCCGGGTACTGCCGTAACTGGATTTCCGCCTGGGCTAGCGGGCGGGGCGATCCATAGTGCGGACGGCGCAGCAGCCCAAGCTCAGGCCGCCTTGACTGCCGGGTATATCGACGCTGCCGGACGAACAGGCGGCACCACGGTAGCTGGAGACTTGGTCGGCTTGACACTCGTCCCTGGTATCTATAAATCGACGTCGTCGCTTGGACTGTCTGGAGACGTCACTCTGGATGCTCATGGGGATCCGGCTGCGGTGTTTATCTTCCAGATCACGTCCACGCTTATCACCGGAAGCGGGAGCCACGTTGTCCTCGCGAACGGCGCCAAGGCCTGCAACGTTTTCTGGCAAGTAGGTAGCTCAGCGACTCTGGGAACAAACTCTATCTTTAAGGGAAATATCATGGCATTGACGTCAATTGCATTGACCAATGGCGTGAATCTGGAAGGCAGAGCGCTGGCCCGGAACGGCGCGGTTACGTTGGACACCAATACTATAACCGGCTGTAGTTGTCAGTGAAGACGTTGGCGAAACTCTAAAGTCCAAAATGGGCCGTCCCACCAATAGGATCGGCCCGACTTTCTTGGGAAGTAAAGGAGTAAGCGTAGCCTCAACAAGTATGAGTCGAGTGACTTACGACTAGCCCTGCATCGTCCCTGTGCCGGCAGCAAATGTCATCACTCTTTTCCTCGGGAAGACCACCGAAAGCGAAGAATCAACGACGTAGCGCAATTCATTGAGACAGAAGATGCAGGGCGTTTCCATCACGGCCGTCGTACCTTCTGACGACACGTTCAGAGGAAATGCCCGCAGACATTCCGTGCACGTCAGCACGACGTAAGGCAATCCTCTTGAGTCTTTGCCATTTCGTGGAATCCATACTGGAGCGGATTGTCTGGCATGGGCGATGGCCCGCGAAGCTGAAGTGCGAATCAGTTTGGCGATGAGTCTCAACAGCGTGCCTGGGGTATCGGAGCCTTTGGCGTAAAAAGCGTCGGCGATAACTCCTCCAGGGATCGCGGCGGCCGACTCGTAAGCGCCACTCATGGCGACAACCAGCGCCTGTGGGAAGCGACGCCGGATCACTGAGAGAAACTCGAATCCCGACATCCGTGGCATATTCAGGTCGGAGATGACGACTTCAGGAACTTTGGCTTTCAACTGCAAAAGAGCATCGAAGCCGTCTTCCGCAGTCGAAACCTCGTATCCTTCATCGGCCAGCAGCATCGCGACCGTCGTGCGTATGCTCAGATCGTCATCGACGATCAGTATCTGATTCCTGGGAGAGTCGGACATGGTCTTCTCCTTGCCGCAGCAAACACTACGGCGACCAAAATCTCTCATCTTGGAAAGTTTGTGATGACCAGAGTCTCTCATTCAGGGTTTTGGCAAAGCTGTTCAAAATTGCACACTTCGCAAGAAATTCACGCTCCACGCAAGACTATGATTCCAGGATTGTTAAGGGCAATCTCGAAGCCCGAGCAGTCGGGCGAGGGGCAGAAATCAGCCGGCTTTCAGGAAAAGAAGACCCACGAGGGCGATTAGAACCCCTCGTGGGACGGCATTGGCGGCGCCGTGGCTGGGGAATGCCGGACGGGCTCCGGGCTGTCGCTTGGGGGCAAACCATATACGATCTCAGATTCTGCCTGCAACCAGTCTTCTTTCGCATGGCCGTGTTCCCTGAATCTCTGCTCATAGAGTTCGTGCGCACGACGCTCAACAAGTTGCCAGACAGCAGCCGCTGGAACGGTTTGCGGTGGCCCGCTGCTTGCGAATAGGTGTGACGAAACGAGGCTAGACACTCGTGGAACCTGTTCTCAAGGTTTTTAAGTGAAGCACCGAGACCTCCTAACCGCCGCTTCCACAAGTCTTCCTCAATATTGCGGTCCCCGCCATGAATCCAGCAGTGGAATGATCTGTAACAGACAAAAGACCAAAGGAGGAAATTACCGGTACAGAAGTAAGCAACATCCGATTCCTCCTTTTGGTTTTAGTTGTGAGCGATCTCCTGCGGCAGAATCATGGCTCTACTGACGAGGTGGATCGGATGGCTTGTCTGAGTCGTGGTCTTGAGTAACTTTATCCTTGCCGGTCACTGCGAGCGATTTAGTGCCCTCTCCGACTTTCTTCCCGAAATGGCCTATTCCCTTGCCCATGGCCTCCGTCGCTGCAACCGGGTGGCCGCCCGCGATATCGTGTCCCGCCGCCTTGCCGCCGCGGCCGATGTCGCTTGGCGCCGCGCCAAACGTATCCGTTCCGCCGACATTGAGATGGGACATGGTGTTCTCATCGAGGCTTCCAGTGATGTTGAGCCCTTCTTTCGCCTGGAACGCGCTGATTGCGCGGCGCGTGCTCGGATTCATGTGCCCTGTCGCGTTGCCGGCTTTATAGCCTGACAGATTGAGTTTCGCCTGGGCCGCGCGAATGATCGCGGGTGTGACTCCGACCTGCTTAACGATTGGCTGAACTTCGGTATTCAGCTGCCGGTTCGTCACCGCGGTTCCGGACGGAGCTTGCTCTGAACTCGTTGCCGCGGGCGTTTGTTGTGCGGCCATCGACGCTGCGAGAGCAAGCGCCAACATCAGGAATGTATTTGGATGTTTCATGGATCTCCTGCTTCTGAATTGTGACTAAGAGAGAGAACTTCAGATGGACTGACTTAGTTCAGAAGACCTGAACGAGGATGGAAGTGCTTACCTCATATTCAAGAATACTTGTTCCGCTTCCTGCAGACTGGTCAAATGTGCACAGTACCCCGTCGCCCCACTACGGCGATCAGGGGTGTGCTTTTTTGAACAGAGTTTGATCGCGCCAACGCCGACAATCTGAGCGTAGACGGGTGCCTTCCACCAGCTCACCCCATAACCCAAGTTCTCACCTGCTCGAAGACGAACGGAGTATTTTCTGAAAATTGATGACGGCAAAGCGGCCGACCCGGGCGGAACTAACTGGATCACAGGCAGCTTCATGATGCTCTTTCATCTGGGCGCAGTCGCTGCACTCTTCCTGTTTAGCTGGAAGGCACTTTGGATTTCCCTGGCTCTATGGTGGATCGCCGGAGGATGGGGTATCGGCATGGGCTACCATCGTTTGCTCACGCATCGAGGATACAAAACGCCGAAGTGGATGGAATATTTCCTCACCTTCTGCGGTGCACTGGCGCTCGAAGGCGGCCCGATCTTCTGGGTAGCTACACACCGGATTCATCATCGATACGCCGACAAAGAAGGCGATCCGCACACTCCTCGCGATGGCAAGTGGTGGTCGCACGCAGGTTGGATCCTCACCGGCAGGTCAATGCATCACGAGACGGAGACACTAAAGCGTTATGTCCCGGATCTCTTTCGATGCCGCTTTCATGTATTCATCAGCAAGTGGCACTGGATGCCGCTCGTAGTTCTCGGACTCGCCCTGGCGCTTGTGGGTTATCTCAGCGGAGGTCTGTTCATGGCGGCGAGTCTGTTGACTTGGGGCATATTTCTGCGCACGACGGTTGGTCTGCACTGCACCTGGTTGGTGAACTCAGCCACTCACTTGTGGGGCAGCCGACGCTCCGATACGCGCGACGATTCCACCAACAACTGGTGGGTCGCTCTGCTTACGTTCGGCGAAGGTTGGCACAACAATCACCACGCCAATCCGGTGTCAGCCCGCCACGGGCTGGCCTGGTATGAGTTTGACCTGAACTGGATCAGCATTTGCGTGCTGAGAGTCCTTGGTCTGGCAAGAGAGGTCCATGGAGCGAGCGCCAGAGTTCCCGGCCGGCAGTCCATTTCGAGTTCGAGCTGACGATCCCGGTGGTCGGCAGACAACCCGGCACAATACATAACAGCTCAGTAAAAGCATCCCAACCCGGCTTGTGCCAAAAACGTTGTTCCCATCTTTTTGCTGAGCTGCGCACGGGGGCCTTTGACACGACGAAAGGGCGATGTGAGGGAGTTTTCGAGTTCAGCGTTTTCGAGTTCGACGCCGGCGAAAACATTTTGGCTGACCGCCATCTTGTTCTCTTTCTCTTTGACAATGACAGTCTCCGCGCAATCCGTTTCTCCGTCGGCGAAGAATGGGAATACAGCCCCCGATCTGAACCTCTTACTGCAATCGATGGAGACAGTCGAGGGTCGGAATCCTGCTCTTTCTCACTCCTTCGAAGTAACTCGTGATTACCGGGTGTTCCGAGCGGACGATAAACAGCCCACCTCGGAGGTCACCGCTCAGGTCAGTTTCATTCCGCCCGATGTGGAGAAATACAAAATTACGCAGTCCAGTGGAAACCCCAGGGGAGTCAAGATCGTTGACGCGATTCTCGCCCGGGAGACCGAGTATGCCGCCGCAAACACGCACAGCCGCGTCAACCGGACGAATTACGATTTCACGTTTCTGCGGCACGAGAATTTCGGCCTTATTCCCGAGTACGTCTTGCTCATCGTTCCCAAGCGCAGGGAGAAAAACTTGCTACGAGGACAGATCTGGGTCGACGCCACCACATTCCACATTCGCCGCCTGCAAGGAGTCCCAGCCAAGAATCTCTCCTGGTGGATTAAAGACGCCCACATCACTTTGCAGTTCGCCGCAGTCAATGACATGTGGATGCCGGTTTCCTTTGACGTGATAGCGACAGTTCGGCTCTTAGGACAGTTCACACTGGCTGGGATCAATGTCGCACCGCCGCCCCGGCCGGCACTCGCGAAAAGCTACTGAGGGGAGCGGCGCCTGAAAGCGCTTGATGTCGTCACTACTGTTGCTTCGCCCCTCTGTATAAAACTGCACAGTAAAGCTCACGCCACGTGCGTTATAAGTTCGAGAAGAACCGGAGCGTTAGGGAGACCACGATGTTGCTTCCAGCTATGACGTCCCAAGCCAACGAGATCTGCGAACGTTTGCAGGAATTGATTCAGGATCCAAAGTCGTTCGGGTGGCGGGAAGATCTGCCCCGACGGGTTGTAGACCTGCTGTCAAGCACGCGAAACATACTCATGGAATATCAGTATGACGGAAGGAGGCCGCCGGCAGTGGACAACGACCTCGCCGCCGAACTTTCGCAGGACGCCGACGCGAAAAACGGCTTTCGAGGCGAGCAGAAATCTAGACCGTTCAATCTGCTGCTGTGCCGTCGAATGGAGCAGCTCTCTCTCAGCCCCCACGATGTTGCGGTGACCTTAGGCAGCACTCTTCAGTACGTGTCGGACCTGCGTAGCGGTGTCAAGACGCCGAGCGAGCAGCGCATCGTCGAATTTGCTCTATTGCTGGGAGTGACTCAGGAGAGCCTCAGGACAGCGGTAAAAGAACAGACCAACGCTATCGCGGCTGTGGCTTAGTTTCGCGAACAGTCCAACCGGCACACGACGACGGGAGACGCCCAGTATGTTGGAGCCCATTGAAAGTCGAAATTGTTCGACTGCAGGATCGCTGCCATTGCCAAATCGAGCGGCTGCATGATGATCGCTCATATTGACGATGAGGCCGAACTGTTCACAGTGCTCTCGCGTCTGTCAATCAGGTACGCCAAGTTGGCGGGGACGTCCGCACTACCGGCGAGCGTTCCCACATTTTCCGGCAACGGGATAGCTATCTCGTCTGCGTTTGGAAGCTCTTGCGAATAGCGCAGCGAACCCTCGATCAACGCCAGGCGATAAACGCCGAGGAAAACCTTGATGGACTCTAAAATGAACACAGTCACGATCTACGAGATCGATGGGGCAAAGTACATCGGCGCGCAGAAAATCGAGGTTAAATCGCACCGGCGGTTCTTGAGCTTTGTGATATTGCGCGTTGACAACCAGGAGTACTCGGTTGGATCTGACGATCTCCTGCGTGCGATCGGGCATGCGATCGGTCACGCGCCGGCGCCCGAGGAAGGCCCGCTCCTTAAGAGCCCGGTCGATATCATCAATCAGTTTGCCGAAGAGCAGGTGTCGGGGGAACGCGAAGAAAGCTCGGAGCTTCTTCCTCGGTGATCCTTGCTCGCCCCTCCACGGGAGCACGTGTTTCCTGAGCAATTCTGCACAGTGCCGGCCGCCACTGTGAGCGTGTAATAGATCTAGCAGGAAATCAGGGCAACAATGACGACGACGTATAGGCCCTCCTCGGGAAAACGATCTCATGATTCGCGAGCCAGAATTCATTCAGCAACTCGGAACGAAACTATCGAAAATCCCAAGGAGCCCATGAAGAAGAAAGCGCAGCTCACCGACGAAGAAGAGCGGGCAAAGGAGAAGGCGATGGATTTCTATCGTTACGTCGGCAAGAGCGAAGTGGAGGCCGACCGGCTGGCTTGCGAAGATATCAAGAAAGAATTTTCGCGCCTCAAGGAAGTCGACATACATCCCGAAACGGAATGAGACAACAGTGGAAAGCAGCGCTTACGAATGAACAACGAGCAGGCACAGATCGAAGTATTCAAACCCGAACAGGTTGCGACGCAATCGGGAATCTACCGGGCCGATCATCGGCGACATCGCGAATCGCACGAAGTGACGGCGCTTGCGGGGGAGAGGTTTCCTTCCTGCTCAGGATGCACCTATGGCGTCAGCTACACGCTCATTCATCCCGCCGCCTACGTCTACGGAAAAACCTAAGCACCGCTGCATCTTCCTGCGCACAACTAGCGCCTCAGCGGCACCGCCAGGCCCTGAGAGATGTTCAATATTGAACAGATTGCCGGTTAGCCGAAGCTTAGACTCGGAGTGTTGGAGGAGAAGTAGGAGTTCCATCATCATGGCCCGTTCCAGAGCAAGCCGTCCGCCGCAAGAAAAGCATGTCGCAAATCCCTCTAACGTGCTCCTCGTGCAAATCGATTCCTCGGAGCCGAGTGCTCTGCGTGGGGCACTCGAGCGCGAAGGTTTCCTAGTAGTCGCAAGGTCGACGATCCGCGAGGCGCTGAGCTGCCTCGCCGCCGAGAAGTTTGTGGCGTTGATTTGCGATCTCCATCTACCCGCTGCGGGTGATGGATTCACGTTGGTAAACGCCATGCGGCACTTCCACCCGGATGCGATCACCGTGATTATGAGTAACTATCCCGCGTTAAGGGAGTCTGTTTCCGCCCTCCTCCCACAGGCTGATGAAATCCTCGTCACGCCAATTCCGCCTCAGGAGGTGGTGACACGGCTGAAGGACCGACTGCGCGATCCAAAACATCAGGCTTTCAGAGTGCAGGAACCGGTGGCGACCATACTGGAAAAACATGCCTCGAGCACAATCAGGGAATGGCTCACGCGGGTGAACGGAAATAGGGAATTGAATCACCTCACAATCAGCGACGAGGCCCGAACCGGTCATCTAACCACATTGCTCAACGAGCTGGTCCAACGGCTTCGGACGCCTCATCAGAACGAAGGAAGGGCGAGTCTTTCCAAGGCTGCCGCGGCTCATGGAAAAGTGCGAAGTCAACAGGAATACACCGCTGCGATGCTTGTCGAAGAGTCCCGAATTCTCCAGGTCTGCATCTTCAAGACGCTACGCACCAACCTTAACGCCGTAGATTTGGCTCTAGTGCTCACCGATGTGATGACCATCGCCGACGAAGTGGACTCGCAACTCAAGCAGACCATGGTCAGCTTCTCCGACCAACAGGGCCGCCGAGAGGCGGTCGCATGAAGAGCAGCTTTGCGGGGCGCAAGGCTGGGTCTTTCCGGCAACGATTCAGTGGAACAGTTCCTTCCGCCTCTATTGTTAATTGATCCATATCTGACGATTGCAAAGATATATATATTGATAAACATATAGCGGTATGATATATTGAAGTTTGAGGCGATAGTGTTCTCCTCTTTCAGGTCATCTGAACTAAGTCAGTCTATCTGAAGTTATCTCCTCCTTAGGCTACTTTATGAAAGTTCTCGATGCCTATTAAAGCCCTTCTAAGTGAAGTGAATCAGCTACAAAAAGTGAGTGCCCGTCTTGAAGTCGTCGCGGAGAAACATTCTGTGCTGGCAGAACCGCTATTGAAAATTTCACAAACTATCCGTGCCTGCGCCACTTTCCTGGATGTGTTGGCAGCGACGAAACTAAATACTGAACCGGCCTGAGCAGGACACGCTCCTGCGACCAATCTGAGTAGGACGACACTCGCTTAGACCTCAGGTAATGTGCGTGGAATTACTCTCATCGCAGTTGTTCAATCTTGAACATCTAGACGACTTGGTTCCTGGAAGCTACGATTGCCCCACTCCCAATCTCTGGAGTTGAGCGAACGGACCCGAATGACAGGTAAAACTAGCGCCGGTTTCACTCCCACAGCTTTCCTTAAACATGCCGGCCCGGGAAAAACTATTCGGGCTTACGGGGACAAAGAAGTGATCTATTCACAAGGAAGTCCGGCCGACGCCGTGTTCTACGTTCAGAGCGGCATGGTAAAACTCACGGTGGTATCGAAGCGGGGTCGCAAGAAAGCCGTGCTCGCCCTTCTGCAGGAAGGCGATTTTTTTGGCGAAGGCTCGCTTGGAACGCAACTTCGCCGGATGTATACGGCTACGTCCATCGGTCCGTCCACGATCACTCGCCTGGAAAAAGTCGCGGTTCGTCGCAAGCTTGATCGCGATCCGGGGTTTGCGGCGATGTTCACCGGATATCTGCTCTCCCAAATTGCCCGGTTAGAGGCGGATTTGGCGGATCACTTCTTCAGTTTCAGTGAAAGGCGCCTGGCGCGGATTCTCTTGACGCACCGGGGCCTTGCACAGAAATCCAAGAGCGGTAGTTCTTCCCTCCGTTTCAGCCAAACCACTCTGGCGGAGATGGTCGGCACCACTCGCGGGCGAGTAAGCAGGTTTATGAAGGAATTCAGGACGAAGGGCTACGTCCGATACAACGGCGGATTAGAAATCGATTCTGAACGGCTCACCGCCTTCCTGGAAGGTTGACCCAAGCGCAACCGCGGGCAACAACAAATCCATGGCGCGTCGACCTTCGCGGAAATCTTTTGTGGCACTCGTTTAAGCCAGCTTGCTAACTGAATCCTCAACGGCTTGCGCTCGCGCGGGCGGTTCTTGCGACTTTGCGCTCTGCACCACGGCAACAGATTCCCTGATGCCGTGCAAGTACACCTTCCGGAGCGTATCTTGAAACCAATACGGGTGCCGTCGTTGCAGGTGAGCATCCAGTAGCTGGTTCCCCGCAAACGTCTCGCTGCAGCAGAAACATATCACCGGTGGTTTTTCCACCTTGTTGTAATGCTGTACTCGAGCAGCGGGCTTTTTCATAACGAAACACCGACGCCTAGCCGACTTAAGACTTGTTGTACCTTCTTGCTTAGTGTATTACTCCACTGGACGCGGTCTGAGAGGCGCCGCCTAGAGAGCCGGATTTTTGTGGTTTGAGAAACGGATGTCTAGGTGAATCCAAAAGCTCGCGTACTTTCCTTACTAAGGCATCTCGCGTGAAAGGCTTCTCCAGAAACGCGCACTCCGGTCCGACCCCCACTTCATGGTCGGCGTATCCCGACGTATAAAGCACCTTCGTCTCCGGTCTGGCTGCCGCAAGTCTTCCCGCAAGGACGCAACCGCTGAACCCGGGCAGCGCCACGTCGGTGATCATCAGCGGCAGTGGTCCTTTGTATCTTCCGGCCATGCGAATTGTCTCCGCGGGGTCCCCGGATTCGAGCACTGTGTATCCACAGTCTTCGAGAATTTGTCGCGTCAATTCCCGCAGGGGAGCGGCGTCTTCCACCAGGAGGATGGTTTCCGATCCTCCGCGTAACGGCGTCGCCTGCTCCTGTGGCATAACGTCAGGCGATTCGTCGCATATAGGAAAATAGATTTTGAAAGTTGTTCCACGACCCGGCTCGCTGTCAATGCCGATCGTGGCGGCACTCTGCTTGACAATGCCGAAAACGGTGGACAAGCCGAGCCCGGTTCCTTTGCCGTCATCTTTTGTGCTGAAGAAAGGCTCAAAGATTCGGGATTGGGTTTCCTTGTCCATTCCGATGCCGGTATCGCTTACGGACAGCATGACGTATGAACCTGGCTTTGCGGAAGGGTGCTGCCCGGCATTCGTTTTATCGATCTCTAGGTTCGTAGTCTCGATGATGATTTTTCCGCCCTGAGGCATGGCGTCGCGAGCATTGACCGCCAGATTCATCAGCACCTGCTCGACCTGACTCGGATCGGCCTTGATCGTTCCCAAGTCGCGATCGAGGACGCTTACCAGCTCCACGTCATCACCGATGATTCGACTCAACATCGTATCGGTGCGATTGATGGTTGCGTTCAAATCCAGAAAAATTGGTTGGACGACTTGCCGGCGGCTGAAGGCGAGAAGATGTCGTGTGAGGTCTTTGGCCGACAGGCCTGCCTGGTGAATCTGGGCGATCATCTTGCGGGTTGGTTCGGCCAAGTCCGACCGCTCTTCGAGCATCTCGCAATAACCGAGTATGACCCCCAAAAGGTTATTGAAGTCATGCGACACACCTCCGGCCAGTTGACCGACCGACTCCATTTTCTGGGCTTGTCGAAGTTGCAGTTCGGACCGCTCGGACCGCTTGCGCTTCGTAATGTCACGAATGTTGCACTGGATGACCTTCTTGTTGTTCACTCCGTAGACATTGCTTACAAACTCCACATTGATGGCTCGCCCGCCCTTGGTCTCGAGGGGCAGATCGTCATACTGAACATACCGTTTAGCCTGTAACTCTCGAAAAGCAGTCTTGGAGGCCTCGATATCCTTAAACAGGCCGATCTCCCAAAGCTCCTTTCCCAGAAATTCTTCGAAGGAATAGTCCAACAGCTTCACTAAGAATGGATTCACATCGGTTATCAATCCCGTTTTGGCATCCAGAATCAGGATCCCATCCTGAGCTGTCTCAAAGAGACGACGATATCTGACTTCAGAATCTCTGAGCGCCGCTTCCGATTCCGAGAGCGGAGCTTTTCGCCGTCTTCCCTTCGCGATCTGGAGTTTTGACGATACCCGTTGTTTCAACAATCCGTTGCCGTTAAGGCTTGACATTCATTCCTCCATCTTCCATGCAGACGATTTGCTCCACAGATCGCGCATCGTGCACGAGTTCGCGGCAGTCCCTTCGTTTATAGGCTTCTTGGCAGCGGTTTACTGAGCATTTGTGCACAGTCTTCGGTTTACTGCCGCCTGGAACAAGCGCTGGATTTATTTCCGTATCGGGAATAAGCGTCTGCAACTGTCTAGATTTTGAACGCCCCAGCACTTTCCACGTGTCGATAACCCATTATGGGACTGTTTTTTCGTGCGAGTGTGCAATTTTGCACAGACCGGATTGAGAAGTGCGGATAAAACAGCCTTTGGCCTCTAACCTTCCCCGTTATGAGTGCCGATTTTGAGTGGGGCAAATAGGTGAGGAACATGCGCGAGTGCAAATTGAATAAGATCTGGCTGCTGGCATCATTACTTATTTTCTTCGTCGCGGGATGTGGCGATCCGGACAAGAATGTCGCAAGCGCTCCGCCCACCTCTCCGGTGGTCCCGCCTACAGTGGTTTCTGTAACTCCGCCGAACGGCACCACTCTCGTTTGCCCCAACACCGCGGTTATCACTGC
>Ga0207103_10159_pt1 | contig 19778 bp, 18 predicted proteins | sample Alteio_BWMinHeat_81_FD_153546 | JGI IMG/M metagenome (GOLD analysis project Ga0207103, IMG submission 153546) | Enriched cells from forest soil in Barre Woods Harvard Forest LTER site, Petersham, Massachusetts, United States -... | ecosystem: Environmental > Terrestrial > Soil > Temperate forest >...
TTTCAGCGATTCCACCATCACCTGTTACCGCGCAAAAGACGAACGCTTGTTTAAAAAAGGAGAAAAAATAGCCATCACCGTTGAAAATCATAAGCCTTACCTGCTCGCAAAAGTTCATCTGCCCGACGGAAGTGTAAAGGACAGCAGGCTTGTTGTCGACCTGGGCGCCGGCCACCCCCTGTCGCTCGATAAAATAAATGATGTGCGCCGATTTCCAGGGGGGTGTATCGCCGCCAATTTAGGGATGGGGTTCGACGGCCCCATAAGCGGTTACCTGAGCCGGGTAAACGAGATCGATATCGGCAAGTACCACATAAAGAATTTGATCTCTTCTTTTCCTGAAGAAGATTCGATAAAAATGTCAAAAGAAGCAAAGCGTGACGGGAACGTAGGCATCGAATTACTCAAACGGTTTACGGTAGTGTTTGACTACCCCGGCAACGCGATTTACCTGAAACCAGGCCAAAATTTAAAAGAACCATTTGAACACGACATGAGCGGGCTGGAATATTATGCCGCCGGCGATGGTTTTAAGCGCGTCATTATCAGCAGGGTTGAGCCAGGTTCGGCGGGCGATGCAATCGGGCTTGAAAAAGATGACGAAATTCTTTCTATCAATCTCAAACCAATAGCTAATATGAGCCTGGAAGAGGTTGACGCGCTCTTCAAGTCAAAGGACGACCGTAACCTGCTCTTGGAAGTTTACCACGATAAAAAATATGACAACGTGATAATAACGTTGAAAAGAAGGATATGATGGTGATTTCGGAATTTCGGATTTCGGATGTTCGATTTCGGATTTAAAAGCAATTCCAAAATTCAAATCCGAAATCCGAAATTTAGTTCACTTCCAATTGATCTTTCGACGGAAACACCGGGAACGCGCCATGTGGTTCGCTTTGGTACCAGAATACCACCGAAGCAATATCATCCTGCAAAGGCATGTAGCGGCCATCGGAATGCCAGCCCAGGTCCTGTATGGTTACCTTTAGGTCCTTGTCAAAGCGTATAGGGTCGGCAATGTGCCAGCGGTATAAGCCGAAGCGCTGGGCAATCCCATAGTGACCATCCCCCCTTATCACCTGCGGTAAACCGGTATAAGGGCCGCTAAAGACCGTGTACTCGCTGGATTCGCTGCCGTCTGGCTTCCTTTGCATGCTGTCAAAATCATAGGCGCCGCAAAAATAGTCTTCGGTACCGGTGCCATTGATGGTTGGGAATTGGGTATCACCGTCCATATAAAATTTGATCTCTCCTTCGCCCCACCAGCCGTTTTTGTTGGAGCCATAGGCCAAATAGGTGCCAACATATTGCCCTTTGCCTTTTATACTATCCACAAGTACATAATTCTTTTTAAACGGAAGCGGGTTAACCCGGCGAAATTGCGCGTGAAAATAAGCGGCATCTTTTGGTATATCGGTTAGGGTATAATCTACCTGGTAATACAGCACCATGTCTTCATTGTCGATATTTTCCATGGTGATCCTGCATTTTTTCCGGAAAGGCATCGGCCAATAGCAATTCAGGCCGCTTCCGGGGTTCACCACAACCGCCAGTGATGTAACCGGCGCAAACTTTCCCCAGCCCATGCAAAAGAAATCGCCAACCGGCACCTCAACCGAAGGGGTTGTTTCGTCGTCCCAATAAAAGCGTAACACGGAGTAACGCCAGTTACCGGTTGGGGTCATCCAGATATGTTGTATGGCGCCGGAGCCATCAATTTCGGCAACGGTATAAGTAGTATGTTTTTTTATAACCACGCTTGGACTAACTTTCCAGGTTTGGCCTAAGTCGCGCGCGGGACCCTGGCCTGTGCCTGTTGTCGCCATGCCGCCTTTACCTTTTTCACCGTTAAAGTTTTCTGGACTGATGGAACGCGTTTGGGCATCGGACAGCCGGTAAAGGTTACCAAGGTTTACGCCTAACCCATTGAATTTCTCCTGGGCATGGGCCGATAAAGCTGCAAAAGCCGCTATTAAAACAAGTAAAATTGACCTTTTCATATCGTGTACAATTAGTTGGCTATATTATAAAACTCAGCGGCATTCTGCCCCCAAAACCGTACCTGTTCGTCCGCCGACAGCGCTGACGTATAGTTTTTTACCACCGACAGCATCTGTTGATACCCCCCTGCCACGTTACATACCGGCCAGTCCGAGCCAAACATTACCCGTTTCGGGCCGAAGGCTTCAAAGATCACATCCAAATAGGGTTTAAAATCCGATAAAACCCAATTGTACCAGTCTGCCTCGGTGATCATTCCCGATACTTTACAGTATACATTTGGGTAATGGGCGATATTCCGAATTCCCTTTTCCCATTTATCAATGTTCCCATTTTTTATATCAGGTTTGGCGATATGATCGATCACCAGTTTATGGCCATCGAAAGTTTTTACAAACTGAAAGGTGTAGCCCAACTGGTCAGGAAATACCAGGATGTCATAAGTAAAATCATGCCTTTTCAGCATCTTGATCCCATTCATAAACCGGGGACTGAGCATCAGCGCGCGGTCGGCCTCGCCTTGCAGCACATGCCGAAAACCTTTTAATTTGTTGACGCCGACGTAACGTTCAATGTTTTTACCTATATCCGGTGCACAAAGGTCTATCCAGCCAACAACCCCTTTTATAAAATCGTGCTGATGAGCCAGCCCCAGCAAAAATTCAGTTTCTGCTTCAGATTGATCTGCCTGAACAGATACGCAGCCGTCGATGCCATGCTTATCCAGTATCGGCTTCAAATCCTCCGGCATAAAATCACGCTGAATAACCGACATGCTATCCCCTATCCAGCTGTCTCTTACCGGGTCGAATTTCCAGAAATGCTGGTGGGAATCTATTTTGAGCATGAGTTGATTGAATTGGATTGGATTGAGTTGACCCGATAGCAATCGGCTGAGTTAGATTAAGTTAATTTTAAGGGCTCAATTTATAAAAAATTGCTGACACACAACTCAGTCAACCCAATCCAACTTATCAACCTGATCAACTAACTCAGGCATTCGCCAACGCCCTGTCCAAATGCACATAACCACCATCTACATAAATTAACTGCCCCGTAGTATGGCTTGACCGTTCGGATAATAAAAAAGCGGCCATGTTGGCTATCTCCTCTGCTGTGGTCATGCGGCTGCCCAAAGGGATCTTGGATTCAATTTCCTTCAGCTTAGCTTGAGGGTCGGCCAGGGTTTTTATCCAGTTTTCGTACAATGGCGTCCAGCATTCGGCTACTACTATAGCATTTACACGGATGCCATATTTGAGCAATTCAACCGCCCATTCGCGGGTTAAGGCATTACGTCCTCCGTTCGATGCGGCGTAAGCCGAAGTATTCCCCTGGCCGGTGTCAGCTGTTTTTGAGGTGATATTTACGATGGGGCCCTTTGACTTTTTCAGTTCGGGCAGTGCATAATGCGCCATCAGGTAGTAATGAACAACGTTTTTATGCAGCGAGGCCATAAATTGCTCGTAGGTGCCATTTTCAAGTCCAACGCCATCGTTTACACCGGCATTGTTTACCAGGCCATCGATGCGGCCGTATTGGCTTATCACTTCGGCCACAGCTTTTTCACAAGCCTTTGGATCGGTTAACTCCGCGACCACTTGCCCGCCTTGAGCACCGGAGGTTTTGATCGCCTCGAGGCATTTTAGATTATCGGCCTCGCTTCTCCCTACAATTACCGGGATGGCGCCTTCTGCGGCCAGCACTTTTACGATCCCCTCGCCTATTCCTTTGGCGCCGCCTGTGACGATGATTACCTTGTTTGTTAACGATAGATCCATGCTTGAATATTTAATGTGCTACAACCAACTTTACTTTCTTCACCTTAAAATTCAAATAGGCAAAGAAAAAGATATACAAAAAGCTGATGATCGGCACCAGGTAAGCGTAGCGGATATTGCTCAAATCAGATACGAAGCCCATGAGCGGCGGCATCAGCGCACCGCCGACAATGCCCATAATAACGAATGACGAACCTAGTTTAGTCAATGAACCCAACCCCCGGATACTTAACGAAAATATCGTTGGAAACATGATCGACATAAAAAACGCAACACCGATCAGAGCGTATATCGACAGCTGATTGTGAAGCATTACGGCCACAATCAGCAACACGACATTGATGAGACTATAAGTTGCCAAAATTTTAACCGGGTTGATGTATTTCATTAAAAAAGTACCGCTAAAACGGCCAACCATAAAGCCCAGTGCAGCCACGGTTAGGAACACAGCGGCGGTCTTTTCACCCAAGCCGACAACCCGCTCCGAAAACCGGATAAAAAAGCCAAGTACGCCCGCTTGGGCGCCCACGTAGAAAAACTGCGCTATTATACCGGTAACAAGAAAAAATAAGTTTCGTTTAGTTTTCCGTATTCCATCGATCTCTTCTTCGATGTCCTCCTCAACAATATTCGGGAGCGGCGTCCTGAAAATTAGTATTGCGACGGTCAGTACGGTTAAGCCAATAATAAAATAAGGCAATTGCACTGCGGATGCTTCTTTATTTAAATAAGTATTTAGTTGATCGTGGGTCATACCTGCTTTTTGCGTCACCGATAACGTCTTGCCTGACAGAATGAAGAGCCCTCCTATCAGTGGTGCAAGCGTTGCTGCCAGGCCATTAAATGATTGAGAAAAATTTATCCTTCGAGTTGCAGTCGCGGGATCACCTAAAACAGTTATATAAGGATTTGCGGCAGTTTCTAAAAAAGCCGCCCCTGAAAAAATAACAAACAAAGCCGAAAGGAAAAACACAAAGCTCCTTACTGACGCTGCGGGATAAAAAAGAAATGCCCCGCAGGCAAAAACCACCAGCCCAATCAATATTCCCCCTTTATAACCAAATCTTTTCATGATAAAAGCAGCAGGTATGGGCCATACAAAATAGGCAAAATAAGAAGCGGAATCAACCAGCGACGACTGAAAATCGGTTAGTTCACAAGCTTTTTTTAGGTGAGGGATCAATATAGGGTTTAGGTTCAGCGCAACGCCCCATAAAAAAAACAGGGACGTAATAAGCATTATCGCCACCAGGTTGTTATTCTTCGTCATGAAACAGGTTTAATAAATTGGTTTAATTCCATGGTTTAACATTAGGCCTATGGTAAAAGTCTTCTGCCTTTCACCTTTTGCCTTTTACCTCAAGAAGCGTGAAGATAATTATTTAAACGCAGCTTGTATATCTGCCAGCGAAATTCCCAAAACTTTAACCGCGATTTGATTTAACTCATCCTTGTCTCCTGTAAAATGAAATACGCTATGGGTATGCGACATCCCTTCCTGCGGCTTTAAAAATGCCGCCGGCGAAACACTCTCCAACTCAAAAAAAGGCCCCATTTGGGTGCCGTTTTGCAGCGGGCCGTCGTTATAGGCGTTTACCGCATCGCCGCTGAAAGGCGGCCGGTCAGTGCGCCATTCCTGGTTCAGGTAGGTGCCTTGGGGATCAAGATCGAACTGGATGATAGTCAGCACATTGTTTTGTCCGTCATAGCTCCCGGCAACGTTTTTGGCGCGCATAGGCGGTACGCCGATCTTCCCCCGCGATTTACCATCGGCCCTGAATAAAATAACATTTTTTGCATATTTTAACCTGTCAGGCGATATCTTGCCAAAATAATCAGTTGTGGCCTTCTTTCCAACGCCGCTGCTATCATACAGAACAACAATAACCGCCTTTGGCGATGGTGTAAACATATCCAAATTCCATAAACAAGGCGCACCGGATTTTTGATACCATGCGATCGGTCCGGTATTGATAATGGTGTTTTTAGTGGTAAAAGCTACCGTTTCAACCTTTTGGTTGAAGTCGACCCCGAGCATTTTCTTTTCATCAGCGGGTTCCAATATTTGTATATCGCGTATGATGTTCAGCGAGGAAATTACCCCCAAATAATTCAAAATACGCGTTGATTTACTTAACGAAACTTTATTTTCCGATTTCATCGTCAATGTCCACTGTTCAAAATCAAAGGCTGTGGGCGTGTGCCAGTGGGCAATCGTCATCTCATTTCGCGGCCTGAAAAATATTGAGAATTTCCCTCCTTCTGGCCCAAGCCACAGCCTGTCTTCCCCGCCATAAGCATTCATATGTGCATCAAGAGAAGGTTGTGCAAACGTTTTATAGTTTATCCAGCCGAAACTCCGGCCATTTGCGCCGCTATCGGTCGAAGTAAATACCTTGCCCTGGTATTTCGGCGAAACGATGACCCGGCTGTTGCCATCTTTGGTATTCAGCACCACTACACTGTCGTTCTGCTTTAAAAAATCAAGGTCGTATCCAAAGCTACCTTTAGGGTATTCTGTCTCGAATGGTTTTTGCGCCGGCGGGGCCGGATGACAGGCCGCGAGGAAGATGATCGCGGTCAGTACGAGGAAAAATGTGCTGTCCTTCATATTATTTGTGCTTGGGGTTGATGGCAATAGTATTAATAAGGGTCCCGATCGAGCCGATACTGATCTCCACTATATCATCCTCCCGCAAGGTAAAATCAGGCGACGGCACCAGGCAAGTACCGGTCATTAAAAAACAACCGTTGGGGAAATCGCATTCGCGATATAAAAACTCTGTCAATTCAGTAAATGAACGTTTGATGCGCGATACGGTTGTGAAATCATCATATACCACCTGGTCATTACGCCGAATGATCATTTGGATAACCGTCTCGGGACTTATCGGCTCCGAAGTGACGTAAAAACAGGGCCCGAGAGCTGCGCTTTTTTCGTATATTTTTGCCTGCGGGAGGTAAAGAGCGTTTTCTCCTTCGATACTACGTGAGCTCATATCATTTCCGCAGGTAAAACCCTGGATATTTCCTTTTGAGTTAATAAACAGCGTTAGTTCCGGCTCGGGGACATTCCAGGTAGAATCCACACGGATATACACCTCCTGCCCAGGTCCAGATACACGGGCCGCGGTTGCCTTAAAAAATAATTCGGGGCGTTCGGCTTCGTAAACACGATCGTATAAACTGGCAGCACCTGAGCTTTGCGATTCCTCCATTCGGGCATCGCGGCTTTTCAGATAGGTCACACCGGCGGCCCATACCTCCTGGCGGCCTATAGGCGGCAGCAAAAACGGGGTGCTTACCTGGTTCAACGCCTCAGCGGTCGTTAATTTCTTTGCGGGTTCAATATGGGCCGACAAATAGTCCGGCAGATCATCCCGGTTAATGAGCGTATCCCAGGATTCATCGATCGCAAAAAATGAGGTGTCGTTTTCCAGTACGATACCGCTTACCGTTTTATACAATTTCATTGCAGATGAAAATTTATTGCCTTACCGATCCCCCCGGCGTTTCCGCCTTTGCTGTAGTTGTCCCCAACAAACCGAAGCACTGAATTACCGCTTTCATCAAGCAATCCTCCCGCTTCATGTAAAATATTTCACCGCAATTTAGTTGAAGTATTTCTTAGTACCATAATTAAAAAGAAAAATCATGGGAAACGAAAAAAGCCACAATTTAATTGATGCCGATCACAACCACGATGGCATCGACCGCCGGGGCTTCCTGCATTGCATGGCCTGGGCAGGCACCGGCGTAATATGGATGATGTCGGGCGGGATATTAAAATCTTACGGGATGAGTCAGATGGTCGACCATTCATCGGGACGTCTTAAAAATGGATTGATTCTGCCAAAATCCGATTTCAGCTTTGTGCAGATCAGCGACAGCCACATCGGGTTTAATAAAGCGGCTAACCCTGATGTTACCGGGACGTTGCAGGCGGCCATCGACAAGATCAACGCCATGCCCGGTGCGCCCGCATTTATGCTGCACACCGGCGACCTTTCGCACCTGGCACAAGCCGACGAGTTTGACACCCTGCAGCAGGTGCTTAAAAGTTCAAAAACAAGCCAGGTGTTTTATGTACCCGGTGAGCATGACCTTACAGACCAGGGCAAGTTATACCTGGAGCGTTACGGCAAAGGAACTAAAGGAAACGGCTGGTATAGCTTTGATAAAGGCGGGGTGCATTTTGTAGGACTGGTAAACGCCATGGTGCAGGTTGACGGCGGCCTGGGAACGCTGGGCGACGAGCAATTAAAATGGTTGGCCGACGATCTCCGCGGATTATCAAATAGTACCCCTATAGTGGTATTCGCCCATATCCCGCTATGGGCCGTTTACCCGCAATGGGGCTGGGGAACTAAGGACAGCGAGCAAGCCCTGGCCCTGTTGCGCCGTTTTGGCTCGGTTTCGGTTTTGAACGGGCATATCCATCAAACCATACAAAAGGTTGAAGGCAATATTACTTTCCATACGGCCATGTCGACAGCGTTTCCGCAGCCGGCGCCGGGCAGCGCGCCATCACCCGGGCCTATGAAGGTCCCCGCCGAAAAGCTACGCAGCGTGCTGGGCATTACGGATGTAACTTATGTTGAACATAATCATACGCTGGCGGTTACGGACAGCCCACTGGAGGCCGCACAATGAGTAAGCGCTTTTTTATTGCATTGCTGGCGACCTTTACCACCGCTATTGCGTCCGCCCAATACAAACCCACCGACCAGGGCTCATCGCTTCAATTTACAGTAAAAAATTTCGGGTTTGATGTAACCGGGTCTTTCAAAGGTTTGGATGGCAATATCACGTTCGATCCGGCCAACGCTACCGCATCGGCGTTTGATGTTACGCTTGACGCGTCAAGCGTAAACACCGATAACAGCCTGCGCGACGGCCACCTAAGAGAAGATTCATATTTTGATGTAAAGCACTATCCCCGCATACACTTTGTGTCTACACAGGTAAGCGGCAAAAACGGTACATATAAAATTACCGGTAATCTTACCATCAAAAAAACAACAAAAGTAATATCTTTTCCCTTCACTGCCGGGGCGTCAAACGATGGCTATTTGTTCAAAGGGAGTTTTACCATTAAACGCAAGGATTTTGATGTAGGCGGCACAAGTACCATTTCCAATGAATTGACAGTCGCGCTAAATATCGCTGCCAGGAAAAGTTAAAAAAAAACGCATGAGAACAAAGCACAAATTCCTCCTTACAATTATACTTGCTGTTCCGGTAACCATTGCAGCGGCTACCGGCTCGTCAACTATGTAACCCTACGAAACGTATACCAACCGTAAGGTGCTGCCCAAAGACATCAGCCCTAAAGACCTGAAAAAGATAATGGTTAGTGATTTTGAGAACGCGCTGGGTGTGGGTTGTAATTTTTGCCATGCGCCCGGCAAAACCGAAGGTGAGGTGGATTATGCCAGCGACGCGAAACCTGAAAAGGAGATCGCCCGGTCCATGATGCGCGTAACACCTGGCATCAATAAAAAGTATTTTAAGATAAAGCATCCTATGATTGTGTCCGAAGCGCTTACCGTTAATTGTAACACGTGTCATAATGGGGTAGCTTTTCCGGAGGGAAAATGGTGTTCATTAGTTCATTGGTTCATTGGTAGAATAGTTTGACAGTCGAATGTTCAAAAAAAAGCAATCATTCAAATATACAACCGACGACTAACCAACCAAATACCAATGAACTAATTAACCAATGAACTAATGAACTGATTAACCAGCGAACTCACCTCTTAATCATCCTATCTTTCAAAATCTCCGTCAATACTTTTTCTCTTAAATTTTGACTAATTGGTATTTTTTGTATACCGACATTCACCTGGTTACCATCAATGCTTTGTATTTTTGATCGGTTAACCACGAAGGATTTGTGCACTTTTACAAACCCGTCAGCCGGCAATTGTTCTTCCAGGCTTTTCAGCGTAATGTATACGATCATTTTGCGTGAGACGGTATACAGGATCACGTAATTCATCAGCGACTCCGCATAAATCAAGTCGTTATAAAGTACTTTTTCTATCTGGTTATCACATTTGATAAAAAAATGATCGGCGGCGGGCTGGCCGGGTTGCGCAATCAGTTTTTTGCTATTGAAGGCTTCCTTTGCCCTGGTGCAGGCTTTTAAAAAACGTTCAAAGGGTATAGGGTTTACCAGGTAGTCCAATACATACAGCTCAAAAGCTTCTACCGCATATTGAGGGTAAGCCGTAGTCATGATGATGCTGGCCGAAGTTTTGGAGTTTTTCTAAAAATTGATGCCATTAATAGTGGGCATATTTATATCCAGAAAGATCAGGTCGACGTCATTGTCCGTCAGTAACCCAAGCGCTGTGGCCGGATTTTCCGCCTCTCCCAGCAACTCCGGGTAATCAATATCAGCAATAAGCTCGGCTATCAACTGCCGGCCTATTGGCTCGTCATCAATAATCACACATTTTAGTTTCATTGCAATTCCAATTCAAGGGATGCTTCATATAAATTGCAACAGTGCTTTAGCGCCAGGCTGTGTTTGCCCGGGTACAGCAACTCCAGGCGGCGGCGCAGGTTGATCAGGCCAATTCCGCCCATATTAAACGGCGAGGCCAATTCGGCAAGGGTCTCAGTAGTGTTATGCACACAGAAATCAAGCCGGCCTTTCTCCGCTTTCAGGCAAATACTTATCTTATTTTCTTTATCGCTAAAGCTGCTTACAAATTTAAATGCATTTTCAAGCAATATAACCAAGAGCAATGGCGCCACCAGGTAACTATCCGAGTCACTGGCCATGCCAACCTCAACTTCCAGGTTCTTTTCCTTGCGAATCTGCTGAAAAGCTATGTAATTTCGAATGTATTCGAGTTCTTTATCCAGGCTGATCTTATCCTCGCTGCAATCGTACAACTGGTAGCGCAGCAAACCGGAAAATTTCAGCAAAATATTGCGCGCAGTTTGGTTTTGTTTGTCGATATGCCCGTAAATGGTATTGAGTGAGTTGAACAGCGCATGCGGGTTGATCTGCGCCTTCAAAAAATCAAGTTCCTGTTTTACCCGCTCCCGCTCCAGTGTCGCCAGCTGTTGCTGGTTGTAAATGCGATCGGCAAGCATTTTGCCCATTACGATCAGTTCAACCCAAATAAAAATGTTTAACAAAGAGCTAAGGTAGAGGCTCCCAAATGGTGGCAGCGTGCGCGTGCCAAACACATGCAGGTTCATTTGCACCGCCACCAGCGCCCGCAAAAGCGCAGAAAAAGCAATCACTCCCAGCGAAGAAAGCCCAAACCAAAAGTATCTGCGGCTTTTAAAAAATCGTGGTAGCAAATAATAAATTATCACATAATAGTCTGCGGTAATAAACAGCAGGTAGCAAAATTCGACAGTGATGGTTTTGGTGAGTGAAAATGAATAATTGCGAAAAACGAAAACCCATAGCAGGTATACGCACAGCCAAAACAGGCAGTGGTATAGCAGTTTATTTTTCGATGCGGGCATAGGCGAAGATACTGTACATGCGGTGCATTTGCTATTTTTTTACATGAAGGCGGGGATTTGTTTGATAAAAAGGTTGAGTAGTGAGTTGACTGAGAGCATGGCTTTTATACCGCTTCTTCTTAAGCGCGGCGAAATATCACATGATGGTGAACCGTGCGGTATTGGTAATTAAATGCTACTTCTTCTTCCCCAACCCCTCCAGCTTCTTCCGTACATCCGGATTATCCTTCAGCGCAAGGGATTTCTTATAATACTCCGCTGCTTTGGTATTGTCTTTTTGGCTGGCGTAGTAGTCGCCCATGGAGTCGTATGCCTCGGCACTGTTAGGGTAGCTTTTGATATCGAGCGTTAAAAGCGCGAAGGCTTTATCGGCGAAACCGTTGGACAGCATGTAATACGCCGTTCCGTTAAGCAATTCCTGCGACGGCAGAACGGTGTAGCTAAAATGTTTGGAGATTTCGGCATAATGATCGCTGATGTATTTGGCGATATCTTTCAGGGCATTTTTGTCGGTCATAGCGCCGGTATAGCCTGGCGGGAAATCGTAAAAATCGAGCAGGAAGTGCATGCCGTCGTACTCAGCGATAAGCGGTACTGAGCCGTGGTATTCGCTGTTGTAATATTTATAAGTCCAGTTGAGGCCGTTCCCTTTGCCAGCCTGTAGGGCCTTTTTGAGCGCCAGGATGGAGCGAATATGCCCGCCAAAGCCGAAGGAGGTATCCTTTTGCACGCTTGCTGTGTCCAGGCCGAAGGTCATAGTATTGGCAATAGCCAGGTAGAGCGATTTGCCGTCGAACCGGCGCTGTTTTAGAGCGTACTGCGCCTGGTGCAGCAGCCTGCGGCTGTCCCACCACATGCTGGGATCGATCACCAGGTAGCTGTTGAACAGATCGGTATGATTGATAAAAATATTCATCGCCGTTAGCCCGCCAAAGGAATGCCCGACCAGAATTCTATAAGGTGCGGTGCGGTATGCCGAATCGATATGCGGCATCAGTTCCTTTTGCAAAAACGCGGTAAAGTTTTCACCACCACCGGAGGTTTGCATATAGTCCATGTACTTGCCATCCGGGCCGACAGTGGCGTGAGTTGGGGTGAGGTCGCGGGTGCGGTCGGTATTCGGGATCGAAACTACGATGCATTGCGGGTAAACGGTATTGCCGATTACTTCGCTTAGCTCATGCACCATGCCGGTAAAGGCGGCGAAATTCCACTCCGCATCCAGCAGATAAATGACCGGATAACGGGCGGTGCTGCTGGCATAGCCATCGGGCAGGTAAATCCATACGGTACGTTTCTCCTTTAAAATAGCGGAATTTACGCTGTCGGTTTTACCGATGACCACCTGCTGGTTAACGATGGTTTGCGCTTTTAACCCGACCGCGAGGCTGCTGAGCAGCGCGCAAAGGATAATACGTTTGGTAAACATGGTGAGCGGCTTTTATATCATGCAAGATAGTGAAAATGTGCAGATGTGCAGATGTCCGGGTTGCTATTTAGCCTTTGGTAATATCGTTATTCAACCTTAAGCGAAACCGTTTTCACTTTCCCGAAAACCACTTTTGCGGCGGGGTTTGCCGGGTCAGTATCCCATAAACATTCGCGTGCTGTGAGCAGCTGTTTTACAGGATCGAGCGAGATAAGTTGGAAGGAAAGTTTAGTTTCGTCCTTCGAAGAATATTTCCCCTTCATCGGCGAGTCGACACGGAAGGTATTAAGGGCAACATCATTGTCCGGTCCCTTGTACATATAAAACTCATTCCAGTTGCTATTCCCATGAAAATAGGCCTTGATATTGGGATGTTGTTTCAGGAATTTCACCCAGCCGCGCTGCTCCATATCGGTGGCGCCATCGTCACCGGCTGCGACTGGTCCTTCTTTATAATATTCGGCAACCAGGTTTTCAAATTTGCTTTGGGCATTTATGTCGTGCGGGGCCACCGGGTTGGTAAAGTGTTTGGCTTCGCAGGTGGGCTCGTCATGGCACAGAACGATCACGGGGGTCTTGCCGCCCACAGTGTCCAGGTCCTTTTTCATCCAGATACGCTCAGAAGAGTCAGGCCAGAGCGTGATGAACATAAAGTGGATGCCATGAATACTAAGGGAATAGTTGATCTTATCGGTAGCGTAGTTGTAATCAGCATTGGTTTTTGGTGTCGGGGGGTGAAGCATCAGATTGTATATCTGCACCATCGAGGTGGGATCGGTTTTCGGCTGCATTGGTCTATGGAAGCCAATGGCGTTGGAGATGTCATGGTTTCCCGGAGCCAGCAGGAGCTTAGCGGGCTTACCGTCGCGGCCTTTCAACGTCGTACTTTGCATGTAATCGATCGTGAACTGCGCCCAGCTTGCTGCCGCAGTTTGATACGGCACCTCCATCCTATTGGCAATATCACCTGTTTGAATCAAATAGTCTACCGCGCCAACCGTTTGCCCGGCAGCCACGCCACCATCCGGCGGTAAAGTAAGCCCGGGTACTGAATTTATTTGCCTGATCATCGCTGCATTTACAATGTGTGCATCTACATTGGTATCGCCGCGAAATTTTTTGCGGGTGATGGCATAATGCGCATCTGAGCTGAATACCATCTCGATGTCCGTTCTGCCTTGATCCTGGCAAAATGCAGTTTCCGGTTTCAGGAACAAAACTGCAAACACTAATAACGAATAAATTGGAGGCCAGGCTAATATCTTATAAACAGAATTGGCTGAAAATGATAATTTGAAAGTTTTCATATTGATGTGCATTAATTTCGTTCCTTAGGATCCGCTATGCTGTACGCATTCCGGTTTGCTTTTACCTGCAGTTTGATAGTGATCGGGTACTTATCGGAAAATTGAAAAAGTGCATTTAGCACTTGCATCGGCGCGGATGTATTGATCACAGGCGAGGTGCTATTTATATCAACCCCCATCCGGTGGCCGTCGTTGCCGATTGTTTTGTAAGAATTGGGGATATAGCGCAGGTAGTTTGATCCGTTGACCAGCCATGGCGATATAAAAATATGGTCGTACCATGATTTTGCACCATCGGCTGTCCCGCACGAATTCGGCACATTTGGTAGCGCTCTTGTCGTCGTTGTGAGGAAAGGACCGAACAGAACCGTATTATTTTCCCACTCTGCCGGATAGCTGACCGATTTATCAGGATAGAACGGCGGATCGCTCATTTTCGTGGTGGTATCAGCCGAGGTAATTATGCTTTGATAACCCTGCTCGTAACTGTTGTGCGTGTTAAAATCGCCCATGTTGACGAGGTTTGGCAGGTAAGCGAATTTAGTCCTCAAATCCTGCATCTCCATTGATACCTGTATGTCACGGGTGGTACTCGGCGACCCCGATTGGGTATGGTTAATTAATGCATATATAAAGGTGGTATCATGCGTGATACTTAAGTTGGGATCATTGTAATACAACTTATAAAGATCGAAGTCGGTAACGTTAGCTTCCAGGATCACCGTTTTTACATAAGTCAATTTTTGCTTGTTGTAAAATAGCACGGCCATATCAGTTGCCCTCGCTGAGTTGGTTGGCGTTGCATATGCATACCTTCCCGGGAATACAACGTCAAGGGCGTTGCTGTTAATATTGGCAGCCAGGTTGTTCGCGCCGGTCATGGTTGGGTCGAAGGCCGCCATTTTTTCGAAACTAAACAGGTCTGGCTGAATGTACTGAATGATGGTTTTCAAATATCCGTTTAGCGTATCCGTGCTTCCCTGGCAGCCGTCGCCGTACTTCAATACATTATAAGCCATGATGTTTAAGGTGTCGGTTTTATCAACGGTATTCGGCAGTGGTGGACCGGGAACAACCGTTACCGGCGTGGTAACTGGTGAATTTTTTGGAGATTTTGAACATGATGCCGCTAAAAGGAATCCGGCGAGCAGGTATATAAATACGTTGAATTTCATTAAGTTGATTTAAAATCTTGCAAACCTTTGCAAATGAGATTGGAAACATAAAAGCCCCTTTTTATAGTTGTGCTGACAACTATAAAAAGGGGCTTAAGTATTTAAAAGATATTAGTGTTGGTTACCTGAACCATTTGACTGGTAGCAGCCTGCATCTTTTCCCGGAGGAGTAATCTCGGTTGAACCAAATATAGGGTCAACTTTGATAGTACCGTTTTGAGTAGTGGTAATAGGCGAGAAACCTGTATAACCTATACCGACTGCGGGTGAACCCGGCTGCAAATGGAAGTTGAAACCATCAACTGAAGCCTGGGTTGCGAAATTCGCGTTTGGAAGCGGATAGTTTACAAACATCGGGTTGTTTTTGCCTACCAATGACGTGCCATCGTATGCAAAACCGAAAGTATAGGTCGGGCCTACAAGTGCAGCCATATTGGGTACACCTGTTGCTTGCGGATGAGTTACAACTGCCTGTGCAATATTTGTCGGAACAATCTGGTCGGCCTGGGCAACGTTATCAACATAATAGAAGTTGTAGCCGTAAGCGGTCTGCGTGATCGGGCCCGTGGCGTGGCTTAAAGTGTCGGCAAGGTATACTTTGGCAGTAACGTTATTACCGCCTGCGATACGCACCCCAAAATTACAGTCAACGATCAGGTTATTGTAAGCCAAAGCCCTCGAGTTATTTTCAACCTCAATCGAACCGCTACGTGCGCCATAAGTACCTGAATTGCGGTAACCACCGTTCACATAGGTATTGTTATACATGGCGATCTGGGTTTGATTAGCTTGTGTACCGGGGTCGTTAGCCGACTTTGTACCATTGGTAGCGCCGCCGATGATCAGGTTGTAAGCCATGTTACCTTGAGTGCCGCCTTTAGCATTAAAGCCATCGCCACCTGTACCACCACATTTTTCGAGGGTGTTTCTCATCATGTTAATGGTACCGCCGTAGAAACGAATCGCGTCGTCAGGTCCTCCATATATCCATGAATCTTCCATGATAAACAAGCCGGTCGGGTTCTGCCAGTAAACGATATACTGGTCGCCTGTTGACGGCCCTGTAAACGGAGGAGCAACTAATGCAGCGCCGCCGAAATCAAGGTGCGTCCATTTAAGTACTAAAAGCGGGCAGCTTACATTACAATAAATACCGCCCCAGCCACCTACATAAGCAGGGTCTGTAGCCGCGTTAGATGCGCCGGTAGTTTTTGTTTTTGAAGGGTCTTCAATTTCAATCGGGGCGCTTTTTGATCCCTCGCTCAGCAATATACCGTTTACGATAAAGTTTGATCCGTTCATCACTTTAACAGTAACGCCTTGCTGTATTAAAAGGGTATCGCCTGCGTTGATCGTAACGTCGCCGCTAATGGTGTAGGTTGTATTGGCCGTCATTGTTCCTTTGATTGTACCTGACAAAGGAGCCGAACTGCTCACAGGTTTACCGACTGAATATAAGGGTACCGAAACGACAACCTTATCCTTCTTGCTGCAAGATGCCAGGGCGCCAAGCATAAGCAAGCAAAGAGCGATCTTAAAATTTTTCATAATTAATTGTTTTGAAATGGGGTTAAAAAATGATTGTTTACTGATTATTTAAAAAACTGTTTAAAATTTGAACCTAAAGCCGAGCAAAAACCTGGCGTAATACTTGTCATTTTCAATAGTGGCATAGCTGGGACTTTCCTGGAACGGCAATTTTTCATTGCCACTGTAAGCCTGGTTGGGTTGCTTCACTATTAATTCGTAAGGTGTGTTTAACAAATTGTTCACCTTTATGTATATAATATAATGCTGATTAAACTCTTTCTGGGCAGAAAAATCAAGGTTGGTGGTTGGCCGCTCCCAGTTGTCAAGGTTTTTATATACCGATAGCAGGTCAATGCGCTCACCGGTATAAACCATTGCCAGTTGTGCGTCGATGCCATTTTTGGTGTTTTTATATAACAGCGATAAATTAGCAACGTTTGCGGCCTGTCCCTGCAGCGGCCGCGGTTGGCTCACGGATATGCTATGATACGAATTGTCGGTCGGGTCGATATACTGGAATATCTTTGTTGAATTTATCAAAGAGTGCGTATAGGTATAGTTACCTGCTATACCTATGCTGCCGAAAAACTTTCGGAAAACGGCCTCAACGCCATAGTTATGGGCGGTGCCAAAGTTAAACGGGCTAAGCGTATAAGCCGCAGCAAACCCTGTAGTACCTACACCATACTCAATGGGGTTAACGATGGTTTTATAAAATGCCCCGATCATATATTGGTCGAGCCCGTTCGGAAAAATCTCATACCTGAAGTCGTAATTGTCTATTTGCGAATGCTGCAAATTGGGATTTCCCTGTGTTGGGAAATTATCCTGTCCAAAACCTGTATTGTCGAGGTAAGGCACCAGGTCGGAGTATGCCGGCCGCAAAATCGATTTAAAATATGATGCGCGCAGATTTGCATTACTGGATAATGCATACTTAGCGTTTATACTTGGCAAATAGTCGGTATAACTTATTGATGCAGTTTTACCGGCAATCGTAACCGGTAAAGAAGAATCGTATGATTGGCTGGTATTCTCCATCCTCAAACCGAACAAAACGTCGAAACGGTCCCCGACAAAATATTTCGCTTCGCCATAAACAGCCTGCACATTTTCGGTAAAGGTGTACACGCCACCGTTGCTATTGGCATTTCCAAGAGGGTCAGAACCTGTCCCTCCAAATTGAAATTGCGTGGTTGGTATCGATGTGTATTGCTGATACAGCGATCCTGAGGGAATTACAGGATTTAATTGATAGTTATTATCGAAGTTGTCGCGGGATTTATGACGGGCCATACCTCCTACTTCGAAGGTGGTATTGTTTCCGGCTATTTTGGCTTTGTAGTGCAAATTGAGGTATCCTGACAAATCCTTGTCCGTGTTGTGCTCCCATTGCCGGGTTTCAGGCTGAACCTGCAGCGGGCCATAGGTAACTGAAGTGGCGGTACCGGACATATCAGGGTTGATCCCTTGTGTTGTGTTGAAACCAGCCATATCGGGCAGTGCTTGTTTCGCCTCTGAATAAGCTAGTGTCCAGGTAGCGGTGAGCGCTTTTACGATTTTATCGTTGCCGTTTAAAATGGTGCTGTAAATACTTTGCCGGTCGGTACGTGTTTGCGTTTCAAAACTTTGCTGGAACCCGCCTACATACCCCTGGTAGGAATAATCGCCTAAGAGCAGGTCATTTGTATACCTTTCCCGGTCTTCATTCAATTGCAGATAAGTGCCAAATAAACTAATATAATTATCTGCATTGAATTTATAATCTATGGTAGCGATCATGCCCAGCCTGTTGGTTAATGATGAATACTGCCTGGTGAGATAGTCGGGAAACACCTGCAGCATCTGACCATCAATTCCGTGGGCAGGGGTTAAAGTCGCGTTTTCAACCAGGCGCGCGGTGTTGTTGCCTGCATAAGTGTTTTGATCAGTAGCCGAAACGATTACACCCAATTTATTATTAAAAAACCTGTCTCCTAACGTGAGGCTAAAATTACTGTTGATGGGCGTTTTAATAGGCGAGGTGATCAGGTTCTGGTAAGGAAATTCAGAAACCGTTGCAGGAACACCCGGGCCTAAATATTCTTCGGGAGATTGTGAATTAACGGTAGAAGTATTATAACTTTCAAAAGGACGCATCGAAAATAGCTGGCTGTAGCCAACGCCTGCATTTCCCTCGATCCTGAGTCCATCGGGCGCCGTTTTCATGATCATGTTTACAACCCCGCCTGAAGCATCGCCTTCCATATCGGGCGTTAGCGATTTGTATACTTCAATTCGTTCTTCCAGGTCGGCCGGGAAAATATCCAGCGGCACATAACGCTCTGCGTTATCTGGGCTTGGTATTTTAACACCGTTAATTAATGTAGTGCTATACCTTGGGTCCATGCCGCGGATGATGACATATTGGCCATCGCCGGTATTACCGCGTTCAACAGATACGCCGGAAACCCTTGCCATAACATTTGCTACGGTAATATCCGGTGAAATGGCAATAGAGTTTGCCGAAACAATATTTACCAAATTATCGGCCCTTTGTTCGGCCCGTTTTGCGTATTGGTCCGACTCTTTGTTGCCTTTTGCAGAAACAACCACCGTTGTCAAACTTGAGGTGTTTGGCGACAGGTAAAAATTTAATTTTAAATTTTCATTAGCTGTAACGGTTATGGTAGTATCGGTTGATTGGTAACCAATATATGACACCTTTAACGAGTAAACCCCGGGGTTGAGGTTATCAATGGCATATTTTCCGTTTAGTTTGGATGATGTTTTGATCGATCCGGGGTTTAAAACGATGGTCGCGCCAACGAGTTGCTCGTTTACACTTTTATCGTAAACATAGCCGGAAATACCGGAGGCAAAGGAATTTGCTGTGAATAAAAAGCAGATTAAAATAATGGAGAGTATCTTCATCAAACTGTATTTTCGGCAAAGAAAATTGTTTGATTTTGAAAAAGTTTCCGGTTTGCCGCCAAAATCAATTTGTTAATCGAATGATTTTATTGAGGAAACATTAGCGGAAAAATCCAAAAAAAATTCAGTTTTTGATAACGTTTAG
>Ga0207103_10161_pt1 | contig 19718 bp, 18 predicted proteins | sample Alteio_BWMinHeat_81_FD_153546 | JGI IMG/M metagenome (GOLD analysis project Ga0207103, IMG submission 153546) | Enriched cells from forest soil in Barre Woods Harvard Forest LTER site, Petersham, Massachusetts, United States -... | ecosystem: Environmental > Terrestrial > Soil > Temperate forest >...
ATTGCTAATTATTATACTTCAACCTACGAAGGCCAGGCCATTTTGGTTAAAACCCGCGAAGGCAGGCCGATCAAGGTAGAAGGCAATCCAAATGATATTATAGGGAAAGGTGGTTTAAGCGCACGGGCCCAGGCTTCGGTACTCGACCTTTATGATGTTTCCCGCCTGAAAAACCCATTAAAAGATAATGGCGACTATGGTTGGGAACAAACCGACAGCTTTGTTAAAAGCGAACTTGCCGCCATCAAAGCGGGTGGAAAAAAGATCGGCATCATTACTTCATCCGTTACCAGCCCCTCAACGCTCGGCGTTATAGCTGATTTTATCACTGCCTTCCCAACAACAAAGCATATTAACTATGATGCGGTATCGTACACTGGCATCATACAGGGCAATCAAAACAGCTTCGGTAAAGCCGTATTGCCGCATTATAATTTTGATAAGGCTGACGTGATCGTCAGCTTCGGCGCCGATTTCCTCGGTACCTGGATATCCCCGGTTGAGTTCATTCGCCAATACGTTCAAAACAGGAACAACAAGTCGCTGCAGGCTAAAAAGATGTCGCGTCACATCCAGTTTGAAACCGGGATGAGCATAACCGGCACCAACGCCGATGCCCGCGTCGCTATCAAACCATCGGAAGAGGGTCCCGCGCTGATCGCTTTGTATAATGCAATTTCAGGTACAGCACCCCAATCCACCGGGAATAAGGTTGCCGATAATGCTATTGCACTTGCGGCAAAAGAATTAGCTGCCGCAAAAGGAAAAGCGCTGGTAGTAGCAGGTTCAAATGACGTAGCTACTCAAATTTTGGTAAATGCCATCAACGTAAAACTTGGCAGCTATGGTACAACTATCGACTTAGACAATCCTTCGCATCAATACGCCGGGAACGATGCTGAATTTGCTGAATTTGTAGCGCAAATGAACGCCGGCGAAGTCGATGCCGTATTCTTCCTGGATGCAAACCCCGTTTATGATTATTATAAAAGCAGTGATATTGTTAGTGGCCTGAAGAAAGTTCGCTTAAAAGTATCTTTCTCCGATCATAACGAAGAGACTGCCGCACAATGTAATGTCATCGCACCAAATCACCATTACCTGGAATCGTGGGGCGACGATAACGCACTGGAAGGCTACTATACGTTATTGCAGCCAACCATTAATCCTGTTTATGACACCCGCCAGGCCGAGCAAAGCCTGATGATCTGGTCGGACAGTAAAGTTAAAGATTACTACAGCTACGTACGCAACACCTGGGACAGCAAATTACTGGCTATCGGCGGCTTATCCGGCTTAAAAGGCTGGGAAACTTTGCAGCAAACCGGTTTTGTAAAAGCGGCGCCGAAAGCTGCCGGGCTTTATTCGTTCAATTACGCATTGGATAGTGTAACCCAAAAAATGCTCGATCACAGCAAAGAACTTGCCGCTCCGGCAGGAAAAGTTGAGCTGATGGTATACCAAACCGTAGCCATGCGCGATGGTAAACGCGCCAATAATCCATGGCTGCAGGAATTGCCCGACCCGGTATCGAAAGTTACCTGGGACAATTACGCCAACGTTTCCCCGAATGATATGCGTAAATGGGGTTATGTGGAAGGCGATGTGGTAAAGATCGACGTAACTAAGGCTGATGGCGGGACTTACTCTATAAGCTTACCTGTATCATCACAACCCGGACAGGCGCAGGGAACCATTTCTGTAGCTGTTGGTTACGGACGTACCATTGCAGGCCCCGTTGGCGATAATGTCGGTAAAAATGCCTTCCCGATGCAGATCCTGCGCAACGGCACCGTACAAACGGCTGCTGTGGCCGCTCTGACGCTCACCGGCGATAACTCTCCGCTGGCGCAAACGCAGACGCACCACTCAATCGAAGGCCGTAACAGTATTATCAAGGAAACCACCTTTAAAGAATATGTAAAGAACCCTGCCTCGCGCACGGGCGAGGAAGAGGACCACAAGGAATACGACCTGTTTTGGCAAAAATACGAGCACCCTACCTATAACTGGGTAATGGCGATCGACCTGAACGCATGTACCGGCTGCGGCGCCTGCGTGGTGGCCTGCAGCGCCGAAAATAATGTACCTGTGGTAGGTAAGGATCAGGTTCACCGCCGCCGTGAAATGCACTGGATCAGGATCGACCGTTATTATAGCTTTAATGATAAGGGCGACGGCGGGATCACCGAAGAACACAAACTGGTTAACCTTGACAACTTTGATGATGTAAGGGTGGTTTACCAGCCCATGCTCTGCCAGCATTGCGATCACGCTCCATGCGAAACTGTTTGTCCGGTGTTAGCTACAACACATTCGTCGGAAGGCTTAAACCACATGGCTTACAACCGTTGTATAGGAACACGTTATTGTGCAAATAACTGTCCGTACAAAGTGCGCCGCTTTAACTGGTTTAACTACTGGAACGATGCCCGTTTTGAAAATTATCTGCAGGGCGACCACACTGAACTGGTGCTTAACCCGGATGTGGTAACCCGTTTTCGCGGGGTGATGGAAAAATGCTCGATGTGTATCCAGCGTATACAAGCCGGCAAGCTTAAAGCTAAAATTGAAAAACGCAAACTGAAGGATGGCGACGTTAAAGTTGCCTGCCAGCAAACCTGCCCGGCCAATGCGATCATCTTCGGCGATGGTAACGATCCGAACTCCGAAGTATCAAAGGCATTGAAGAGCGAAAGGACTTATTATGTGCTGGAAGAACTTGGTGTACAACCAGGCGTGGGCTATCAGGTAAAAGTTAGAAATTTATCCGAATCAGAAGCTTAATTATTTACAAGAGATATATAAAATATGGCATCTCATAGCGAATCAATAATACGCGAACCACTAATTACAGGCGAAAACATCACTTATGCCCAAATAACCAATGATGTGTTGCGTCCGGTTGAAAATATGCCGGGAAAGGCCTGGTGGATAGGCTTTACGCTTGCTTCCTTAGGCGCCTGCCTTTGGGTATTCTCGGTGAGTTGGACTTTTTGGTATGGGATAGGTGAGTGGGGCCTCGACAAAACAATCGGATGGTCATGGGACATCACCGGCTTTGTGTGGTGGGTAGGTATTGGTCACGCCGGTACGCTTATCTCCGCTATATTGCTGCTTTTCCGTCAAAACTGGCGTAACTCTATTAACCGTTCCGCTGAGGCGATGACCATTTTCGCGGTGATCTGCGCAGCATCCTATATCGTTTGTCACATGGGCCGCCCCTGGATGTTCGTTTATTCGCTTCCTTTGCCAAATACCTACACGCTTTGGGTTAACTTTAACTCACCGCTTATTTGGGACGTATTCGCCATATCAACTTACTTTTCGGTTTCGTTAGTATTCTGGTATACCGGCTTATTGCCTGACCTCGCCACTATCCGCGACCGTGCTACAGGCCTTCGCCGCAAAATTTATTCCGTTTGTTCATTCGGCTGGACAGGTTCGGTAAAAACCTGGCAGCGTTTTGAAACCGTTTGTTTGATACTGGCAGGTATTTCAACCCCGCTGGTTCTTTCGGTTCACACCATTGTATCCATGGACTTTGCTACCTCGCTGGAGCCGGGCTGGCATACTACCATTTTCCCGCCTTATTTCGTGGCCGGCGCTATTTTCTCTGGTTTTGCGATGGTGCAAACGCTCTTGCTGGTGGCCCGTAAAGTTTTAGGGCTCGAAAATTACATCACTATGTTCCACATCGAGGCAATGAACAAGATCATCTTATTAACGGGATCGATCGTTGGCGTGGCTTATATGACCGAATTTTTTATCGCTTACTATTCCGGAGGGGAATTCGAACAATATACATTCTTAAACCGTTTCATCGGGCCGCACTGGTGGGCAGGTTGTATGATGTATGGCTGTAATGTACTGATGACCCAACTGATGTGGTTTAAATCGATCAGGCGGAACGTGGCCATCTCGTGGGTATTATCCATTGTGGTTAATATCGGTATGTGGTTTGAACGTTTTGTGATCATCCAGATATCGCTCCAACGTGACTTTTTGCCCTCAAGCTGGAGCGTTTTCCATCCAACCTGGGTTGATATGAGCATCTTTATCGGCTCGATCGGCTTGTTCTTCACCATGTTCCTGTTATTTGTAAGGGTACTACCGTCCATTGCCATGGCAGAAGTGAAATTGATATTGAAGAGTTCGAGCGAGCAAGCCAAGAAAAAGTTGCTGGCGCACGGTCACCTTGACCCTGAGCAGGAGGAATTTTATAAAGAATCTTTAGTGAAGTTTGATAGCATTGAAATATCCAACTACCAAAAAGCATAACAATGAGCAAAACCAAATATATTTTAGGCCTTTTTGAAGATCCCGACGAAATGATGCACGGGATAGATCTCCTGCAAAAAAGCAGCGTACCTATTTACGACGTGTTCACGCCAATGCCAATACACGGCATCGAACGGAAACTGGGTATTAAAGATTCGCGCCTTGGTTATGCAGCTTTTATGTTTGGCTGCCTGGGTGGTACAACCATATTCAGCATGGCCTATTACATGCTGGTGCATGACTGGCCGATGAATATCGGCGGTAAGCCGGCCTTTGCCATGCCCGATTTTGTACCAATCACCTTTGAGTGGACGGTATTATTCACCGCCTTCGGCATGACGCTTACCTTCTTTTATGCCACGCACCTTTTCCCGGGCCGCACGCCAAGAGTAATGGAACTAAGGGCTACCGACGACAGGTTTGTAATTGCCATTGATGCTAAAGGAAGCACACCACATGAGGATATCACTAAAATATTAAAGGAAGCTGGCGCTGTGGAAGTAAAGCACAACGACAGAAAATATGTTAGCTATGAATAAAATAAAAATATTGGGCCCAATGGCTATAGTTATCTCTGCCGTGATGGTTATCTCGTCGTGCAAGGATAAAAGAAGTACCGGCTGGGAATATGCTCCCAATATGTACGAGCATCTTGCTTACGATCCCGATCAACGGAACGACAACTTTAAGGATGGTAAAACCGCACAGGTGCCTCCTGCCGGTACCACGCCCGTTGGTTTTGTCCGTTTTGACTATCCGAATACAAAAGACGGCTATGAAACAGCCGGCACCGAGGTAAAAAGCTCCCTGCCGCAAACTCCTGAGAACCTGGAGCAGGGAAAGCAGCTTTTCATCGCGTTTTGCTCTCCATGCCATGGTCAAAATGGACAAGGCGACGGCCTGGTAGTGGCTCATGGTTTTCCTGCCCCCCCGTCTTATTCAAAAGGCATTTCATCGCGTGGCGGTAATATGAAAGACCTTACCGACGGTAAAATATATCATACCATCACTTACGGCGTAAACGCTATGGGTTCGTATGCATCGCAACTGGAACCCACCGAACGCTGGAAAGTGATCATGTATGTTCACCATTTACAAACTTTATAAGCTGATTTTTTAAATGAACACTCCTCATAGTTTCGACGGACAATTTCAATTTCAGGGCAAGGCAAAAACCTGGAGCCTGATCATGATAGTTATCGGTTTAATTGGCATCATTTGCGGATTTGCATTCGGTTACGGTGAACGTACATTTGCTAACCTGTTGTTAATGGGTTATTATTTTACCTGCGTTTGTATCTGCGGCGTATTTTTCTGTGCTGTTCAATACGTTGCACAGGCCGGCTGGTCGGCATCTATTTTGAGGATCCCGCAAGCGTTCGCCAAAACACTACCTATCGCGGCCGTAATATTATTGGTTATTATTTGCGCAGGACTGTTTATCACGCACCCTGGTTTAAACGAATATGGTAAGCAAACCGTTTTGCCCTATCTGTACAAAGGCTGGGCGCTAAAAGGGGTAACCGATCCCAACAATAAAATCAATTACGATCACCTTATCGCGGGAAAATCCGGGTTTTTGAACGTTCCCTTTTTTCTTCTTCGTTTATTTTTGTATCTCGGCGCATACATCGTGCTCGGCCAGTTGCTGGTTAAATATTCTAAAAACGAAGACGCCCTGGGCGGTATGTTTAACTACAAGAAAAGCTTCAACGTATCGGTTGTGTTTTTGGTAGTGTTCGGGTTTACCATCCCTTTATTTGCTTTTGATACCATTATGTCGCTCGAAGCAAGGTGGTTTTCTACCATGTTCGGGTGGTATAATTTCGCCGCGCTATGGGTTGGTGGTCTTTCCGTCATCACCTATACCATTATTAAATTAAGAGAAAATGGCTACCTCCAATGGATCACGGAAGATCATTTACATAACCTCGGCCAGCTGATCTTTGGTTTCTCCATCTTCTGGACTTACCTGTGGTTCGGGCAGTTCCTGCTCACCTGGTATGCAAATATACCCGAAGAAGCGGCGTATTTTTACCGTCGCTGGGAGCCCCAGTTCATAGGGTGGTTCTGGTTAAACATCGTGATCAACTTCGTTTCTCCTTTATTGATATTGATGTCGCGCGATTCAAAACGTGCGGTTAAAGTGTTAAGGGCGGCATGCATTATCCTGATCCTGGGTCATTGGCTGGATTATTGGCAAATGATCATGCCCGGCGCAGTAGGTCCGCAGGCACACTGGTATAATGAGATCGGCCCGCTTGAGATAGCTGTTTTTGTTGGTTTTGCAGGCTTGTTTGTATTTACCATGCTTACGTCGCTAAGTAAATTCCAATCGCTTATTCCTAAAAAGCACCCGTTGCTGGAAGAGAGCCTCCATCATCACATATAATAATTGTTGTTAAATTTGTACCAAACGAAAGGATACCAAACATACATTAAAATGGGATTCAGAAAACTAATAAACGGCGCAGCCCTCATGAACACCTTTAAAAACATACAACTGGTGAAAAATTCTAAAAAAGCACTTTCTTTTTTTGCGGCGCTTATGCTTTTTGGAGCCGGCACAGTAATGGCGCAGGATACAGCCGCCGCGGCAAGCACTTCGGCGCCAGATGCCGCTAGTATGTGGCCATCCGTAATATATTACACGCTGATTTTTGTTACCGTTTGTATAGGAGTAGCCATTATAGGCAAGGTATTGAAGGTTTACGATCTTACCAATAAAATGCAGGGTAAAAAGGGCATCAACTGGAATAACATCATGGGGATTTGCTGCCTGGTGTTCCTAATAGCGGGAATGTACGGTGCCTATTGGTCGTTAACCGTGCAGGGAAGCATGAAGCTGCCGGTAGCTGCTTCGGCGCACGGCGGCGAGATTGATGATATGTTTAACCTGACAACCATACTTACGCTGATCGTGTTCGTGATCACCCAGATATGTTTATTTGGTTTCTTATTTTACTATCGTGGTTCCGATAAACGTAAAGGTCACTTTCTCCCGCATAACAATACTATCGAAAAAGTATGGACCATTATTCCGGCTATCGTATTAACGGTGCTTGTTGTTTTCGGATTCTTCACCTGGCAGAAAGTAATGGATTCGACAGAGCGCAAGGGCGACCTGAATATCGACGTTACCGGCCACCAGTTTAAATGGGAGCTGCGTTATCCCGGCACCGATGGGAAGCTTGGGCGTTTAGACTATAAAAAAACCACCGCGCTTAATAATTTAGGTGTTGATTTTACCGACCGTAACAGTTATGACGATATTCATGCTGATACGCTTGTATTGCCGGTTGATAAACCGATCAGGCTGAATATTCATGCGCAGGACGTGATCCACAGCGTGTTTATGCCGCATTTCCGCGTGCAGTTGAACGCGGTACCGGGCCTGCCTACCTTCTTCAGGTTTACACCGACAATCACTACAGCACAAATGCGGGTAGAGACAGATAACCCGAAATTTGAATACCTGCTGTACTGCAACAAAATATGCGGCGAAATACACTACAATATGCAAACAGTGGTGCGCGTGGTTTCGCAGGCTGAATACCAGGATTGGATATCCCATCAGAAACCGTATTTAACCGATGCACTGAAGAAGGAATTAAAAATGGCGGCGGCTAAATCAACCAAAACCCCGGTATCATCAAACACGTTAGCGTTAAACAATTAATATAAAGATTAGCGAGTATGTCAACATTAGCAGTTCACGATCATGGCGTAGTACATCACGAAGAAGGTCACGAACACCATCATAAAGCAACTTTTCTAAATACATACGTATTCAGCCAGGACCATAAGATGATCGGCAAGCAATTCCTGATCACCGGTATTATCATGGCGTTCATCGGCATGACCCTGTCACTTTTATTCAGGATCCAGCTTGCTTATCCAGAGAAGGCCTTCCCAATACTGGAAACTTTGTTAGGTCGTTTTGCTCCGGGCGGCCGTTTAAGCCCCGGCTTTTATATGTCGCTGGTTACCATACACGGTACCATCATGGTATTCTTTGTATTAACAGCCGGTTTGAGCGGGACATTTGCCAATTTGCTTATCCCATTGCAAGTCGGTGCGCGCGATATGGCGTCGCCCTTTGTCAATATGCTATCATACTGGTTCTTTTTAATGGCCAGTATCGTCCTTTTGTCATCCTTCTTTGTGCAAAAAGGGCCGGCCAGCGGTGGCTGGACCATCTATCCGCCATTATCCGCGCTGCCTAAAGCGATGCCCGGCTCTGCCGAAGGTATGACCTTGTGGCTCATTAGTATGGTGTTGTTTGTGGGTTCGTCGCTGATGGGCGGTATCAACTATATCAGCACCGTGCTCAACATGCGCACAAAAGGGATGGACCTTTGGAAAATGCCTTTAACAGTATGGGCTTTGTTCCTTACCGCGGTTTTGGGCGTGCTTTCTTTCCCGGTGCTTGTTGCCGGTTTGGTATTGTTGATATTTGACCGCAGTTTCGGCACCAGTTTTTATCTGTCGGATATTGTACTGGGCGGTGTCGTTCAGCCTTACGAAGGCGGCAGCCCGATATTGTTCGAACACTTATTCTGGTTCCTGGGCCACCCGGAAGTATACATCATCATTATGCCGGCCATGGGTATTTCGTCTGAAATATTGGCCGTTAACTCGCGCAAACCTATCTTCGGTTACCATGCAATGGTTTATTCGCTTATCGGTATTGCGGTGCTTTCGTTTATCGTTTGGGGCCACCACATGTTCGTTACAGGGATGAATCCGTTCCTCGGCGGCGTATTTATGATAACCACGCTTATCATTGCGGTCCCGTCCGCGGTAAAAACGTTTAACTGGCTCGCCACGTTGTGGCGGGGTAATATCCGGTTTACGCCGGGTATGCTCTTTGCTATCGGCATGGTGTCGTTCTTTATCTCGGGCGGTTTAACCGGTATATTCCTGGGCAACTCCGCACTGGACATCAACTTGCACGACACTTATTTCATTGTAGCGCACTTCCATCTGGTTATGGGATCAGCGGCTATCTTCGGGATGCTTGCTGGAGTTTACCATTGGTTTCCGAAGTTTTTCCGCCGCATGATGGACGAGCGTTTAGGTTACCTGCATTTTTGGATAACCTTTATCGGCGCTTACCTGGTATTCTTCCCGATGCACTTTATGGGACTGGACGGCGTGCCACGCCGCTATTATGCTATTACTGAATTTCATGGATGGGACCGTTGGCTTAATGTAAATACATTTATCACCTGGGCCGCCTTTATGGCCGGCGCAGCACAGGTAGCATTCCTGTTTAACTTTATTTACTCTATCTTCTGGGGTCCAAAGACCGTTCAAAATCCATGGAAATCAAACACACTTGAGTGGGATGCACCAATCGAACATCACCATGGCAACTGGGTAGGGGAACTGCCTACGGTTCATCGCTGGCCTTATGATTACAGCAAGCCGGGCCATGATGAGGATTTTATCCCGCAAACTGTGCCCTTATCTCAAACCATGACGTCAAATCTTCCGCACGATTTTGAAGACAACCCGAAAGGTTTGGAAGAATATAATAAATGGGTAAGCACCCAAAAGACCAGCGAACCGGTAAAATAAGTCGTTAGTCTGAAGTCCTGAGTCTTAAGTCAAAAGTATCCGGTGATACTGGCTTAGGATTCAGGATTTGTTTTTAGTATTGATCTATAATTAAGCTTCCTCAAAAGTTCGACATCTTTTTAGACTTAAGACTCAGGACTTAAGACTTAGGACTTAAAAAGGGCTTTAGCAAAATGAGTACATCCGCATCGAAAATCAGGTTCCAAAAAATTAACCTCACTACAATTTTTCTGCTTTTCGCGGTAATATTGGCCGGTGCGGTGGTAAGGGCAAGTGGTTCCGGGATGGGATGCCCCGATTGGCCAAAATGTTTTGGACGATATGTTCCGCCTGTCAGCAGCGTTCAGCTTCCTAAAGACTATAAATCAAAGTATGTTGCCGGCCGGAAGCGTAAAAATGAGGAGTTTGCGAAAACGCTTGACCTGCTCGGTTTCGGCGACCTCGCCCGGCGTATCCGTGATGATAAATCTATTTTGGTGCCCGACGAATTTAACGCCGCAAAAACCTGGACGGAATATGTTAATCGCCTCTTCGGTGTCGCTTCGGGCATATTTATGTTGCTCGTTGCCATTTTCTCATTTAGTTATGGCCGGGAGCGTAATTTGATCCCGTTTTTATCCATATTTAACCTGGTGCTTGTCGGTTTACAAGGCTGGCTGGGTTCAATCGTGGTATCTACCAACCTTGTGCCCTGGGTCGTTACCGTACATATGCTGCTCGCCCTGGCTATCGTGGCCATAAGTATCACAACCTATCATCTTGCGAAGGCTTATGGCAAGCATAAATTGCACACCAGCCCTATAACACACGTTGTCGCATTGTTGACGTTGATTATTTCAATCGTACAGATCGTTTTCGGCACGGAAGTACGGGAAAAAATCGACGCCATTTCGGGCCGCCTGCAAGGCGGTTACCGCGAAGACTGGATAAACAATGCCGGAATGATTTTTTTTCAGCACAGGGATATTGCCGTCCTGGTAGTACTGGCCAATATCGTCTTGTTTGCATTAGTTCGGCATGGTTTTAACCGGCATTCGGTTCAGCAGCAAACCATGAGTTTTGTGTTTTTGATCATTATGTTGCAGGTAGTAACCGGCGTTTTGTTATCGTACTGGTCGCTGCCGCCCGTTGCCCAGGCTGCACATATTTTGTTAGCGAGCTTTATTTTTGGCGCACAGTTTTACCTGATGCTTAATTTGTATACTTCGGTGAGAAAACAGGAGGTGCACAAATGAAATGGGGCGATTTTTCAAAACTGATCAAGTTAAGGCTTACTTTTTTGGTAGTCTTTTCAGCATCTATTTCTTTCCTGATCGGCAGCAAGGTGAGTGGCGAGATCATTTGGCTGAATTGGGTGAAACTGATCGTCGGTGGCTTTTTAGTTACCGCAGCGGCCAACTGTTTTAACGAGATCATTGAAAAGGATTATGATAAACTGATGCGCCGCACCATGGATCGCCCGATACCCGCCGGTCGCATGAATACAGGCCAGGCGTTGGTGCTGGGATTGAGCATGGGCATTGGGGGCACCTATCTTTTAGGCAGCCTTAACATTCAAACAGGGCTGTTATCAGTGTTTTCGATATTGCTGTATGCCTTTGCTTATACCCCGATGAAGCGCAAATCACCCATCGCCGTATTTATAGGCGCTATTCCGGGAGCGCTGCCGCCGCTTATCGGTTACGTGGCCGCGCACGAAAAGATAGACGAAATTGCGCTGATATTATTTGGCATACAATTCGTTTGGCAATTTCCTCATTTTTGGGCGATTGCCTGGGTGCTGGATGATGATTATAAACTGGCTGGATTCAGGCTTTTGCCATCCGGAAAAAGAAACTTAACAAGCGCGGTAATTACCTTTATATTTACATTGATTTTGGTACCCGTTAGCTTGTTGCCCACCTTTTATCATTTCGGCGGCTATTACGTTGGCGCGGTTTCATTAGTATTCAGTTTGGCTTTTTTATACCTGGCATTTATGCTGTTAATCAAACTGCAGATCGGATCGGCAAAAAAACTGATGTACGGCTCATTTATTTATCTGCCGGTGGTGCAATTGATGTTTTTATTTGATTTTATAGGAAAGGGAAAATGATGGCGCAATCGCAACAGGAAGACAGGATAAACTACGGGGCCAAAAAGTTCAGTATGTGGATTTTCATACTAACCTCTATGCTGCTTTTTGCAGGGTTTTCCAGCGCATTTATCGTTTACAGCGGTGGCAAAGGGCACGGCCTGGATGTGATCATGCCGCGTGCGTTTATGTACAGCACCATGGTGATCATCACCAGTAGCCTTACCTTGTTTTTAGCCTCGAGAGCGGCAAAGCAGTCGCAGCCGGAAAAGCAACGCTTGTTTTTGTGGCTCACCTTTTTTTTAGGAATAGCTTTTTTTGCGGTACAGATATACGCCTGGTATGTGCTCGCCTACAAAATGGACGTACACTTTACTGATCCCAACGCGTCAAGGGCCTTTATCTATGTGTTTAGCGGAATGCATTTATTGCACGTTATAGCTGCTTTACTGGTGCTGCTTAACACTATAATAAGCACTTACCGTAACACAACGCAGGCACGTAACCTGTTTAAGATGGAGATGACCTCTATTTTTTGGCATTTTCTAGATATTATATGGATTTATCTGTATGTTTTTTTACTTTTGAACCAATATTAATCAATTTGAAGATGTGGCAATTTGAGGATTTGAACATGAGAACACTGACCGGGATATGTGGGATCAACAAGTTTTCAAACAGTCAGGTCTACAAATCATCAAACCATCAAATTTTCAAATCATCAGACTTTCAAATAACTATACATGAGTACAGCAGTAGCAGAGCACGTTGATGAGGTAAAATCAACACCATGGTCGGGCGGACGATCGCCCTTTAACGTTGAGTACGGCAAATTGATGATGTGGTTTTTCCTCCTTTCGGATGCGTTCACATTTTCAACATTACTGGTATCTTATGGGGCCATTCGTTTCAGCGCACCTACCTGGCCGGCAGCAGCAAAGGTTTTTCAGTCTGTTCCGTTTACTTCTATAGACCACGCACCGCTTGTATTTGTGGGAATGATGACCTTCATCCTCATCATGAGTTCGGTAACGATGGTGCTTGCAGTTGAAGCAGGCCATCGCAACGCAAAAAGGGAAGTGGTGATCTGGATGCTGTTTACCATTTTAGGCGGCCTGATGTTTTTAGGCTGCCAGGCAGGTGAATGGACACATTTGCATAGCGAAGGCTTTTGGTGGGGGCATATACCAACGAATACTGAAAAATTGCAAGAATTTTTTGCTCAAGTCAACCACCATTATCCTCCGGCTGATCAACAGGCTATGACGGCGCATCAATTTGCAAACCTGTTTTTTACCATTACCGGTTTCCACGGTTTCCACGTATTTTCGGGGGTGATCATCAATATTATCATCACCGTAAATGTATTAATAGGCACTTACGCCAAACGAGGCAGCTATTTAATGGTTGAAAAAGTTGGGCTTTACTGGCACTTTGTAGATTTAGTGTGGGTGTTTGTATTTACTTTCTTTTATTTAGTTTGATAATTTAACCTGTTACGATATGTCATCAGAAACTACAGATATTCATGCTGATCACGCCGGGCACGGCGAACATGAAGGCATGACCAAAAAGAAAATATGGAAAGTGTTTTATATCTTATTAGGTATAACCGCCATCGAATTTCTTGTAGCCCTGGGAATAGCGCCCCATTACCCCGGCGCACTTTGGATAAACCCAATTTATATCGTGCTTACACTTTTTAAGGCATTTTATATAGTGGGATACTTTATGCACCTGAAATTCGAGAAATTGGATATGGCGCTGGCCATCATCGTCCCCGTGCTTTTTATTATCGGTTTAATACTGGTACTTACAAACGAAAGCCACTATTGGATTGATTTAAGGCTGTAAATGAAACTGGCCGGTATTCTGAAAAAAATTGTGATCCTGGTAGTAGTATTGGCGCTGCCAGGATTTTTATATTATCTACTGATGGTTGAAGGGAAAAACAGGTATTACCCCCTGTCTGTCTTCGGCCCCAAAAAACTAGCGAAGACTACACATTCAGCACACGGCAAAGACGTCCCGGACACGATATTTCATACGCTTTCGGACTTTAAGCTGACCGACCAGGATGGTAAACCGGTATCGCTAAAAACATTCGACCATAAAATATTCGTCGTTTGTTTTTTTTATACCAATTGCCCAAACGTTTGCGGCGAGATGCTGAAAAATTTAAACGTAGTGGCGGCAAATTATGCCAAAAGCAAAATGGTGTATTTTGTTTCGATAACCGTCGATCCTAAAAGAGACTCTGCAGGCGTGCTAAAAAACTATGCTGTGGCCTTGAAGCCCGCCTCAAAGCAATGGCGTTTCCTGACCGGGGACACCAGTACTATTTATGACCTCGCCCGCCACGGCTTCCTGGTAAATGCCGTGCAAACCGGCAAGGACGATTTTATCTACAGTGATAAAGTAATGCTGGTTGATGAAGAAAAACGGATACGGGGCTATTACACCGGCGCCTCGGCGACCGACATTGACCGCCTGAATAATGAAATTAGAGTTTTAATATCTGAAGAACTAATGAAGGATACACCTGAGTATTGAAAGGAGAGCAGGAGTCAAGAATCAAGAGCCAAGAAAAAAGGCTTGATTCTCCAATCCTGATTCTTGATTCTTGACTCTTGAATCTAAAAAATATGACCGATAAATTTATATTCCGTTTTGTTGCAGCAGTTTCTGTATTTGTATTTTTGGTAGTGTTGGTATTAAACCGCCATCTTATTCCGGCGCCTTCGCAGGTGCCGTCATTTGTTACTTATTTGCCAAAGCTTAATGCTGTATTAAATGGCACCTGCGGCCTGCTTTTGCTGCTATCACTTTATTTTATTAAACAAAAGAAGATAATCGTACACAAGCGTATCAATATTTTGGCATTCTGCTTATCCTCGCTGTTCCTGGTGTCGTATATTTTATTTCACTACCTTGCGCCTGAGACCAAGTATGGAGATCTTAATGGTGACGGAACTCTGTCGCCCTCAGAAGTTGAAGCCGCAGGCAATATCCGCTATGTTTACTATGTGATTCTTACATCCCATATTATACTTGCCGCAATAGTTTTGCCCCTGATATTATTAAGTTTTTATCGCGGTTTGCAAATGCAGGTGGAGAAACACAAAAAGTTGGTGCGATGGTCGTATCCTATCTGGTTGTATGTTACCGTTACTGGGGTGATCGTGTATTTAATGATATCGCCTTATTATCATTTTTAACACAGACGTTCTGTCACAGGACTTCGCCCTGTGTTGGTGTATCAGGCCCTTTCAGGGCTGTAAAGACGCGTTTGTTATTGGCCGGAATAAACTTTGTCGTAGGTGGCGACTTTTTGATTTTACAACCACATCCCAACATTTTTCAGTAAGTTTGTCTTCATGAAAACAAGCTTAAAAATAGCATTAGTTCTTCTAATATTTGGCTTGACGATGGTGAGTGTGGTACCTGCTTTTGCCCAGTGTGCTCAATGCGCTGCGGCAGTAAAAACCAACGCCAGCAGTGGCTCGGTTACCGCGGCCGGATTGAACAAAGGCATCTTATTTTTATTGTGTGCACCCTATCTTGCAGTTGCCATAGGCGGTTATGTTTGGTATAAAAAATACAAACGCAAAAATGTAAGCCTGGATATGCAAAATGAAAAGTTGCATTTAAATTGATCTGTTTCTATCGTTCTGTTCTTTAATTGTCCTTATATGGCGCAAACATCAAAATCATGGGCTATGCTGCATTGCAAATGTCCGCGGTGCCGCAGGGGCGATATGTTTAAAGGCGGGCCTTACAACTTCGGCTCAAATAAAATATTGGACCGTTGCCCGCATTGCGATTTGCGTTACGAGATAGAACCAGGTTATTTTTATGCCGCAATGTATGTAAGCTACGCCTTTAATGTGTTCGAGGGTCTTACATTGGGATTGGGCGCTTTTGTTCTGACGCACAACGCAACTTCGCCCTGGTTGTATATTGGTGTAATAATAGGTGGCTGCTTCCTGCTTGCGCCGCTTAACTTCAGGTATTCGCGCGTAGTACTTTTATATTGGTTATCCCCTAAAATAAATTACCAGCCTCATTTAGACACAGATGATCCGGCAGTCCTCCTTTGATTTTTTAAAAGAACTGGTTGAAAACAATAACCGCGAATGGTTTATGGCGAATAAAGACCGCTATGAAGCAGCACGCGAAAATGTAATTGACTTTACGGCGGCCTGGTTAAAGCAGATGCACCAGGTTGATGCCAGCATTGATGAAACCCTTGATGCAAAAAAGTGTGTGATGCGCATTTACCGCGACATCCGCTTCCGCAAAGATAAAACCCCTTACAAAGACAATTTTGGCATTAGCATACCTACTAAAGGCTTAAAGTTAGGCCGGGCCGAGTATTACCTGCAGATAAGTCCAGGCAATTCGTTTGTCGCGGGGGGCTACTGGATGCCTGAAGGTGATCATCTGAAGGCGATAAGGCAAGAAATTGACTATAATGCCATCGATCTTAAAAAGATAGTCGACGAACCGGAATTTGTAAGGCTTTTCGGCGATTTTCGCAAACAAGAGCAGCTGAAAAGCATTCCGCGAGAATACAGCCCGGATAACGAAAACGCCGGTCTGCTAAAGCTTAAGAGCTTTGTCGCCTTCAGAAAGTTGGATGATAAAGAATTAATACGCGAAGATGCCGTTGCCGAAGTTGCAGGCATTTGTGCTAAAATTTACCCTCTGAATGTTTTTTTAAACAATGCATTGTCATAACCCCAATAATTTCCTGAAATGAGAACAGCATATTTTTTTCTTGCAGCATTTATTTGCCTTGCATTACACTCCTGTGTCGTTTTATCGCCCAAAAAATATCACGCGTTAGTAGCCGAGCGCGATTCATTGGCTACCCGCACCGGGGCGCTCGAAGACACCGTTGCCAAACTGCGGGCAGATACGATGCGGCTGCACCACCAGATTGCGGAACTGACTAACAGCTATAATACTTTAAATGGCAACTACAGTGCACTTAATGATAAATATGGTGCGCTAAACAACAACCTGACCACCACTTCCGGCAAGGTAAGCCAGCTTTCAGCCGATCTGAAGAAACGCGAGGCGCGGCTAAAGGAAGTTGAAGACGCCCTGCACAGGCGCGATGAGGCCTCGGCAGCGCTGCGGGATAAATTGCAGCAGGCTTTGCTTGGCTTTCAAAACAGCGGCTTGACCGTTACGATAAAAGATGGCAAAGTATACGTTTCGCTTGCGGACAAGCTTCTTTTCCCATCGGGCAGTATTATTATTAACGAGAATGGCAAACTGGCCTTACAGCAGTTGGCGGCCGTGCTGAACAAGGAGCCTGAAATAAACATTGCCGTTGAGGGGCATACCGACGATAAAAAGGTAATTAACCTTGGCCAGATAAAAGACAACTGGGACCTGAGCGTGCTGCGCGCCACCTCGGTATGCCGCTATCTTACGGAGACTGAAAAGATCGATCCGCATCGCCTTACGGCTACCGGCAAAAGCGAATTCCAGCCGGTTGACCCATCGAATACCAACGATGCCCGCACTAAAAACCGCCGGATAGAAATTGTGCTGACGCCGAAACTGGACGAATTGTATAATTTGATAAAGTCTTAACCGTTGATTAAGCTGATTAGATTGATTTTCCTGATCTTGCGTTTATAGTCAGCGGAATCAGTCTAATCAGCTTAACTGCGAAGCACTCTTTAACACCTTTGAAAATAAACAATAGTGAAAAATCAACGGTTCAGATTATTCCACCGTTTGCATTAGCGTATTGAATATCACAAACTGGTCTTTAAATTCATTGTTGTGTATGGCCTGCAATTGGTGCAGGTGCCGGGTGTAGAACTGGTTGAAATCGCCCAGGTTTTCGGCGTTGTACTGTATACAGTAGGTTACCCCCTCGTTTGGCGAATCGATAATGTTCAATATCTGGTATGATTTAAAATAACCGGTTGCCATTACTTTAGGAATATAAACATCCTTCACCCATTTCAGCCATTTTTGGTGAACAGCTTCTTCTATAATTACGGTATCGTTGAATATGATCATGTTGTTTTAGTTGATTGAGTTGATTGGGTTGGATTAAGTTGATTAAGTTATCCGGAGGGCGAAGTTAACAACGATTAGGAAAAAACCATTCAACTCAATCAACTTAATCCAACTCACCCCATAGCTATCGGGTCGACTTTTACGACGACGTATCCTTATCCCCGCGCAACGCCCTGAAGCGTTTACGGGCCTCGTTTATCCATAGGCTGCCGGCGTAATCGGTGATGATCTTTTGGTAATAAATTTTTGCCTGCTCCTTATCGGACAGCTGGTTTTCATAAATATCGCCCAACATAAAAAACAGCATCATCGGCCCAAAGCCCCGAGCTGTACTCCAGGGCAATCTTCTTCAAAAAAATCACCGCATCGTTATAATTCTTTTGCTGGATAAGAATCCGTGCCTTGGCCATCAGTATGCCATCGGCCATGGAATTATCCGGGTATTTTTTGTCAATACTGTCCAGTGTAAGCAGTGCTTTGTCGGGCTGTTCTGCAAATATAAGCAGGTCGGCCCTGGCGTACATTTTTAACGCCGCGCCCGTGCTATCAGCGACGGTGTTATCGGATATCAGCAACGATAAATTCAGCGCATCATTGGCGATCAGTTCCGAAGTAGCTGCTTTCAACACATTCAGCTGCCCCTTTGCCCATTTAAAATCACCTGTGTAATAGGCTAGTTTGGCGTTTCGGTATTTGGCATCCTGCCCAATGGCGGTATTGGAATAGTCGATTTCAACCTGGCTGTACAACAGGGTTGCGTCCCAGGGTTTGTTGTTTAAAAGAGAAATGTCTCCGAGATCAAGTTTACATGATGCTAAGAGCGAAGGTTTAATTCCAGGTAAAGCAACCACTTCTTCCAATAGCTTTTGTGCATCAATCAGCTTATGCAATTTAAATGCTTCCAGATTAGCCAGCTTTTGCATGGCAAAAGCGGTGTTGCTGTTTTTGCCAAACTCAGTTAGCAGGTCATTATAATCTTTTTCTAAACCGAGCAGATCATCAGTAGTGTATTTACCCGAAGTCACTTTCAGGTTTTTGGCGCCGATCAGCTCTATCTTGGCGGTAATATAATAAGGCGAGTCCTTGCCTTTGCTGATCAGGTATTCATACCCTCTGATGGCCTCGTCATAGGCCTCGTCTGAAACCAATGTCGAGCATAATTCAAATATATTGCTTCCATCGTCGTTCTGCCTGCGGCTTAAAGCGAGTGCCTGGTTCAAAGCCTGGTCGAATTGCTTTTGCTGCAGGTATTGCCAGGTGAGCATTTCGGGATAGAGCGTTTGCTGCGGATCTTTCTGAATCCTTTTCAATAAAGCCACGCGCAGCATATCGTAATCAGCCTGTCCGTCATACAAACCCGATAACGCGTTCTCAGCTTGGCTCAAAAAAGCAGGGTTGATGGGTAAAAAATTTAAATATTCTTCGGTGAGTGCGGGCTTATCCCGTTTGTACCGATACAGGTTGATCAGTTCGAAAGAAAAGAGAGTTTCGTTATGAAGCAATTTACGGCCCTGTTGAAATATTTTTATCGCATAGTCGATGTTGGCATTCTGGTAAAATTGCGCGGCCAGCGCGGCGATCTGGCTTTGATCCGGCGGCAGATTTTTGATCATATCGTCGTACAAAGCATTTGCTTTGTCGACAGCACCCTGTTGGGTATAGGCTGTGCCGAGGGTAATTACATATTGCTGATCACCAGGATGTTTCCGGATCATCTTTTTTGTCAGGTTTTCAG
>Ga0207103_10162_pt1 | contig 19626 bp, 14 predicted proteins | sample Alteio_BWMinHeat_81_FD_153546 | JGI IMG/M metagenome (GOLD analysis project Ga0207103, IMG submission 153546) | Enriched cells from forest soil in Barre Woods Harvard Forest LTER site, Petersham, Massachusetts, United States -... | ecosystem: Environmental > Terrestrial > Soil > Temperate forest >...
CTATGTTATTTCTGGTTGACAATTTTAGCCTCCTTTCTGAAAATAAGTATTGGATGGATATGAGAAGGCAGTTCCGGAACGACGACGTTATTGTCGATTTGTACGGTAACGCAATCATGCTCATGCAATTGTATACAACATGTTGGCCTGGCCACAAAATCAGATAATACCGATGAGATCTTTCAAAAACAGCATTGAATATTGGCATAAGGTAAGCAACGTCATACCTGGTGGATGTAGCACAATTGCAAAATCGCCTACGAGATTATACAGCGGGCACAACCCCTTCTATTGTGTCCAAGGCAAAGGTGCTTATTTTAAAGATGTTGATGGCAATAATTGGCTTGATTGTGATATGTCGATGGGTAGTCTGATTTGGGGTTACTGCAATGAAGATGTGAATATTGCGATAACGGAGCAATTAGGAAAAGGGGTGACGTTTTCTTTACCCAGCATTATCGAACTTGAGCTCGCCGAACTGATATTAAGCAGGTTGGGAAAATACACCTTAATCAGGTTTTGTAAAAATGGAGCGGATGCAGTATCAGCAGCGGTTAGATTGGCGAGGACCGCCACAAAGCGGGACAAAATTGTTTATGCGGCTTATCATGGCTGGCATGATTGGTCAGCATACGGCTATTATGGAGAAACCCCGGAACGCCTAGGCATTCCCCATCAGATTAAACAAGACGTTATTTGGCTAAGTCAGCAAGTGTTGGCCGGAGAAACTGAACAACTCATCAATCAGTACAAGGAAGACATAGCGGGGCTCGTTCTTTGCCCTGGGAACTGGAGTACACAAGACTTAATCGCTATCAGAGAGTTATGTCTCTCCTTAAACATTATACTGATATTCGATGAGGTATCGTCTGGAATGCGATGGGGCCTGAAAGGCGCGACAGGAATGCATAATGTTTGGCCTGACTTGCTTTGCCTTTCGAAAGGGTTGGCAAATGGGCTACCTCTTGCAGCCCTCACAGGCAAAAGTGAGCTAATGGAACTTTGCATGCAAATAAAATTCAGTAACGCCCATTCAAGCGAGTGCGTCAGTATCGCTGCGGCTATGGCATCCGAGAAACTGCTCTGCAAACAGCCGGTATGGCCGTCATGGAAGTTACCTGGTCAACAAATTATCGATTCAATAATGACTATTATAAGCGAAAACGATGCAAACAGGCATTTAACAATAACAGGAAACTATGCAGGGTTCAGGGTGCATACCCCAGGGAAATCAATCCATAATGACCTGTTTCACCGCTTCCTGTTATCAAGCTTTGCAGCACACGGGATTTTTTCTATGGGCTATGTTCTACTATCCGCAAGCCATTCGGAGCAAGATATAATTTTAATCGAATCTTGTCTTACGTCCGCAGTTCATTCATGGTTAACGCAACTCAGAAAACAATGAAAATTTTGTTAATTGTCCATCGATATATACCTTATAATACAGGTGGAACTGAGATATACACCAGCGTTGTCGCGAATGAATTGTCAAAGTACCATGATGTTTATATACTCACTAGAATTACAGACCCTCGCTTGCGTAATTATTCATTCATTGACTCAACAGAAGGTACCGTATCAGTTAGAAGGATAAACAAAATTACCGCTGATCACCCGCAACTAATAGACCGGTTTACGGACAGACGAATCGAAGACATATTTAGAGATTATGTCGAATCTGTTCTTCCTGATTTGGTACATGTCCAACACTTAGCCGGGTTATCCATGAATATCATTAATACAACAAAGGAGGTATATAAAATACCTGTACTTTTCACCGTTCACGATTTTTACCTCTTCTGTCTTAATGGACAATTCTATCCTTTGACAAAAGACGAAATATGTCCGGCTTATCTTTTCGGAAAGTGCGACGAATGTTTAATTAGCGATATTGATAACAAACCTTCTACGCAAGAAATCGAAGACTGCAAAAGTCTTGTCAAATCAGTTATGAATCAGGTTGACAAGTTCATTTTCCCATCGGAATTCTTGTTGAACTTCTTTGAAAAAAAAGGAATTCAAACCACCAAATTATTTTTTTTGCCAAACGGATACCGAACAAGTAATTTTATATACCGGCACAAAAACTATAATAACAATTCCCATTTGGTTTTTGGGTTCTTTGGTCGCATCAATCACACCAAGGGAATTGAATTACTGCTGAAGGCATTTTCTAAAGTAAAGCTGTCAAATATTAAACTTAAAATTTACGGAACCACTGACCGACATTATCATGACTATTTATCGACTTGGAGCGACGACAGGATAACCTTCTTGGGGGCGTACAATAACACGGACGTAAACGCCTTATTCGATTATATCGACGTTCTGATTGTACCATCGATTTGGCATGAAAACTCGCCCCTCGTTATCCATGAAGCAATTTTATCCGGAGTGCCCGTTATTGCCTCCAAAGCTGGAGGCATAACGGAATTACTTGAAAATCCAGCAAATGGGGTCCTATTTAGTTTGGGAAATACTGACGAACTCGCGGCACTAATTACTGAATTTGGGAAAAACCCAGAGCGCTTGAATTTTTACAAGCCAAATCTTCAAAAAATATTTCCTATTGAACAGCACGTAAGAAACTTGAATGTCGTATACGACGAATTCAGAGGCATTAATTCATTAAGAAATAATCAAAATCATTGTCCCTGACGTGCAATACCTGTTGTTCCATTCCCCGTTTGGACAGAAAATATGGTCTTTGCCGCCAATCAACAACATCAATTACATCGAGTGCCTTTAATTTTCCACCTGAAAGACGGTAAATGTGTGATAAGGGGAGCCTCATCAGTCGCAATCGCTTTTTCAGATAGTCGCCTTTCAATGAATCTAAACTGTTGGTTATAATGCCATGAGCTTCAAGCAAGTTCAATTCAAAGAGGCTCCGGTAATTATCAAGTCCCATCGCAGCGTAGAGTTGCGCCAAATTCAGACGGGCCTTCCACAAGACATCGTCCAAATTGGCTTCGATCGCAGTCGAAATAGTCATTTTAAACCAATATTCAGCATCGTCGTATTCACCTAAGAGGGCAGTAATTGAGCCGCAAATTAAACCACAAACGGAAGCAACGTAGATTGACCGTCGCTCCAGGCAGTCATGATGGACCAGTACCGCTCTTTCCTTCAAGTGTGACAGCTCTATTTTATTATACCTGTGAGGTTCAATACATTGTTGTAGCAAATACCCCATCAACAACTGGCATTCGATAATTTGAAGCATTTGAAAGTGCACTGTAGGAACTGCATTAGCCAGTACCAGAGACCGCTCTAATAGATGAATTCCAAAACCGGGGTCGCGATGGAGGTACATAGTTCCCATTTGTCGCAATACGGATGAAAATCTTAAATCCAATCTTTTTTTGGAGGTCAAATAAGCTTTCCATTGCCATTTAATTGCATCAGTAATTTGGCCGTTAAACCATAGCGCAACACATCTTTTATCCCAAAGATCTTCTTTATAAACATCATAATTCAAGCCATCCTTTTTTTCAAGGAATTGAATATAATCCAGCGCCTCATCAATTTCTTTAATCGCTATATCAGGTTGTTGTAAATCTGTTCTGACGTTTGCAATCTCACTCTTTGCCTGTAAAAAAACTCCGATAAACTGGCGATTATACGAATTGGTCTCTTTTAACTGCTTTACACTCTCGAGAAAATAAAGCGCCTCTTTCCAGCTTCCAATGCGTATCAATATTTCGGCAATTTCAAAATATATGGTGTAAACAGCATATTGATATTTGTCGAGTATGTTATTCGGTAATTGAATCAACTGTTTAAGTAATTTTTCATCAATATGATCTTCGGAATGTAATTCTAACCCTTTTTTTACTAAAACTGCTATTTCATCATAATTGATTTCCCCCACGCAACCCGTGATTAAAACTTGCTCTAATATTTGCTTCTTGGAGTGATTGGGTATTTTTTCATACCATTTTAAAGCGATTCTAGGATAGGTTGAATCTTTGGAAAGGCGCTCGTTCAAAAAAGCCTGGTAGTAGTTTTCGTGAGAGAACTCGAAATAGTATTCGGTTTCCGTTGGAAGCGTGGCAAACCCCATACCTCTCAATAGTTCGGTGAAGTCTGTCGCATTGTGTTCAAAAAGATTTTTTTGCAGGAAAGTGTATAAGCTGCCGTGGATCTTCCTCTCAATTCTTGAAATAAAGCCGATAAATTCGACGCATTCGGGATAGAGATTTCTATAAAATTCTATCCGATATTTTATCATATCGCGTGTTGTGACCGGAACAGCATAGTTCGTCGGGAGTTTTTCTCTTACGTATAACAATCCATTATCGAACTGCTTTATAACATTCATGGACAAAAGCAACTTAAGTTGCTCAATTAAATGCATAGGATTGCCATTTGCCCAAAAAAGCAGGTTGTCTATTAATTCCTGATGAAGTGGTAACGCTTTAGGATCGGTGTAGGCGTTGCGGTTAATACTAGTGTCGAATATTTCGCTCAAAAATTCTTCACTATTGAATTTACTCCATGCAGCCACTGTTTTTTCAATTATAAAATCGTTCTTCAAAAATGAGAACCAATCGATAGGCGAGTAATAGTCTTCGTCAATTTTTAAAGCTTCCCTGTTCCTCCCTTCAAAAACAAATAAAATTCCGTTGCTAAAATATTTTTGATTTGCTTTGATGTTATGAATAAGCTGTTTTAAGATTAGAAAATCGTCTTTATCGCCCCAATGCATGTCTTTCAAATGTAAAGCCATAGGCTTTTTTTCGGTTCTGACAAGGAAAGCGGATAGCAAAGCCTTAACAATTATATCAATGGAAGGGACCGAAATATTATTTTCAAAATAATCTCTCAAAGACTTTTCCCAGGCAGTGTCGAAACCTTTTATGTGAGATTTAAGTTCAGCAATCATGTCATCTATGAAAGTCAGATCACTATTTTCCGTGTTAAAGAGCTGAAAGAAAATGTCTCTTATTAATTGTCCTCTGGATGTCTTGTTGTTCGCGTGAGAAATAGTAAATATTTGATGATTATTTTTGCAAGCGATGCTTAAAAGCTCTTCACACAGCCTTGATTTTCCAGAACCACCGACACCTGTAATTGCCATAACAACCAGCATGCCTGTCTTAGAAGTTTTGATAATCGATTCCGCCTCGAAAAGGATGCGCTCATTTGGCGACCGAAAAAAAGGCGGCACAAATTGGTAGTAAAAATTTGCTGAGCCTAATGGCACTTTGCTTAGCACCATTCTTTTTTCATTTAAAACATAAATCGTTCCCAATGACACCCGGCCTTGACAGAAACAACGTATCTGAATATCTATTTGATGCTTTTCTTTCCCGTTAAACGCAACAACGATTCCTTCAGAACTGGACAACTGGTCCGGATTTACGATTTGAACAATATTGCTTTCGCCATGGTCCGGTTCCCACCTTATTTGCAGTTTTAAGCTTGACGGGATTTTTATTTTTGAAGTAACTATCAACTTTTTTTGAAGTGGCAAACCGGTAATGCCTTCATTATTTCCTTTTATCTCAAAGTTGAACATCTCGCTGCTTCCCAGCGACAATCTGTCTAAATAGCTCTCAAATAAATTTAACTCCGCTTCGGAAAAGGATTTATCCAATAAACTTAATATTCCCCTGCTATTGGATGATAATAATGAAAGAAACCTTTTACCATCCAGGAAAACAATCGGAGGATTAGGTCCATATATTGTCCTTATCCAAGGCTCCGAGGATACTTTGCTGATATAGTTGAATTGTTTTCCAAAATCGGCGGTGCTGATAATGTAGATGACCGCCCAAAGCACACTTCCTTTTTTTTGAGCATAAAAATTGGATATTTTCGCAAGATCGTCCCGGATATCTTTTATATTGACGCCGCGTGCCCGCCTTTTTACCTGCCCCAATATTACCTGAGAAGGTAAAACAAACCACTCAGGGATGTCCCTGGCTACAACCACGCCCTCGAAATCTATACCGCCGTCTCCCTGCACTGCGGTTACTATCCATTGGATATCGTGGTCAAGAAGAGACAACGCTTCTGCTACAAGTACCTCAAATACCTGAAAGCGTCCTTTCTTAAGTTGCAGTGGTATCGTTTTTAAAGCTGTGAGATATTCCCGATTTATATTTTTCAAGAGAATGTGCTTCCAAACATACTCTTCCAGTTCGAGACCGTCATCTGAATCTTTGAAGGTAATGGGGTCCGCTGTGCTCATAGTATCCAGAGAATGATAATTTATAGTTATCCTTTGTTGGTTAATTGGCCTAATTGAATCGTTGACACGGCTCGCATTATCCTAAATCTCTGATAGCCCGTTTGGCCGAGGTTCTTAAGACAAGTTTATAGGTCAAGTAAATATAAGAAAATAATATTTATGAAAATCAAATTTTGGGTTGCCAATACATGATTATGTACTAATTATCCCTAATGAATACAGATGTTGAATGATTATTCGAAGCTGAGGATAAAAATCAATGAGAATCGCCCGATAATGCTTTGTGTTTCTTGTCAGATCGTGATGTTGACAAAGGTTTCGTTGACGATGGCTCTGCGCGAAGCGGGGATTGTTTTTTTATTTTAAGATTATATTGTTATTCTGATCAGGTTGATTTAGCTTTATATCAAATACTTAAACACACTTATCATGGCTTCAGGAGACGATATTTACGCTACAGCGCTGACAAGGAAAGGTCAGGCATACATTGAGGGCACGCTGGTGCCTAAAAACGATCCTAATTGGTCAGGCCCATGGGATTGCGCTGAACTTTGTTCGTGGGCGGTCTACCAGGTTGCTGCTATTATTTACGGTTGTACGGATGACACCGCAGCGCCTCCGGTAGCGGACGCTTATTCAGGTGCATGGAAGGACGATGCCCAGGCCAAAGGCGTGGTTATCTCCATCCAGGACGCAGCCGGCACGCCGGGAGCAATGGTGCTCCGTGCGCCTACGGCGCAACTTGGCGGTCACATCGTTGTGTCCGACGGGCAGGGGGGTACCATTGAAGCAAAAGGCAAAGCATGGGGCGTTGTGCAGGACACGCTGAACAACCGGCGCTGGGACTTCGGTATCCTGGTACCGGGGGTTACGTACAGCAACCCCGTACCTGTCCAGGTAACTCCGATTGGCTATACCGTGTACCGGTATATGCAGCCGATGATGAATTCACCCAAAGTCGGGGAGATCCAGCAGGCCCTGACGAACGCCGGTTTTGACACCGGCGGTGTTGATGATATTTTCGGGACAAACACGCTTAACGCCGTCATCGCCTTCCAGACTGCCAACGGGCTGACACCCGACGGAGAGGTTGGCCCGGCTACGGCCGGTGCTTTGGGTGTGGCATTTCCCTGATTATTGTTATGTTCCGCTTGGCTTCGTACGGAATTGGGCAATACTGTCAACCGTGAGGTCAAGCGAAAATGCAAAGAAGAACAGGCTGATGATGTCGTCCGGCGTTCCGATGAAATTTTTGCCATAGGTCTGCAGTGCGCCCAGGCAAATCAGCAATGCCAGTAAGGCACTTTGCAGGATGGTGTAGTACCAATAATTTTTCTGGATGACCTGGTAGGATTTATCCAACGAACTGAGTTGCGGGAGGTTGAACTGGAAAATGGGCGCACCGGTGACCGGTTGGGCAAGCAGCTTTCCTGATGGATCGTAGGCGGGCACTATTGCCTGGTCGCTGACATCGCCTAACCTGGTGGTATCCGGCGGAGTTGAAACGTTTTGCCATACATTATTTAACTGGGTAAACAGAGCCCCATCCCAATAAGCCACTGCTGTATTCATTAGTTTTTGGTTGTTGACCATGTCAGTGAAAGCGGATACCCAGTTATAGTATGCAGTTGTAAATACCGGGGAAGCGGCGGCGGTCTGGTTGGCGGCCTGGAAATCCTGTAATACTTGTTTTGCAATATAACTAACGAGGTTCCGCCATTGTTGCTGGAGGCCATTTATGGCTCCCAGTAGAGCCTGGATGCCGGCGCCGCCGGGGTTGATGGCGGTTGCACTGGCCTGGATTGCGTTCGTTTGTGCCTGGATGGAGGACCATGTATTCGTTGATGCAGGGGGAATAGGGAAATAGCTGGCCTGCGTGCTAAAAAAATGTAATCATGGTTCCCGAATAACTGAGGTAGGCGACCACATCTGCGTTGGCCTGTGTGGTAGCCTGATTGAGCAGGCTGGTCCCTAGCGTAGGATTAGCGGCATCGAGCCGCGCCTTTGCCTGCTGAAGCGTGGCGGTCGCATCATTTAGCCTGTCGCGTATGGGTTTTTCGTAGTCAGTATCATATAGTTGACCAGCTAGTGTATAAAATGCGTTGATCTCAGTTTGAAGTGTCGTTTGAAATGTGGTTTTCAGATTTCCATAGGCCGTTTTAGCGGTCGCGGTCGCGGTGTTCAACGCGGTAGCGGCATCGGCGGGATTTGCCCCGCTTTGTCCATCGATCGCCGACCGCAGATTGCTGATGATAGTGTTTACGCTTGACTGGAACTCAGGGTCTTCGATGCGCATGGTGAAGGTGGTGATGTCGCGGATAAGATCAATGGCATTTAGCCTTGCTTGTTCATAGTCACGTTTATCTTTGAGGAAGTGTCGAACAAGGAAGCCGAGAGCAAGGCCGCCAATGACGATGCCTACGATCCACCATTTGCTTCGTTTGTTCCATATCTCGAATTGCACCTGCAGGGGCGCCGCGAGCCCTTTTTGCGTGATCTGCATAGTCGCCTTTGTTTCACCAAGCGGCAGCTCTTCAAATATCTTGCGGTCAATAGTCAATGGGATAGGTTGCTGGCCCCCTGGTGCAATACTTACGGGGGCCTGTGCGAAGGTGATGAGGTCCCCCTTTTTGATTCCTGGTACTCCCGGGGGCGGAAGACCAGCCACGCGGATACCTGCCTTACCACCAGTCTCCCTGAGCAACAATTGATCACTGACCAGACTGCATCCGGTTTCTGCGATCGTGACAGTCGGGGCGGCCAGCACTGCCGCCTGCCGGGTCAGCGTGAAAGTCAGGAAGCCGGTTTTTCCGGTAGCTGTTACAGTATATTCCAGGTTTACATCGTAAATACCTGATGCGTCCAACAAGTCCGGACGTACAATGAGGGAAACGTGTGGCGGATGTTCGGTCGCAGAAAAGGAGATGCCGTTAAAGAAACGCTGGTCTGAGCTGCTGCCGTTGCGTACCGAAAAGGGTTTGGGTTCGGTAAACTTCAGGTCGGAGAATTTGATGCCATCCAGCTTAAGCGCTACGGTAATTGTATCGACCGCAACATTTGTGTTGATGTCATAATTAGTGGCCCCGGCGGGCGCAACGGTTTGTGCCCCGGTGCGCAAACTTAGTGCGGCGAGCACTATCACTGTGAAGAGGCTTTTGATCATTGTCATGTCATTCAATTTTAAGGTCAGCGCTGCCAAAGCAAGTAAAGGCAAAGGCCAAAGGGTTATAGGACCGGAATCGCTCTTGGTTGAAGCACTGGATCGCCTCGCCAAGGCTCTTTTTTTCCTTGTAAAGTAATCTGAGTATCTCTTCTATAAAAAGAGCGCCCAGATCAGACGTGATATCACATTCTGTGCCGACGATCGCGGCGGCGCCGGCGGTATGGAAATCTTTGATGAGCGAGTTGAGCGAGCCGATCTTCAGCGTGTCATTGTAGCAGCTGATGAGCATCACCACCGGCCGTGGGTTACCATCCCAGAAATGGCCCTGGCTGATCTTGCTGTCAAGCAGCCAGTGGTACAGCCATTTGTTCGGCGGCAGGGGGATTTTAGGGTTGGGCCAGGTGTCGCGCTGAAAGGTCAGTATCCTTGGCTCGTCCGGTTCCCCTTTGATGCTATTTATTTGCATGTGCCCGAAAACGACGAGCGAGGATGGCCTGGAACGCTGGTTCCATAGCATCCCGATCAGGTCGCTGTCGTACCGGATGCGGACGGGATCATACGCGTCGAGCTTTTCACTTAACCGTGTAGAAGCGATATCTGTAAAATTATTAGCGTAAACGAGCTGCGTTTTTTCGGTCTTGACGATGGAGACATTGTCCTTCGGCGTCTCTGACGTCAATAATTGCTCCAGCCGGTGGCGGTAACCCCAAAACCCGTTGATGCAATAGGTGTAGATATCCGGATTGTGAGGGCATCCGTCGCCATCGGAGGATGCAAAGAGCACACGTTGTTCGGAATTGAGATTCAACGGTTCTCCCATGCAGACCGGATACGCCGGGCCGCCCGCAATCGGCGGGGGTATGGTGTAATCATAGATCATCGACCATGGAAAGCTATAATTAACTTCACGCCTTGTGATTTGAAAACTAAGGTCCTTTTGTGTTCTGATCTCGGTTAATCTTGCCCTTAATTCTTTATCGCCGCCCTGGAATATCGCGGAGTAATATTTTTGACCATCTGTAGCAAGTTTTCTTACTTCTGAAAAAAAAGGTTCATGATCCGTTTCAGCCTTAGAGGCCACCGGAAACCGCTGCCGGCCGTTCTGGTCGAAATAGGCCGTTTGGAGCAGCTTCCCAAACTTTTCCTGGGCGTCTTTCATCACCAGTTCGTCCAGTCCGTGGATATCCCGGCTGACATCGTCTCCTTTGATGAAAAGCGAGTGTGTGCCCTTGCCATCCGGGCTCAGCGCAAGGAACAGATCGCGTTTGCCGATCACGTCTATGTTCGTGAATTTTTTCGAGTTGGCATCGTCCAATTTAGCCGTGATCTGTTGGGTTAGGTCCTTATGATCATTTTCGTTTACTACTGCTTCCAGAAGAAATGCCTGGAGCAGGTAATTTCCACTAAACACACCGAAACGCAGCTGCGCGCTGCTGGTCGCATCCGGGGTTTCCAGTAAAAAAGAGGCCGTTTCCGAGGCCCCGAGTTGCGGCAATTTTACGGTTACATTCGCCGGTGAGCCGAGCTTGAAGTCCATCGGAAAGACGATGATCTCCAAAAGGTGTCCCTGTTTGTTTTTCTTAGCGGGCAGCATGGGGTCTACCGGGCCGGCATCGCCGACCATCAGGCTGCCGGGTGACCTTTGCCCGACGTTAATATTCAGCCGGTATTTCCCGGCCGGCAACAAGGGCGAAAAGGGGTCCTTTTGCGCATATTGCAGGCACGAGTCGAGTTCATCCATGGTAGCGTCGACCACGCGGTTCTGTTCCTGCTGCAGCTGAATAGCGGTGCGGCCATTTTCTACGAGGGGTGTAAGGCCCCCGTTGACCTGTTCGACTTTGGGTTTGACGCTGGTGTGGAATTGAGCAATGTGCCCGGAAATCGCTGAAAGCCCTGCGGACCCAACCTGAAACTTGCCTGTAAAAGTTCTGACTTTATTGAAGTAGGCCGGCAAATGATCTGCACCCGAGTAAGCTTTCAGGATATGCGCCTCTGTAACCGGCCCAAATTTTTTTGCAAACTGCCGGTAATTCCCCGGATTCATCGTTCTCGAGGATTCATTTACAAGCCATTTAAAAGCGTCCACCCCCTTGGTTGTGCGGAGCGACTGGTTAGCCTCAGGAGAGCTGAATAGCATAGTGTCGCCGGCTTTCAACCCTTCGTTCTCATCAAGCGCGAATTCTAACGATTCGCTGATAGACATGTCGTTGGTAATACCGTCTAACAGATCCTTCAGGAAGGGAAGGGATGCTGCTATATTGGGGGTGTCAAGGAGCATCACGGAACCGGTTGTTCTGACCAGCCGGCGCACAGATGCCTCGCGGTGCTTACCAACCAAAATGACCAGCGGCGGCATATCCGCCTCGCTAAAGGATCCCGGAAGTTCTTCTCCGGGTAGTGCGATCAGTATGTCCTTTCCGCGGACAGCGCCCAGGCTGGCCTTTTTCCTGCCGGTCAGCCGGATAGCATAGTCCTTTATAAAAGGGCTATCGTTATACCAGTGCGATTTATTGAACTGGCCATAGATATGTGGATAGCCGTGTCCTATGACGGATATGTCGTATGGAAATTGAAATGGCCGTGGTTGTGTTGCACCTGCTTCGAATAACAGCTGGTAGCTTTTATCAGCCAGTATTGATGCAAACATATCTTTTATAAGCAAAAAAAGGTCGTCTGCAGGGCTGATCAGGTCGAGGGAGCTTATATCTGCAAAGATTGCCAAAGGAACCTTCCTGACACCCTGTACTGTGTCCCGCATCCTGGGCGGTGCATCAAGCATTATGGCTAAGTATTTATCAGCAAGCGCCGGGATTCTTATCGGAGGCGAATAATGGGATGAAAATTCGCGAAAATCTTCGCCTGTCAGATTTACTTTGTTTCCGTGGCCGTCTTCATAAAGCAACAGCAGCACATCATTCCGCTTGGTTATTTTAATTTTGACCCACTTGTTTTTATCTGCTTTATTCATGGCCAGGTTTAGTAAGAGCGTTTCAATGTGTTATCATTCAGGCAGTTCTAATGTATTGTTTTTATTTTAGATATTCAAAATTTATTTTGGGTATTGTACCAGGGTGGCCGGGGCGTTGCTTTGACAGGCAATTCCGGAAATCCAGGCAAGATCCTCATCAATTTTTCCCCCGATGAGCACTTTCTCATAGCCGGCGCACGGAGTACATTCCTCCGGTACATGGGAAGTTCAATTAATTGTTCCCTATCGCCTTAAAAATACTTCGGCTCAGCCGCTGCATCAACGTCGCATTTTGGGCTTTAGCTCAATTACATGATCAAAAAAATTCGCAATTTCTTTTATACTTTCAACGCCATAAACCTCAAGATTGTTTACTATGGCTGCTTCCCGGGCATTTTGCTTGGGCAGAATAAATCCCTTAAAACCATCTTTTTTTGCTGTATAGCGATGGGCAACGCTCCCTTAATAGGCTGCAAACCACCATCAAGCGAAAGTTCACCCATGATAATATATTGGTCTAAGGTATCCGCCTTAATCTGACCAGAAGCAGCAAGGACAGCAGTTACGATAGTCAAGTCGTATGCCAAGCCCTCTTTTTTAATATCAGCCGGCGCCATGTTTACCACTACCTGTTGCCGGGGCATGCGGTAACCACAATTTTTTAAAGCCGATTCAATGCGGAAATAACTTTCTTTGTTGGCAACATCGGGCAACCCAACGATAAAATATTTCACCCCGGCAGCTATGTTAACCTCAACTGTGATGGTGATGGCTTGTATTCCGTATACCGCTCATATAAACACACGCGACACGCGTGCGCCAGCTTAGGGTGAGGCGGGAGGCCATCGTACAAGCTTAAAATAATACCTTGTTCTTCAAATTATCGCCGTCCCACAGATATTCTATTCAAACCGCCACTATCTAGGTTAAAATAAATACCCACGTTATTATTGATAACAATCATAAAGGTACTTAGGTCTTTTTGATCTACGCATTTCCAAATAACGCCGGTTGAATTTAAAAGATAAATAAATTCATGTATCTGAATTCGTTTGGAAATTTCTAATTGCTCACCAAATTTGTTCTCTATCTTTAACACCAGACTATCTTTAACTTCAAATAAAATAGTCAATTCGTTTATTTGATTATCCAAATAGCTGTATCGAATTCCATTTGGATAGTAAATGAACCCATAATTTTTTTCCCCTGCAATTTCTATGGGGGAGCCTAATTTTTTTTTAATGTCTTCCTTTAAATCATTGATTTGAATTCCTAAAAGGCTTTTTCCTGCAAGAAAGCTTGTTAAATTAATCTCCATTACTGCATTTTTATCAGCGCTTGAATTAAATAATTGATTTCATGTGCCCTATCAATGGCCATTTGAGCATAATTAGCGTTGGCCAAAACCTTAGCGGCAGTTTGAAGCGTTTCTTGAGTTGCTTTCAAATTCACCAGCAAAGCAGCCCTAAAGTTAGGATTTTTAAGGGCTCGGTTTAAAGTATTTAAGGCTTGTTTCACATATTTTGCTTTACCAGCGACAATGCCTACGCCTATTTCTCCGTCTTTAAGCGGTTTTAAGGTTAATTCTAGGCCTTCGAAGTTCTTGACGTGTAGGTGAAAGCCTTTTTGTAAAACATCCCCGCTGATCCCAGTCGCATCTGCGACACCGAATCTTATTTCATTTTTCCACGCAGTTATTTCTTTCGCTGCAACTTTTACAATTCCAACAACCTCTCGGAAAGAGGCCACAAGACTTTTTGAACCTTTTATAGCCACACCAATACTTTCTTCAGCCGCCTCAGGCCCCATTGGAGCAGGTATAATATAATTCCCAAGTATCTTAGTATGTAAAAACTGTTCTTCAGTTAAAAAATAGTCATCATTATTTGGATCGCCAGTATAACCGCTTAATTTAGGGACATTCCTATCTTTTCGAAAGACACTATAAAGTCTTTCTTCCGAATTAGTTCGCGCACTAAAAAATGTCTGTTCAATAACGTAAGTATCGTTCGGCAGGGAAATAACGGTCTCTGGGTCTATCTCAAAGTCTGTAATGAATTTATCCATTCTATTTATTTTGTCATCGCCCATTAGACTGTTCCAAACTCTTCTAAAAATTGAAGGATTCGCTGTCTCATTTCCATCAATATCAATAAATCTCAAGGGGCTATTTTCAGCAAAAGAATACGGCCCCAACCAAGGATAGTTTTTCGATATGGGATCCACACTCAAGAATCTCCCCAACCTAGGATCGTAAATCCGCTCCCCATAATCCTGCCAGTTCCCCAGCCCTTTTACCGTATTGTCATTCTCTTTACCGTTAAAGCCGTAGCGGTAAGTACTGTCGCCGCCAAACATGTAAAGTCTGCCCGGCATCAGCATGCCAAAGGGATAGTAGTCCTGGGTGCTGGCAATATCAGCTGTAAAATAAATTCCGCCGCCGCTCGCCACCTGAAGGCGTTTATCCGTGACCGTGGTCATCACGTTGCCCAGGTGGTTGTCCAATTCATACCGTTTGGTGCCTATACTATCCCAACTGGCTGGTGTAGTATAGTCTGTAATACCGAGAAACTTTAGCCAGGAGGTATTAACCGCCATGTTACTGTAGGTTTGCTTTAAGTTGGCGGCCAAGCCTTCCAGGTCGGGGGTGGTTACAGCATCCATCTTCCGGTTAATTGTTCGCTGTTCCTCCAGGGCCGTAGCATGATTGTTAATCCTGCCATCGTTCGGGCTCGCATATTGTATGGCATGATTTTTTTTGACGTTTACCTGCTTATCCGCCAATTGCCGGGACTTTTCCAGCTGCTGCAGGTAATCATCAAACAAGGCTGCCGGCGAGTGGTTTGCAGCCAGAACGGGGTCTATGCTGATCTTGGCTATCTCGTCATGGTTCCGGTTGAAGTAGGTTACCTTGAGTGTCTGTGTCCAGTTCCGCACTGCATAGCTTTGAGAAACGATCCGGGTTGATTATGATGCGGGGACTATACTTTTGATTCGAAACAAGGGAAGTTGATGTGATGTTTTGAACGCCTGTAATGTTTTTCGGATCATTAATGTTAAAGGCCCACAGATAGATTGAATCCCGCATGTTTTCCCGTTCAAGGCGGATAATACCATTTAAGAGCGTGCTGCTGTCTGGGCGAATCAGTTCAGGATGATCATAGGTGGCGACATGATAGTATGGGCTTTCCAGCCGTACTCTTTTGTATGTTCGCAGTTCATTGATGAGTTGGTTCCGGTATTGTCTCTTCAGGTTGATGGCGGCGGGGTAATAGGCAAAGGCGTCATACTGGTGCTCAATGAGACCCTGGTAATCATCCGGGCTCATCCTGATCGAATCCCTGGCTACACCGTAGCGGTCGATCAGGTAGTACATGCGGGTAGGCTTCTCAATAGCAACGGCTACAATGAACTTGCTTGTTTCATTGCGTTGAAACAATGCCAATGAGGTATCATGTAGCATTAACCGTTCCGAAACAGACGTTTTAGGTTGGGCCATGCCGGCAAAGGCAAGGATAAAAAGAAGGGCTGTGAGGATCAGTTGTTTAGGTTTCATCTCCTAATAAAGATCGGGAAATTGTTCGATATTTTGCAAGTTTATTTGAACATTTTTGAGCAGACGAACGGCACCAAAAAAAGGCCCATGTTCAACAAACCGGGTGGTCGAAAAGTCTGGAACACAAAAATTTAACTCATGCAGTCGTCATGAAGGCCTCATCGGGCATCTGCCAATAAATACTAAGGATACAGCAAATACATCACTAACGCCTTTTTTACAACTCTAGAATATGTTGTTGTGTTCGGTAATCCGATGCGGGGATGAATTTGTACAACACCAGCTCATCGTCGGGATCGCATCGCCAATGAAAGTGGATAAACGGCGACCAAAAAACAAGCCGGCAAGAAATACATTCAATTCTTCATCGTGATTTACACTGTACGTATAGCTTATTACATTTCCGAGCGTTGTGGGATAAAGAAGCGGCTAATTTCCCCAGTTATCCGTCCTGAATGGTTCCGCGGGTAGGGCCGCTGAATTTTGCAAGTTGGTTACCGGCGCATTCGTGAAAGCGTATCTTAAAGCAATTATAGGCAGCGGAGTGCCCGCCGGCGCAACTACCTGGATCGTATTGCCGCAGATTGTTGCAATCCCTTGCCTGAACTTATGATCGGTTCCGGCTACAAAAAATAATTGCGCCAGAGGATTATTGTTTAGCGTAGTTAATCCATCGGCGGTACCTTCTACATAGGTTACTGTGACGATACTTCCATCTGCTAAAAATGACGCATATTGGGGTCCAAGGCATTGTACCTCCTGGTTATAGGTTTTCTTCAATGCGATCATTGCTAAACGTTCGCCAACCGTCTTTTTATCCCGGGGATGATGGTTGTTTGGTTCACCCACATCCATCGTTACGGCCATCTCTGTGCCAGGCACAGCCCGAATATTCGCCTGGGCCTCTCTGAACTTGGCGTAGTAATCGGATGACTGGTTGCCACCCGGCGGATTTGTTCTCGCGTAATCCTCGGCAAACGGCGTCAATTGCACATAATAAAATGGCAGCGCATCTTGGTTAAACTTTTGCCGCCAGCCAGTTATCAAAGCGCTGTTCAACCTGGTATAGTTGGCGGGGGGATCGTTTTTGTTGCTTTCTCCCTGGTACCAGAGAAACCCTTTGACGGAAAAATCGGTCAATAGCCCGATCGTCCCGTTATACAAAGCCGAGCTGCCTGCTAAATAATGAGCGGATAACAGCGGGTCACTTTTTATTGCTTCCGTGTTTGTCCAGTTTTGGCAAAGGGAGCCGTTAACAGCTGCTATGATGATACCAACGGGAACATTTAATGAAAGATGCAATTTACGCGCAAAATAATATGCTACGGCGCTTACCTTTCCTATAGTGGACGGGTTACAAACGCTCCATGACTGCAACGTAGTCGTATTTGACGGGTAGGACAGCTTTTTATAGTCCTGCTTATCCAGTACGCGGATGGAGGGAAAATCTGCGGAGGCAATCTCCTGCTGGAAATTGAGCACCCCTTTAAACGGATAGATAGAATCAAGCGGCATCACCATATTGGACTGGCCCGAGCAAATCCAAACATCGCCGATTAGAATATTGGTAAGCAGAATATTGTCAAAACCATTCGCTTTTGCAGTTATTGTTTGAGGCTGGTCATTGGCCTCACCTGCTGGCACTAATACCTTCCAGTTACCCAAAGAATCCGCGTTGGTTTTAAAGTTTCTATGCTTCCAACTGACACTTACCTTTATTTTCAAGTTTGGCGGAGCGAGCCCGGAAATGACCAAAGGCTTACCGCGTTGAATCACCATATTATTTTCTAATAATATGTAAACAGAAAAAGAAGCTGGTATGATCGTTTTCGAGGGGCCTTGAATCTTTTGAGCAGCGTAAGTTTGCCCGTCAACTGTATTAACAGACAGCAAAATCAGGATAGCAAAAAGCAATCCTTTCATTTTCCTGAAATAAGGTCTTGATTTTTTGTAACCAAAGGCATAATTAGGTTGACTATGCATCGCTGTTCAATTGAGATAAGGCCGGGTAAACAAAAAACTTCGTGGGGTGGTCCCTGATCCTGCCAGGCCTGAAAATAAATTGATTTCTTTCTAATTAAAACAGAAATCTATAACAGGCCAGGGGAGTTGAGGGACAACCCTTTCTGCTTACAAGGTAAATAAATTTTTGCATAAATTTCTATGAAATTGATAAAATTTTAAGCCATATAAATCCAATGAATTGGATATCAGCCAGCAGGCCGTTTCCGAGATCGAGCAAAGCGAAAGGATGGAAGAAGAAGCCCTGGCGCGTATTGCCAAAGCGCTTGGCGTTAGGCCGGAACCCATTAAGCTTTTCAGCAAAGAAGTGGTATTTAACAATATCCAGCATAATTCGGATATGGCTAGGCTACCCCTAAGCTACAAAAAGAGCCGGATCGCACCTAAATACCACGCGGCTTATCTGTTTTATTAAATTGAAACTTCAATAGCCATTGATATACAGCTGTTTATGTGGTTATCAACAGCTTTGATACACTACCAATGAGAGCTGGCGGTTTGAGAAAATAACTGATTTTCAGATAGTTGTATCATTAACAACAGCTTTGATACACTACTTTAAAACTCCGAGCTGCAAACAAAATAACAATCCTGTTCAAGCTCAAATTCACTTAAATAATTTTCATAGCTGTTTAAATAATATGTCCGTTTATCCCAAGACATTAGAACAAAATATTTGAATAGCCTTTCCCAATACCTTGAATCCAATTCGAAAACTATTTTCTCATTCTCTATTATGGCTAAAGAATTCGAGTTCTTTTTTGATGAAAAAAGAATTTCTTTATTTATTTCATAGGGTTTAGGGAAATCTAAATCAAATAAATTTATTTGATTATCTTGAAACGGATCAGTTAATTTAACGACGGAACTTGCTAATAATTTAAAATCACTTTCATTTCCTAAAAAACACAAGTTTGGCCCCTCAAAGCTAAAAACAGTTTGTAACGAGTATTCGATTTTCATTTCTAATTAAGTTAACTAAAACAATGACAATTTTCGTAATATTCTTTCAATTGTTCCTGATATTTCTTTAAGTCCTCATTGTACTTTTTAAGTTTCTGTTCATATTCTTTTAATTGCCGATTATATTGTTCTCTCTCATAGGTATCTATTAATTTTCTTAACATCATTCTTTCTATATCACTCGGTGGTATTAGAAATATCGGATTAAAATCTTTCCCGAAAATACTTCCTTTTGGAATTTCGATTCCGTCTGGTGTCCAATTTTCGTTCCGATTATTAATACTTCCGCCACGTTTTAAATCCCAATGCCATTTAGGATGTCGTGGATCAGGTAAATGAGGTCTAGCAATATCGCCTTTCTCATTTTCCAATCTTTTTTGTCCGGCAGCTCTAGATTTTTTTCCATGTTTAACTGCATCAGGTGGGTCTACTTCCTTCCAGTCACCTGCAAATGGAGGGGCTGGCCAAGTTTTTGTATCCTTTAAATCGATTCCTTGTCCGACTTTTTCCCAATCAATCTGTCCGTTAGGTAACCGAGGCAAGTTTTGGGTTCCTATAGTCGGCTTCATAACCTCATTCGGTGGAACAGGCATAAATGGCCCGGGTTGAATTGTCGGATTTTGGGGAAGCGTCATCCCATGAGGTATCAGTAACGGCGGCACAGGTGGAATAGGAGGAGCTAACGGCGGAATAGGAATGGTTGGTGTCTCCAGCCAAGACTCGGGTACTAACCACCTAGGTAAAGTAAGTTC
>Ga0207103_10163_pt1 | contig 19579 bp, 7 predicted proteins | sample Alteio_BWMinHeat_81_FD_153546 | JGI IMG/M metagenome (GOLD analysis project Ga0207103, IMG submission 153546) | Enriched cells from forest soil in Barre Woods Harvard Forest LTER site, Petersham, Massachusetts, United States -... | ecosystem: Environmental > Terrestrial > Soil > Temperate forest >...
GTTCATGGCCCAGTAAGCCACTGGAAATGCGATAATGCTGGCGATGCATACCATTATTACAAAATCAACCGACAACAGCCTGACAATGTGTTGCACACTGGCGCCCAATACTTTGCGTATGCCGATTTCCTTTACTTTTTGCTCCGCAGCGAAGGCAGCGAGGCCGAGAAGGCCCAAAGCCGAAATAAATATTGCAATAACGGCAAAAACGGTGATCAATACAGATTGCTGCTGCTCAGCCTGGTACAGATTATTATAAGCATCGTCAAGAAAAACATAATCGAATGGCGCATCAGGAAAATACTGCTTCCAAATTTTTCCGGCTGCCACTATCGCGGCAGCATTATTGCCCGGGGCTGTTTTAATGTAAAAACCGCTGGTATTATTTTGCGAAATGATCATCGGGCCGATCTTATCATGGAGGCTTCTGAAATGAAAATCTTTTACGATGCCGATAATTACGCCGGTGTCGCCCTGATGGGTAAAACGCTGCCCTACAGGGTCGCCGTGAAGGTTGATCAGTTTCACCGCCGTTTCATTTAAAAGTACGTTGCGCTTATCGGCCACGTCGTTATTGAACCACCTGCCTTCCGTGATCTTAAGCTGCATCAGGCGCTCGAAGTCGACATCCACGCCAAGCGGTGCAAATGATGGCTCGAAATCTTTCGGCCTGCCCGGCCAATCAAAGTTCCCGGAACTGGAGCTGTTAAAATTTACAAGGTCGCTACCGCCCATGGCCACATTTGCTGTTGCAGCCCGGGACTGCAATTGCTGCTTAACCGTTTGTACAAATTGGTCCGCCTTTTTGAAATCAAGATGTGGTATTTTCCACCACGGAAAGGAAAAACTGAACACCTGGGAGCGGTTGTATCCAGGGTCGGTCGTTTCCATATAATTCAATTGCCTGTAAATTACCAGCGTGCCGACGATTAAAACAACCGATATGGTAAACTGCGTTACGACCAACACGCGTCGCAAAGTCGAATCCTTAAAGTTCAGCATCGATTTACCACGAAAAACATTGAGGGGCTTAAAAGAAGATAGTAAAAAGGCGGGATAGATTCCGTTTAGCAAAAAAGATATCAATAAGGTAGATATAAGGATTGTCCATGTAGCCGGAGTGGCGAGCGGCTCGGCAAAATCCTTAGCTGTAAACGTGCGGAACCAGGGCATGCACAGCTCGATCAATACAAGCGCGAGTAAAAGAGAAATAATACTGACCACCAGCGATTCGGACATAAATTGCCCGAAAAGGTGCGGCCGGCCGGCGCCGACAATTTTCCGTACGCTTACCTCCTTTGAGCGCAAGCTGGCCCGCGCGGTGGTGAGGTTTACATAATTGATGCAAGCAGTTGCTAAAAGAAGCGCTGCCAGCACGATAAATACGTTAACGATGGTACGATTACCGTGGACCAGCGACGAGTTCATCAAATCGTTTTCGAAATGGATGTCCGGTAATCGCACCAAACTGTATTTGGATTTTCCATTATCCTTTTTTCGGTTGCTGCGCAGGATACTTAGGAGTTTTGCAGCCACAGCGCCAGGCTTTGCATCGGGTCTGAGTTTAAGAAAGGTAAGGTATTCATAATTACCCCACTCTAAATCATTCTTTTTTTGCTCCGGATTTGCCAGGCGCGCAGCAACCGGCATTAAAACATCATACCGGAAACTGGAATTGGTCGGGTAATCTTTTACTACAGCCTGTACCCGGTAATTGTTCGTGTCGATGCGCAGCACTTTTCCAATTGCGTCCTGCGTACCAAAGTAGCTTTTGGCGGCAGATTGAGTTATGATAAGACTGAACGGATTTTTAACAAACTCATCTGCAGATCCTTCCACAAAATCATAGTGAAACAGGTTAAACCAGTGCTCATCTACAAAAGCTGCGTTTTTTGAGGTTATTATCTTATCCCCAAGGTGCATATTCAGATCGCCATAGTGGGATTGCAAACGCGCCAGATCGGTCACTTCAGGTATTTCCTTTTTTGCATGCTCGCCAAGGATGTATTGCGAATTTTCCCATTGCCAGGTCTCTGTTTTGGTGATGCCGATGGAAGCTTTAATACGATAGATATTCCCTGAGTCTGGCTCGAAGCGGTCGAAGCTCAATTCGTTCTGCACCCACATTACGATCAGCACGGTAGCCGCCATGCCGATACCGAGGCCGGCGACGTTAATAAAGGTCATGCGCTTGTGCTTCCAAAGGTTACGCCATGCAATTTTGAAATGGTTTTTTATCATGGTTGGTTTATTAGTTCATTAGTTCATTAGTGCCTGTCGCCGGTATAAAGTTTTCTACCCTTCTCCTTTCGCCTTTCACCTTAAAAAGCTACTCACTTCTCAAACTCTCCACCGGGTTGCCCATTGCCGCCTTGATGGTGTGATAGCTCACCGCAATCATAGCGGTTATCATAGCTATCAGCCCGGCAGATGTAAATAATAACCAATCAGGCTGGATTCGGTACGCAAAATTATCAAGCCACTGATGTACCAGGTACCACGAAATTGGCGCCGCTATTACAAACGAACACAATGCAAGAACAATGGTGCCGCGATTGAGTAAAACAAACAAATTGGATACAGATGCACCCAAAACTTTGCGGATACCGATCTCCTTTGTTCTGTTGAGGGTTGTAAGCCCAGACAAACCGAACAAACCCATGCAGGCAATAATAATAGCCAGGATGCACGACGTTGTAATGGTAGTCATCCAGTGCAGGTAGCTGTTGTAGCTTTTGGCAACCGCCTCATCCATAAAGGTATAATCAAGGGGCAAATTACCGGTTAATTTGTTCCAGTTAGTTTTAATTTTATCCATCGTTTTAGGCAAGCTTTGCCCGGCCTTTATCTTTATCCAATAGCTATTATTCACCCAGGCATTTATAGTATGGTAAGCGGGTTCTATCTTTTTAGTAAGGTCCTGGGTATGATAGTCTTTACATACGCCAATTATTATCCCTCCCATCTGGCGGTCCAATTCGCCTACATGTGGCTTGCCTAAAATTTTATATAAGGTTTCATTCACAACAATCGTACGAAAGGTTAAACTGGATTTTTGAGATTTTTTTAGATAGGGATAGTTTAATTTGGCGCTGTCGGTAGCTATGTCCTTCGAAAAAGTGCGCCCTTTAACGATCGGTATTTTTAAAAACGAAAAGTAATTATAATCCACATTTAAATCCTGCACCATTACTTTTTCACCATTTATGATAAACCCGTTATAATTAACGCCGCCGAAATAGATTGAGCCGGTGGTAAAATCTTCAAGCGCCGGATCGGTAGCCGCATACTGATAAAGCCTGTCCCTCAGCACTAAGGTCTTTTGCTTATCTAACCAGCTATAAGGCGACCGCAGCATTAATATTTCGTCCTTATTAAAGCCCATATCAGTTTCATTCAGGAAATGGATCTGTTTATTGATAGCCAATGTTGAAATAACCATTATTACGCAAACACTAAATTGTAACACAATAAGGCATTTTGATAAAAACGGATTTATCCGGTAGGCTGAAAACCCGCGCATAATATTTAATGGCCTTAATCCCGACATGGCGAGGGCCGGGTAGATTCCCGCAAGCAATCCTAATGCTAAGCCTAAGATAAACAGGAACAATGCAACAGCGCCGAATGAAAAATTGGACAAATCGATATTTGTGCCGGTTAAGTTGCAGAAAAATGGAAGGCATATTACTGAAAGCAGAAAGCCGGCTATTACCGCAATAAAGGCCAGTACCTGGGTTTCGGTATAATACTGCAGGGTAATCTGCACGCGGCTGGCACCGATGGTCTTACGCACGCCAACATCCTGCGAACGGGAGATAGCGCTGGTGAGCGTAAGCAAAATATAATTTAAGCAGGCGATAAATAAAATAACAACCGTAAGGCAAACCAGTTGGTAAATGTTTTTTAAATCGGAGTAGTGGTACCATCCTTGCGCCTGGTTGTAGTGAGCCTCGACAAATGGCCGCAAAATGATATGCATATCCCCCAAATGTGTTTTTGGGTCATTTTTTTTCATGCTTTCCAACACAGGTTTAAAATATTGTTTAGCGAAAACATCCAGCTTAGCCTGGAATTTTGCTGCATCGACCCCCTTTTTTAGTTTTAAAACCAATGGATCACTAAATGAGTTTACCCCCCGGGCATAATTATCATTATAATCGGGGTTTGATTCCATTCGTACTATCATATCAAACTGGAAGCTTGAATTCGACGGAAAATCCCTATACACACCGCTTACAATTAATGGCGGTTGATTACTTTCATTTGGCATTAAAAGAATTTTGCCTACAGGGTTATCATTACCGAAATATTTTTTTGCCAAACGCGCGCTGATCACAGCCTGGTTACGGCCTGACATTACTGACGACGGACTGCCACTTATTAATGGGAAATTAAACACCTTGAAAAAATCGGCATCTGCATAAGTCAGGTTATCCCCTTTTTCCTTAAAACTTTGATTGGCAACCTTAATAGTTTCATCGCCGATACCGCTGAACCTTATGGCATTTTCTATTTCCGGGAAATTTCTTTTAAGATCGACCGCTAACGCCGTTGGGGTTTGGATCATGTTTTTTTGTTCGGCATCCTTCATCAAAGCGGAGAAGAAGCTTTTTTCCGGTTTCGCACGCAATGAACTGAATATATCAGATTCCTCCACCCTGTAAAGCCGGTCCTGGTCCTGGTGAAACCTGTCAAACGACTGTTCGTTTTTAACATACAGGTAAACCAGTATACAAAACGCACTGGCTACGCTTAAGCCAATTACGTTAATTGCCGTGTACAACTTGTTCCTGAAAATGTTCCGGAAAGCGAGTTTAAGATTGATCTTTAACATGAGTTTGTTTATTGGTTTATTGGTTCATTGGTCAATAGTCATTGGTCATTGATAGTATCTCAACTGCCACTGCAAACTGCCTACTCCGAGCGCAAACTCTCCGTAGGATTAGCCAAGGCCGCTTTGATTGATTGAAAGCTCACGGTTACAAATGCAATCAATACTGCTGCGCCGCCTGCTAAAATAAATACCCATGCATTGATATCGATGCGATAGGCAAAATCCTGCAGCCAGTGATTCATAAAGTACCAGGCCAATGGCGAGGCGATAATGACGGCAATAAATGTAAGTTTTAAAAAGTCCCCGGCGACAAGCCCTACGATACCGGCCACACTGGCGCCGAGCACTTTACGGATACCGATCTCTTTTGCACGCTGGGCCGTTGTAAATGCGGATAGTGCGAACAGGCCCATGCAAGCCAGTAAAATGGCCAGGCTTGAAAAAGCACTGAACATAGTCGCCTGCTTTTGCTCGGATTGATACATGCTGTTATAATTATCGTCAAGAAAGCGATAAGTAAAAGGCATGGTAGGCACACGCTCCTTCCACAGCGCCTGTAAGGCCTGCAGGGTAGCAGGGGCGTTTTGCCCGGTGGTTTTTAAAAGGATATAATTAGTAATGGCCGTGTCGAGGAACAACATCATCGGGCCGATAGGCTGCTTAAGCGATGCAAAGTGAAAATCTTTGATGACGCCCACAACAGTACCAGGGGCACCTTTAACAACGGTTTTGCCTATCGCCTGCTCAGGCGACCAGCCCAGGTTTTTTGCTGCCGTTTCGTTTAGAATAAAGGAATATCTAAAGTTTTTGTATTTGTTGGTGGTATCCATCAGCTTAAACTCATCATCATTGAAGTCCGTTCCGGCGATGAGTTTCATGTTCAGCGTTTTTATCAGGCCCACGTCTGAGGGCAGGCAAATAATATTCAAATCTTTTTTACCATGACCGTCGTCGGCAGTAATGCCGTCTCCCCATTGCACGGAAGTGGGCATGGCATTTGCGCCGCTAACGCTGGTTACACCAGGTATACGGGCAATCTCGCTCTTCAGCGCTTCATAGTGCTGGTGTGCATTGTCGTCAGTGGTGATAACAATGACATGGTCCTTATCATAGCCCAAATCCTTATGCCGGATGTAATTTAGTTGCTGAACGATGATAACAGTTGCGGCGATAAGCCCCACTGATATCATAAACTGGAAAACAATAAGCGCCTGCCGGAAAAAACCACCGGACGAGCTTAGCTTTAAACCTGATTTGAGTATACTGATCAGTCGCACGTGGGACAGCACGAAGGCCGGGTAACTACCCGAAGCGAGCCCTATAAAAACGCACAGGGCCAGCATAATCAGTATGGGCAGCGGATGCACCCAAACCATAAAGGATAACTGTTTGCCGGTAAGTTGGTTGAAGTAGGGTAAAAATATAATCACAAGCACTGCTGCAAAAACGAGCGCAATCAGGGTCAGCAAAAAAGATTCGCCGATAAATTGACCGAAAAGCTGTGATTTTTGAGCACCCAAAACTTTTCGAATACCAATTTCGGTGCTTTTGGCGCTGGATTGCACGGTTGCGAGGTTGGTGTAGTTGATACAGGCGATGATAAGAATAAGCAGGGCAATAACGCCAAGAATATACACCGTAGTGGCGTTGCCCGATGGTTCGAGCCCATCGAGCTGCGAATGCAGATGCACCTGCAGCATTGGCTCCAGGTTATAGGTAAGCGGACTATTTGCCGCCAGTTTAAGCTCGCCCCTGCTCACACCCTTCATATAAGTGTCCAGTTGCCGCCGGAAACCGGGTAGCTGGTCTTTATTTTTTAGCAACAGGTAGGTAATATAGTTGGCCGTCCACCACTCTTCGTGTTTGGAGGCGTAAATAGAGGTAAATGAGCCTATAAAGTCAAACTTGATCTGCGAATTTTCGGGGGCATCGGCCACTACGCCGGTCACCTGGAAAATTTTCGGCGGACCGTACCAGCCCACTGAAAGTGTTTTGCCAATCGGGTCGCTGTTGCCAAAATATTTTTTTGCCATTGATTGCGTGATAACTACCTTATTGGCTGCATTAAGCGCCGTTTTGGGATCACCCCTCTGTAAGGAGAATGAAAAAACTTTGAAAAAAGCAGAATCAGCGTACAAAAATCGTTTCTCGATATACATCTGGCTGCCGTATTTCATTACAACGGTGCCGTTAATCGTGCGCACAAAATTTTCAACCTGGGGAAAGGTGCGCTGCAACTGCGGACCGGCCTTGCTGCCAGTAGTCGCATATTTTTCCTTTCCACCTTCACCAAATTGCATGGTCATCCTTACGATGCGGTCGGCATTTTTGTTAAAACGGTCATAGCTTAACTCGTTTATAATAAATAAGCCAATCAGCAGGCAGCTGCTTATCCCCACGGTTAAACCAACCAGGTTTATCAGGGTGTACAGCCTGCTCTTTTGCAGCCTGCGAAATGCGATTTTAAAATAGGTCAGTATCATCTTTAAATCAATTAGTGAATTGGTGAATTAGTGATTTACATTTTTTATCCGCCTACTGCTAACTGTCTACTCCGACCGCAGGCTATTCACCGGGTTTGCCCGCGCTGCTTTTATGGTTTGGAAAGCCGATGTCAGGATAGACGTTGCCAGCATCAATACGCCGCCGCCGGCAAATATCCACCAGCTGATGGCTGTCCGGTCGGCAAAGGTCGCCATCCATTTATTCAGCGCCAGCCACCCGATTGGAACAACGATGATAAAGGCAAGTAAAACCAGCCACACGATCTCGCGCGAAAGCAGGCCTACGATTTGCGTTACGGTTGCACCAAGCACCTTGCGGACGCCGATCTCCTTGGTACGCTGGCTGGTGGTAAAGATCGCAAGTCCAAGCAATCCAAGGCAGCTGATCAATATGGACAATCCTGTAGCCCATTTGAGCAAAGTGACGGTATTTTCTTCGGCAGTGTACATGCTGGCTATCGTTTCGTCCACAAAATGATATTCGAAATCGTCATTGGGATAAACATGCTTCCAGTACTCTTGCATAGTCGCAATCGCTGCGTGCCAGTTATTGCCCTCCCGATAGCCATCGGGAGAAGGTTTCAGGGCTACGTGAAAAATACTGCCGGAATTTTTTTTGTCGGCGCTGGAGAGGATAGCGAGCGGCGCAATCGGCGCGTGTAATGATTCCTGGTGAAAATCGGAGACTACACCGATGATCTGCATACGGGTATCGCCGTCAAATTTGTCGATGTTTTTGCCTACGGCATCCTGCGGATTGCGGAAGCCAAGTAGGCTGGCGTAGGTATTGTTGATCAAAAATCCCTTACCAGCGTCGCCCGGTAGCAGATTGCGGCCGGCGAGCAAACGGATGTGATATAGTTTGATATAGTTTTCGTCGCCAAATTTTTCGTTGAGGCCTTCAGTCGTTATTTCCGTCTTGCCATTAACGTAATGGGCTTCGGTACTATTAGCATTTTCTGATGAAGGGGCATCGTTACCCATGCTAACCATCTCCACCTGGGGTATGGCCCTGAACTGGTTCAACAACACCAGGTTTCCCTTTGGATTGACGTTTTTGAATGGTGAGGCCACGGTTAAAATGCCTTTCTTTTTGAAGCCAAGGTCCTTGTTCACCGCATAATAAATCTGCTTGCTCACCATAACCGTGGCGATGATGAAAAATTGCGCGATGACGAATTGCGTGACGATCAGCGATTTGCGCATCCACTCGTTGCGTGACCCTTTTCCGCCAATCACCTGGTTTTTTAGCACCTCGACAGGTTTATATCCCGATAGGATAACTGCAGGGTAAAAGCCGGACAGCAGGCTTACAATAATTGACAATCCCAGCAGGAATAAAATAATGCCTGGTTGTGCAAACAGGTCGAGCTTGATGCCCTGGGGGATAAAACCCGCAAACAGACGCAGGATAACCGGGGTGAGCGCTGCGGCTGCTATAACCGCGAACAGGGTTGTCAGCCAGGTTTCGGCCAGGAACTGGCTTATCAGTTGCAACCTGGTGCTGCCCATGGTTTTGCGCACGCCGATCTCGCGGGCGCGCTGGGTAGACTGGGCAGTGGTGAGATTTATAAAATTGATACAACCACACAAGAGCAAAAACAGCGCTATGCCGAGCAAATAATAAAGCGTGGTAACGTTGGCTGTTTCCCAGTTTGCGATACCGCCATAATTGGCATCGAAATGAATTTTATTAAGCGGCTGTAAGGCCAGCGCCTGCGTCCTTCCCGGTTTTTGTTTGTCATTTTTTTTGAGCATGGCATTCAATTGATCTCGTATCCGTGCAGCCGAAGCGCCAGGCGACAGCTTTACAAAAAACTGCCGCATCGGATTATGGCCACCCCAGTTGTGCAATTGAAGCTGCATGCGCCAACTCATGTGAGCGAAAGCTGTTTGGTAAGAGACAAAATCGTGGAAGGTAAAATCGGTATTATCCCTGATTGGCGCTACAATACCTGATACCGAGGTTTTGATGGTATCATAAGTAACCGTTTTACCCAATACCTGGTCGTAGGACAGCCCGGGAAAATAAACCGCTGCCTGGTTGGACGTTAACACCACATGATCGGGTTCGTTGAGCGCGGTTTTCGGCGAGCCGGCCAGCCATTTGTATTGCAAAAGTTGAAAATAACCGCCATCGACAAAGGCGACATCCTGCTGCTGCTTAAACTTAACGGCCGCCCCGCCAGCCTTTTGGATAAATACATCGGGCGGCGTCATATGAAACACCGACGCCGATACTTCAAGCCCCGTCACCTGGTCTTTAACCGCCCAGGGTAAAGGACCGCTTACGCCAGGGTTATGCGCCAGACTGCCTTCGAAATTGAAGTCGGTTACTACGCGATAAATGCGGTTGCCGTCCTTTTCGAACTTGTCAAATGTAAAATCGTGCTGAACCAGCAAATAAATCACCAGGCAGGCCGCAATACCTACCGAAAGCCCAGTAATGTTGATGAGCGTAAATACCTTGTGCCGCCAAAAATTGCGGAATGCGATCTTGAGATAGTTTTTTATCATGATGGTTGGTTCATTAGTTCACTTGTTCATTAGTTCATTGGTGCCTGTCAGCAGGCAATTTATTTTTGCTGTCTTTATTCTGCCTTTCGCCCTTCGCCTTTATCCTTTCAGCTTTTTCAGCTGCCAACTGCTACTGCCAACTGCTACTCCGAACGAAGGCTCTTCACCGGGTTGGCCGTTGCCGCTTTAATCGATTGAACGCTGATGGTAGCAAAAGCAATGATCACCGCAATGATGCCTGCTGCTGCTAAAATCCACCAGCTAACATCGATGCGGAAAGCAAAAGTCCCCAGCCACAGGTTCATCGCATAAAGCGCAACCGGGATTGCCACCGCAGCGGCAATCAATACCAGCACTAAAAAGTCTTTCGACAATTCGGTCACAATTCGCGGCACACTGGCGCCAAGCACTTTGCGTACGCCAATCTCTTTTACCCGCTGGCCTATTGTGAAAGCCGACAGCCCGAACAAGCCCAAACAGGCAATAAATATGGCAATGCAGGCAAATATGGTAAACAATGTACCCTGCTGCTGCTCGCTTCGGTAAAGCTGGTCGAATTTCTGATCAAGGAAAGTAAAATCGAAGGGCGTAGTGGGTGCATAATGCATAAAGGTATTCCGGATGTGGCTTACCGAGGCCTGTACATTCTGCCCGCTTATCTTAATGGAAACCCTGCCGAAGGGCTGCCATATCAGTATGATCGGGATAATCGGCTGATGCAGTGATTCAAAATGAAAATCTTTCATCACGCCAATAACATTACCAGTTACGTTGCCATATTTTATTTGCTTATTGATGGCTTTTTCAGGTGTGCCCCATCCAAGGGTTTTTACCGTAGTTTCATTTATGATGAATTTGTTGGAATCGGTTTTTATGTTGTGTGAAAAATTACGGCCGGCGGCCATGGTAATACCAAAGGTCGGAATAAAGCCGTCGTCAACCGCCACTTGCTTCAGGTCGACCTTTAATGGTTGAAATGAACCGCCTTCCAAAACGGATGCATTCTGATCGTCAAGCAGCCGTCCGGACGGAATGCGCGAAGAACGGCCAATTGATTTTATATTCGGATTACTCAGCAAATCGGTTTTAAAAGCATCAAACTGGTTACCGACTGCGCCGCCGCCTACAAGGGTTAAAACATGATCCTTATTAAAACCAAGGTCCTTGTCCTGTATGTATTGGAGCTGCCTGAATACTACCGCTGTTGCTACGATTAGCACAATTGAGATAGAGAACTGCAGCACAACCAGTATTTTGCGGAAAGAAAATGTGCCGGTTTGTACTTTAAATAAACCCTTCAATACTTTTACCGGGATGAAGGACGACATAAACAATGCCGGGTAAATTCCGCTGATCAAACCTACAATGCAGGGCAGCAACAGTACTGGAATTAAGAAATACCAGCTGAAAAGACTACCGATAGTGAGCTGCAAACCCGACATGTTGTTTACTGCCGGCAACACTAATGCGGCTATGCCAAATGCCAGCAACAGCGATACATAGGTTACAATTACCGACTCGCTCAAAAACTGGGCGATAATCTCTTTGCGTTGCGCCCCTACTACTTTTCGGATCCCTATTTCTTTTGCACGGAGCGCCGAACGCGCGGTAGAAAGATTCATGTAGTTGATGCAGGCAATAAGCAAAATAAACAGCGCAATGGCCGAAAAAATGTAAACCCGCGTCGAATTTCCGTTTTCCTCAATCTCATCGTCCAGGTGTGAAGTGAGGTGTATGTCAGTCAGCTTTTGTGCCGTAAGTTTAGTAGTATTGTGCACTTTAAGCTTAGGCGGCGCTCCCAGGGCGGCGCAGTATTTGTCTAAAAAGTCAGGAAACCGTGCTTCAATACGCTCAGTTGTATAACCTTTTGGGAACATCAGGTAAGTATAAAAGGCGTTATTCCCATAACTCGTTGCCAACTGTTTTTCGCCATAAATGGTTGAATCGTTTAAAGTGCTGAACGACACCAAAATATCCGGGTGCATATGCGAATTGAAAGGAAACGGACTATAAATACCCTTAACCACAAACGCATGTTTATTGCCGTCCAGGATGATTTGCTTATTGATGGGGTCCTCGCCGCCGAAATATTTTTTGGCTATATCCGGCGTAAGCATGGCGGTATACGGTTCAGTTAATGCTTTACGTCCATCGCCTTTCAATACCGGAACGGTAAAAAAGTCGAAGAAGTTTTCATCGGCGAAAAACATATTCTGCTCATTGAACATTTTTTCCTTATATCGGAAAGAAGTTACACCGTTTGGCAGCGTACGTGTCATTTCCTTCATATCCGAAAATGCCAGCTTCAAGCCCGGGCCGAACGCCGGTGCTATCGAACTTAAATGCAGGCTTTCCACATTAGGCCCGGAGTAGAATATGCGGGTAACGCGGTAAATGTCATCGGCGTTTTTGTCATACCTGTCGTAGCTTTTTTCGTTGATAACATACGTCAAAATAAGCAGGCAACAGGTTAAACCCACTGTTATGCCGAATATGTTGACAAAAGAGATAAACGGATGCCTTTTGATATTACGAAAAGCGCTCCTGAAATAGTTTGGTATCATATTGTTAGTTAATTAGTTCACTTGTTCATTAGTTCATTGGTGCCTGTCGCCTTAGTAAAATTGCCAACTGCCACTGCCACTTTCAACTGCTACTCGCTTCTCAGGCTCCTCACCGGGTTTGCCAAAGCTGCCTTAATGGATTGAAAACTTATTGTTATAGCCGCCACCAGCAGCGCGATTACTCCCGCTAAAGCGAACACCCACCAATGTATCTGGGTGCGATAGGCAAAATCCTGCAACCATTTATTCATCGCGTACCAGGTTACCGGGAATGATATTAATGCAGCTATTAAAATAAGTTGCAAAAAGTCTCTGGAAAGCATGGTGGTTATGCTTCCCGTCGAGGCGCCTAAAACCTTTCGAATACCGATCTCTTTTACCCGTTGCCGTATCATGAAGGCGGCCAACCCGAATAAACCAAGGCAGGCAATAACAATTGCGATGATGGAAAAAGAGGTAAATATATTGCCCACGCGCTGCTCTGCACCATACAATGAAGCAAACTGCTGGTCGAGGAACGAATAATTAAACGGGGCAGCTGAGTGATATTGCTCCCATTTGTTTTTAATATCGCCGATCAGGTGCTGAACGTCAGCAGTTTTTACGCGGGCAATAATCTTACCATTTGAGTTGTTCGAGGCAATCATCATCAACGGCGCTATTTTTTGTTTGGCCGATGTAAAGTGAAAATCCTTCACCACGCCAACGATCATATAATGCCGCTGACCTGAACGGATGATAGTTTTGCCTATCGGGTCGGTATCGCCAAAACCCAATGCACTCACCTCAGCCTCATTAATGATCACCGAAGTGGAATCAGCTGGACCCGATGGATAAAAATTGCGTCCTTTAATCAACTCCATCTTCATGGTAGGGATGTAATTCGGGTCTATCCAGTAGATGCTGGTGGCTATCGCATTACGGGTACCCTTGTCGGCTATTTCTTTGGCGTAGATTTCCGTCCCGCCGGCGTCATTATAACCAGGCGCGTTATCGGTCCTGGTGACGCTTACAACGCGGTTGTCGTTTACTAAGTCCTGTTTAAAAGCATCGATGTTGTTGCCCAGCGTATACGCATCGTTAACTACCAGCACCTGGTTTTTATCATAACCCAGCTTTTTGTTTTGCATATAGCTCAGCTGCTGAAACACAACAAGCGTAGCGATGATAAGCGCGGTTGAAATGGCGAACTGGAAAACAATTAAACCGCTTCTAAGGTTGCTTTTGCCGGAAAGTTGCAGACCGCTTCCTCCTTTTAGAATGGGAATGATTTTAAATGACGACATAAAAACCGCAGGGTATAGACCAGCCAACATGCCGACAACGATAATTAAACCTAATTCAGCGGCGATTGCCCACTCGCTGAAATAGAACGCAATGGTGACGTGCTTGCCGGCAACATCGTTAAAGTAAGGTATTAAAAGGTAGACCAATCCGAGCGCCAATAGCATAGAAAAAAGCGTAAGCATCAGCGACTCGGTCAAAAATTGCCAAATCAGCTTATTCTTTTCTGAGCCGAGCACTTTGCGCACACCAATCTCCTTAGCCCGTTTGGTTGCAGCAGCTGTAGAAAGGTTGGTAAAGTTGATGCAGGCAAGCAGTAAAACGAAGACAGCCAGCGCGGCAAATATGTAAATGTAGTGAATGTCTCCACTCCCTTCCAGTTCGTATTTACTGACTGAATGAAGATGAATATCGGTGATCGGCTGTAGTAAAAACTTGAAGGTATTTACAGATTTCTGCGCCTCGGCCAGGCTCACGCCCATATCATGCTGAACTTCAGGGACAACGTACTTTGCTACCAGTTGCGGGAATGCAGCTTCCAGCTTATGAGGGTCGGTGTTTTTATCTAAAAGCAGGTAAGTAAAGTCGTTTACATTACTCCAGGTTTGCGGGGTCGAAGCGTTATCTTCAGTAACAAAACTCATAAAGGCATCGCCATGGAAATGCGAATTATCGGGTATCTTATCAATTACCCCGGTCACTTTTACCAGGTCATTGCCCACCGTTATCATTTTCCCCAGGGCATCACTTTGGCCAAAATATTTCTTTTCAAAATCTTTGGTGATGACCATTGTGTTAGGTTCAGTTAAAGCGTTCTTACTATCGCCTTCCAGCAGGGGGATGGAAAACATTTTCAAGAAGTTAGAATCAATAAACATGATTTTATCTTCCTTAAAAGTTTTGTCTTCGTATTTTACAAACGTGGGTCGGTGCTGGTCTAAACGGGTGTAAGCCAATACCGAAGGAAAAGCATTTTTGATGCCAGGGCCCACGGCAACATCTACACTTGGGAATATTGTGGTGCCGCCGTTTGCGTCAGCCGATAGATACACCCTGTATAATTGCTTTGAATTAGCAGAATAGGTGTCGTAGGTCAGCTCACTGTACAGGTATCCGCTGATGAGCATGCAACACGCCAGGCCAACTGCCAGGCCGAATACATTGATAAACGAGAAACCCTTGTTTCCGCCAAGGTTGCGCCATGCGGTAACAATAAAATTCCTGATCATAGCCGTAAGTTTTTTAAAAGGGTTTAAAATACATACCAAATAGTTAACCTATTGTTAATCAATATTTTGAATTCAATGTCTAATTTGAACTGTACGAAGGCGTAACAACGAGTGTACGGTTATGATACAGTAAGATTTCGGATTTGGGTCCCGATAGCTATCGGGATTCGATTTCGGATTTAAAGTATGCGAAATGTCGATTGCGGAATGTCATATTAGGAAGGAGGTCTAAAATTTGTGCAACCGTAAACAAAAAAGTCCCGGCAGGCTTTAACCATACCGGGACCGTTCAACCTTATATAAAACCTCTAAACTTAATTGAAACTAATTTCCAACCTTCCGCTTGCATCAACGTTAACCGGGATGCCGCCGCCATTCAATGTGCCTTTAACATGGGTTTTGTCCCACTCACCACTGAAGTTAGATACCGATTGTGAGCTGATCCGGTCGGCCGATAAATTCAGGTCCAAGCCTTGTTTACCCGGTAGTGACAGGTCGATATGACCACCGCTGTCATCTAGCTTTACAAATTTACCAAGCTTTATCAGTTCAATATGCATACTGCCTCCGCTGGTTGAAGCCTCCAGGCTGCAGGCCATACGGGTTAAGTTAACACTGCCACCACTGGTGCCGGTAACCAACTCACCTTCTACATTGCTGGCTTCCACACTACCGCCGCTTGTTTGGGCGTTTACGTCGCCCTTCATGTTATCCAGGTGTAAGGAGCCGCCACTGGTTTCGAGCTTAATTTTACCGTGGCAATCGTTGGCATGAATACTGCCGCCGCTGGTTTCAAGGTTAATATTCTCGCCCGAACGTGAAACTTCGATGCTTCCGCCAGACGTTTCACCCTTAATCATACCGTTCAATGCATCCAGGTGCAGACTACCGCCGCTTGTACTAAAATTCTCGTCACCGGTCAGGTTATCCAGGTGAATGCTGCCACCGCTGGTACCCAGGTGTGTATTCACTTCTCTCGGCACAAAAATTTTAAACGAAATGCTCAGCTGCCTTCTCCAGTCCCAGTTGTCGCCATCATGTTTTCTTTTGGCCTTAGCGTGCAGTTCATGGTTGTTTGCTGTTATATCCAACTCGTAATCATCGTTCAGGCGTTTTTCAATTTCATCTTTTGAAAGATCAAGACCGTTATTGCCCTTGATGTAAACCTCAATCCGCGGCGATTCACCAGATGCACCGCTAACGGTAATGCTGCCCCCTGATGTTTCAACAAAAACATCTTTTATACCACTGCTGGCTAATGATTTGGTGAGGTAAGGCGTCTTATTATCCTGTGCTAAAGCAACATAGCTTAAGCAGGTAATAAATAATACTAACAAATAAGTTTTCATTTTTTATGATTGTTTATACAATAGATGCGTGTTTTATTCGTCGCGTTGCATGGTTTTGAAAAAAGTTGAAAGTTCATGGTTCATAGTTCATGGTTCATGGCAAATTGGGGTCTGTAGAGGAGTTTTCACCCTCTTTTACCTTTCACTTAAAACAGAAACTGCTACTGCCACTATCAACTGCTACTCACTTCTCAAACTCTTCACGGGATTAGTCAAAGCGGCCTTTACGGCCTGGAAACTTATTGTAGCAAATGCAATTAATATCGCAGCAACTCCCGCCAGGGCAAATATCCACCATTCAATATCAATCCGGTAAGCATAGTTTTGCAGCCACTTGCGCATGGCATACCAGGCTACCGGGCTGGCTATCAGCAGTGAAACCGCAACCAAAACTAAAAAATCTTTTGATAGCATCCCGGTGATATTTAATACACTTGCGCCCAATACTTTGCGAATCCCAATCTCCTTTATCCTAACTTGTGCAGTATAAGTTGCAAGCCCGAACAAACCGAGGCATGAAACCAGTATGGCAATAACCGCAAATGCGCTGAAAAGCGTACCGGAGCGCTGATCCGACTTATATAAATTATCATAATCCTTATCGAGGAAACTATAATCAAAAGGAAAAGCTGCATTATATTGTTTCCATATTTTGCTGGCTGCCGCAATGGCTTTTGCTGCATCCTTACCGGTTGTGCGGATGGAAATGCGCCAATCGTTGCCTGGCTGGTATGCAAATATGGCCGGTTCGATTTTTTGCTTCAGTGATGCAAAGTGAAAGTCCTTCACCACACCAATGATCGTTCCATTGATGTCATGCAATTTAAAACGTTTGCCCACCGGGTTTTTGATGCCTGTTTCGCGTACCGCAGTTTCGTTCAGCAGGTAGTGCGCGGTATCTGTTTTATAGCCCGAAAAGCCCGTTCCGGCAGCAAGCTTTACTTTAAAAAAGTCCAGGTAATTCTTGTCGATATACATAGGATGAATGAGAAACATTGTGCCCTGGATTTTGCCATCCCAATCCGTATCGCCGGTATTGCTGCCAATGCTGACGATGTTGTCGCTTGAACTGGTTACACCATAAATGCCGGGTTGTCGCAGCAGTTCAGCACGCAGCGCCTCATAGTTCTTTTGCATATCACGCATGCCGAAGGAAAACACGTAGGATTTGTCGTAACCCAACTCCTTCTCGCGGATATATTTTAACTGGTTGTTGATGACCAGTGTACCAATAATGAGCCCTATGGAGAAAATAAACTGCGTTACCACCAATATTTTGCGAAAGGCAGCATTGCCTATACCCAACGAGATTTTACCCTTTAGTGCACTAATCGGTTTAAATGAAGATAACAACAATGCCGGGTAAATGCTCGATATGGTCAACGTGGCTAGTAATGTCAATCCGATCACCTCCCAAACACGTCCGTCAAACAGGTCGAACACCATTTGCTTGCCCGAAATATTATTGTATAGCGGCATCAGCAATTCAATGGCCCCGAAGGCAAGCAACAACGCGATTGAAAAAAACAGGGTTGTTTCGATAACGAACTGCGCAAAAAGCTGTTTCCGTTCCGCTCCTATTATTTTACGCACACTTACTTCCTTTGAACGCAGCATGGCGCGCGCCGTCGACAGGTTTACATAGTTGATACAGGCTATGAGTAAAATAAAAATGGCAATAATCAAAAATACCCTTACCGTTTGCATTACCGACTCACTTCCGTCGGCATTATAAAGGTGTATTTGTGTAAACGGCTGCATCTGGTATTTTACTTTAGCAGCATCGGGGCCGGGCTGGTGCTGGATATGAATTTTGGTTAGCTTATCGGCAATTGCCTGCGTATTTGCGCCGGGCGGCAACAGTAAAAAGGTATTGGTATAATAGTTACCCCAATCCTCATCCATTGATTTCCAGTAATCAGTTTTACTGTACTGTTTTTTCCGGACTTCCATCGAAAACAGCATATCAAATTTGATTGATGAGTTTTCAGGAGCATCGGCCATCAACCCGGTCACGGTATAGCTATCCCTGTTATCCGCCAGGATAGTTTTACCTATGGGGTCGGCATCGCCAAAAAATCGTTTTGCCGTTGATTGACTGATCATTATCGATTTGTCGTTGGGGAAAGGCGCGTTAACGTTTCCCTTCAACATTTTGAAATCGAATATTTTGAAAAAAGACGGGTCGACATACCAGTTACCGTTATCACCCATCCCCAATAATTTATCCTTGTACCTGAATACCTGGTACTCATAGGCATAAACCAACCGTACCGCGTTTTGTACCCCTGGCACTTCCTTAAGTGCATAGGTTGCAACCGGGCCCTGCACACCTCCCCATATTTGTTTGCTGCTGCCGGTACCGATCTGTGCTTCCATCTGGTACAAGCGATCCGCCTTGGTATGGAACCGGTCGAAACTCAATTCATCACTTACCCAAAGCAGGATCATTAGTCCAACAGTCAGCCCTACTGTAAGGCCGACAATGTTGATCGAAGCGTAAAACTTGTTTTTCAAGATATTACGCCAAGCGGTTTTAAAATAGTTTTTTATCATTGGTTATTAGTCATTAGTCACTGGTCTGAACCACTGATTAAGTTGATTAGGCTGATTATTGAGATTTTCTTATCTGCGAAATCATATAAATCAGCTTAATCTGTGGTTCAGACATGCTACTCACTTCTCAAACTCTTCACCGGGTTCATCAGGGCTGCTTTTGCCGATTGAAAGCTCACAGTAATTAACGCGATCAATATCGACAGCACCGCTGCTAAAGCAAACACCCACCAGTCGATACTGGTTTGGTAGGAATAGTTTTGCAGCCACGTATGCATGGCCCACCAGGAGAGCGGTGATGCGATAACCAGGGCAATGGCTACCAACACCATAAACTCCTTTGATAACAACGTGAACAGTGAGCCGATACTGGCCCCTAATACCTTGCGGATGCCTATTTCTTTAACCCGCTGCTCGGCAGTGAACATGGCAAGGCCGAGAAGACCGAGGCACGAAATAAAAATGGCCAGAAACGCAAAAGCTTTTGACAGCTTGCCAAAAACCTGTTCATTGTCATAAAGCTTCTGGTATTCCGAGTCAGTAAAATAATAGGTAAACGTAAAATTGGGGTTCAATTCTTTACACAATTTTTCTATGGTGGCCAGGGCCTGCTTTGTTTGCCCGGGCCGGGTACGAATCAATATGTTTCCGTAGGAAGCGGAGTCGCGCAAATTGATGATAAGCGGCTGTATCGGATCATGAAGGGAATTAAAATGAAAGTCTTTTATCACGCCGATGA
>Ga0207103_10164_pt1 | contig 19574 bp, 20 predicted proteins | sample Alteio_BWMinHeat_81_FD_153546 | JGI IMG/M metagenome (GOLD analysis project Ga0207103, IMG submission 153546) | Enriched cells from forest soil in Barre Woods Harvard Forest LTER site, Petersham, Massachusetts, United States -... | ecosystem: Environmental > Terrestrial > Soil > Temperate forest >...
TTTTCTTCAAATCCAATTATTGCTTTTGTGGCAACCATTTCTCGTGAAACTTCTACACTTCCTACTTTTGTTCTTAAAACTTGAGAATTTGTTTTTTCTGCAATATCTTCTATTCCAGATGTAGAATTAATTGTTGTAATCAGCTTTGATTTCGGATTTTTGTTCAGGATGAATTTAGAAATAAGAAGTGCAGATCTGTCACCAGTTAAAATTTTTCCATTGTTATCGCAAAAAATACTTCTATCGCCATCTCCATCAAATGCAATTCCTAGATCGGCTTTGGTTTTAATTACTTTGTTTGATAGATCCTGTAAGTTTTCCGGAGTTGGTTCAGATCCTCTTCCAGGAAATGACCCATTAATTTCTTCGTTAATAGTTAGCACCTCACACCCAAGCTCATGACATAATCTTGGGGCAGTTATTGCCTGAGCCCCATTACCCAGATCCATAACTATTCTAAATCTTTTAGACTTGATTTTTTTAGTATCAATCTGTGCCTTTATTCCATCTAGATAGGTTCTGATAGCCTTTTCTTCCCTTTGTGTTTTGCCAAAATTCTTTGGGTTTATTTTCCATTTCTTTTTAAAAAAAATTGCTTCTACTTTTAGTTCGTCTTTTCTTGAAATTTCTACACCATCTTTTGCAGTTGGCTTTATTCCGTTATATTGTGGTGGATTATGTGATGCTGTTATCATTATACCTCCATTGTAACCAAGCTTTTTTGTAGCAAATTGTAGACACGGTGTAGGAACTAATCCAGCAATAGCACAATCAAGTCCAGCTGAATTCAAAGAAGAACATATTATTTTTGAAATTATAATACTAGAATCTCTGCCATCATATCCTATAAGAATGGGGCCCTTTTTGAAAAAATTTGCGAGTGACAATGTAATTTCAGATGCAAAACCTAGTGTAAAATTTTCTCCGAATACACCTCTGATTCCATTTGTTCCGAATAGCTTTGCCATATTACCATCAACAATAGATAAATTTGTCTTAAAAGTCATGGTGCATGCGGGAGTTGCCAAGCCTGGTCAAAGGCGCAGGGCTTAGGACCCTGTCTTTTAGGAGTTCGTGGGTTCAAATCCCACCTCCCGCACCTATTGTGCTACACAAAGTTGCATTTCTTTGTGGTTTGTAAAATGAGAACCGCAAAAGTCTTTGGAGCATTCATAACAATGCCAATCACCTAAAGTTGAACATACCGTACAAATTCTTACTGGATTATTGTGATCATAACTTTTTCCTCTATTACGATTCTTTTCTGAGCCTCTAGATCTATCCATTATTTTTCCTCAGTTTTGCATAATATTAAAAAACTCAACCCATTGCTCACGCATTATAGAATTGGAAATTTATAGCATCCACGCATTTTATCACTACGAGATATCTCAAAAGGGTATTTAAGCATTAATAAAGTACGGCTTTACAACAAATTTAGAATGAACAAAACAAGAATAGAGATAACTGTAGTAGGTAGAGATCATGAGGGAGTAGTAGCGGGCTTTACAAATTTTATATTTCAAAAAGGTGGTAATGTTGAAAAAATTAATCAGAATGTGATTAGGGGTTTGTTTGGAATGTATCTTGAATCGTCATTTACACAAAAAATTAACATAAAAAAATTTAATCAGGAAGTAGAACAGCTAGCAAAAAATCTAAAGATGGAAGTAAATGTACATCATGAAGCTGCACTTAGAAAGAGAGTAGCAATTCTTGTTACAAAAGAAGCACATTGTCTTCAAACCATTCTTGAAGCTAGAACAAAAAACCAGTTAAAAGGTGAGATTATAGTAATTATTGGTACAGAAAATGCACTGGCTTCCATTGCAAAAAGAGCAAAGATCCCATTTGTACTTATTAAAGATGCTGATCAGTCAAAATCCGAAGAAAGAATACTTGCAATTACAAAACAATACGATATTGACTTGATAGTTTTAGCAAGATACATGAGAATTTTATCACCAAACTTTGTTTGGAGATATCCTAATAGAATAATCAATATACATCCATCACTTTTACCAGCGTTTCCAGGGGCTTTTGCATATATGCAAGCATATGAACGCGGTGCAAAGATAGTTGGTTGTACTGCACATTATGTAACCGAAGATTTGGATCAGGGTCCAATAATTTTCCAAGATGCATTTGCGATAGATTCAGATGAAACTGTAGAATCCCTAAAAAATAAAGGGCAAAGAATCGAAGCAAAAACGCTTTTGGAAGCAGTAAAAATGCACCTAGAGGGAAGACTAGAAGTCTACTGGGGAAAAGTCCATGTGAAACCTAAGCGATCTAGATGATCGAAGTTAAAGATCTTTCAGATCCCGCTTTAAGCAAGTTAATTAAAACTAAGAGACGTGTTGCTCTCATTCCGGTGGGTTCCATAGAACAACACGGTTCTCATCTACCAGTTTCTACCGATTCAGATATTGTATCTGAGATTGCAAAACGTCTTTCAGAAAAAACGGGCTTTATGCTTCTACCTACAATAAATTATGGAGTTTCATTTGAACATCACCCACGCTTTAATCTGAGTATACCAAAGTCAACATTACAAAAATTTCTTATAGATTTGTGTACATCTTTATCAAAAAATAGAATCAATCATATCATATTACTTAATGGTCATCACGGTAATCAACCATCTTTAAAAAATATTCCTGAAATAGTGAATAAAATTACAAGAGGAAAAGTGCAAGTTTCAGTATTTTCCTACTGGCATTTTATGAAAAGAAAGTTTGATCATGCCGGTTTTGTTGAAACATCAATAATGCTTGCAATATCAAAAAAAGTAGCGATGAAAAAGGCACGAAAAGGATTCAATATTGACAAGTATTCTGAAAAACAAAAAAATCGATTAAACAAACTTGCGTCTAGATCATTTTTAGCTGTAGCAAAAAATGGTGTGTGGGGAGATCCTACTAAAGCAACTGTAAAAGATGGTAAGATGATCTTATCAGAGATTGTACAGAATCTCCTAAAAGAGTCAAACTTGCCTTACTGATAAAAGCCGAAAATTACACCAATGAAATTTTAATATATACCCTCGATACATGGAGTAATAAGTGAAATAAATGTCAGTAGACATGGCAGTAAAAGTATTGGATGAAAGCCTCAACAAAGTCGTTCTTATCAAACTAAAGGGCGGCAAAGTAATTAGAGGAAACCTACATGGTTTTGACCAACACATGAACCTGCTACTTGACTCTTCAGAAGAGATCCCTTCGGAGGGCGAGTCAAAAAGTCTTGGAACCATAGTTGTCCGAGGAGACAATGTGGTAATCATATCTCCGCCACCAAAGTGATTGTATAATGACTAAAGGAACAACCTCAATGGGTGGGTATACAAAAAAGCATACTCATATCAGGTGTAGAAGATGTGGAAAAAACGCATATCATGCACGACACAAACGTTGTGCTAGCTGCGGATATCCAGATGCAAGAATAAGAAAGTACACTTGGATCAAATGGTATACCTAGATGGAAGAATTAGTTTTGGTTTTAGGTTCAGTTGCAGGAGCCTGTACGGCAGTTGCTATGGACAAAATCCCAAAACGAAGAAATAACAAACAAATTATCGGAACAAGTTCAACTATCAAAAGCCAGATTCAATCATTAAAAATAGAAAAAGAAATCCTTACAAAAACAATATCCAGATTATATCAGCAGGAATCTGAACTCTCAAAAGTACATCGTGACAGATTGTTACTCAGATATCAACATCAGCTTGGTATTGTGATAACTAGAATCGAGAAACTAGAGACAGCTAGTAAGCATCCAGATCTTGGACCACTTGGAGACGGATTGATAACATTAATGGATCAAAAGCTATCACACTTAGATCAAAGACTAAACGAAATTTCTTCCAAGATTGCAATTACTACTATTCCTGCACCCCAAACAAAACAACCAGAACCAATCAAAGAAATTGTTTATGAAAAACCACAAATGAAGAAAGTTGAAACAAAAACTGAGATTCAAAAACCAAAAGAAGAATATGTTTCAAAACCGTTTATTGAAATTCCAATTCCAGAGAATCACAGATCAGTAGAGATTACAACGCTAACAGAAATCCCAAATAGAATTCCAGAATTTCCATTAGAGTTTGTAAAACCAGCCATTGCCACACCAAAACAAATTGCCAAACAAGAAGTGATCAATCCAGTTGTGGAAATCGAACAACCAAAACAAGTTGAAATTCCACCATTAGAAATCCCAAAACTAGTCATAGAGACACCACAGCCAGTCATAGAAACTCCCCATCTTGAACAACAAACACCTACTGAGAAAAAAATTCAGATTCCTACTGCATTAAAAATTCCAGAGGAAGAAAAACTGGAAGAAGATGACAAAGATATTGATAAGATTAAAAGCGAAATAATGAAAGCACTTTCAAAGCTAGAACAAGTAGAGGTAGAATAGTTGACATTAGATGATGCCATTAAGGCATTGTCAAGCGATGCATTAAGGTTGATTAAAGACAACTATGTTTTGGGACTCGGTAGTGGAAGGGCTGCAACTACCATAGTTAGATTAATTGGTCCTTATCTAAAAAAAAATAAAATCAAGGTAAAAGCAATTCCCACATCTTTACAAATCAAGATAGAAGCAGAAAAAGCAGGAATACCAATAATTGAAGCAGATCAAATCGAACACATAGATCTTGTTTTTGATGGTGCAGATCAAATAGATGAAAATAAAAATATGATAAAAGGCGGAGGTGGAGCATTATTGCGCGAAAAAATTCTAATAAATACCGCAAAGAAAGTTGTCATTATTGCTGATGAATCAAAATTTGTTAAAAAATTAAACCTAAGTGTTCCAGTTGAAGTGTATCCCTTTGCGAGAAATATTGCAGCAAAACAAATTAAGAAATATGGTGGAAAACCAAACCTTCGCATTATAGAAAGAGGGTACCCTTTTGTGACAGAAAACGGAAACATAATTTTGGATTGTGATTTTGGCAACATACTAAAACCAAAAGAATTGGCTACAAAACTCATAGAAATTCCAGGTGTTATAGAAGTTGGACTCTTTACAAAACCAGACATAATATACAAAGTAAAAGAAAATGGAAAATTTGATGTTTTAACTTAGAACAGGTCTAGTAACAAATTTTCCATAACCTGGTTTACCTAGTATTTCAAAGTCTTCTGCTACAATCTCTCCTCTTACTAATGTTTTAACAGGCCAACCTTTCAGATTCCAACCCTCATATACAGTATAATCTGAAAAACCGTTGAGCAGTTGACTGGAAACCTTGTTTTCTTTTTTCAAGTCAATAATAGCAATATCGGCATCTGCGCCATTTTGAAGGCTTCCCTTTTTTGGAAACATTCCAAATATTTTTGCAGTATTAACACTTGTTAAAGAGACAAGTTGTTCTAATGTCATCCTACCTTTGTTTACACCTTCACTAATCAAGATAGGCAGCATTGTTCCTATTCCAGGAAAGCCCGCAAGTGCATCCCATACCGCATTTCCTGCCAGTTTAAGATTTAGTCTATTTGCAACATGATCTGTCCCTATTGAATTAACAGTACCTAACTGGATTTCTTTCCATATTGCATCTACATCATTTGATGTTCTAATTGGTGGCATTACTTTTGCCAGATAGCCTTCTTGCGATTCATATGACAATGTAAGATAATGAGGACAAGTTTCAACAAAAATTTTTGTGCCGTTCTTTTTTTCATCTTTTATAGCACTCATAGCTCCTTGTGATCCAATATGTACAAAGTATAAGACACATCCAACTTTTCGGGCAATTTTAGAAATAGTTCTAATAGATTTTATCTCAGATTCAACTGATCTGCTCTTCGACCATGCTCCAAGCCCATCTTTCTTTTTTTCTTTTCCTTCTCTTATACCACATGAACACATTTTATAATCCTCAGCATGAACCAAGACAGGACAATGTAGAGATGCTGCAGTTGAAACTATTTTCTCAATCATGTCTAAATCTATTTCCACTTTTTCTTCGTCTAAGGAACTTGATCTAGGATCCATATCCATATAGACATGACCTACATCTTCACCCAAGTTCATGTAAACTTTAAATGAGTTAATTCCTTTTTTTGTACAAAATTCCATTTCTTCAATTTGATTTTTCTGAAGAATTGACGCATGAATAGTATAATCAACATAATGAGAAGTAGAGCTTTCCGAAAGATGTAAATCAAGAAGCTTTTTGTATGGACCTCCCAACCTTAACATTCGCATCATTGTAGTAACTCCTCCAATAGCTGCTACTCTTGATTCTGTAATTGCAGCTTTTCCTATTGGCGAATAAACACCATAATGTACATGTGGATCTATAACTCCAGGCATAGATATCAAACCTCTAGCGTTAATTCTTGCATTACATTGTGGAACTTCAGTTGTAAAATCAACAATCTTACCATCATCAATTACAATGTTTTTTTCTATCATTCCGCTTGGTAAAAGTACATGTGAATCAGTAATTATCGTATCAAAAGTCATCAGTGATTTTCTTCAGAATCCTAGTATTATTCTTTGAGAGTAAATGAATAAAAACAGATAACATTCTTGATAACAAAAGGGCCGGTAGTCTAGTGGTAGTGATGCCGCGTTCGCAACGCGGATGTCGGGGGTTCAAATCCCCCTCGGTCCATCTCCACTGTTGGTGCAAATTGGTAGGTGTCTAAACCGCGACGAGTAGAAATTCAAGTTATTTCCAAATGTGGCAAACCATTTTTTTATAGATCTTTGAAGCAAATAACGTGATATGAGTATAATATCCTGCTTCAGAAAAAATCATTCTGAAAAATTAGCGGTTAGGGCAAAATGTAAGACGACTAATTGTGGATTTAATGGAGTTATTCTCACATCCAAGAAAAAAACTACACATGAAAGTTTGAAAGATGAGATGTGTCCTTTCTGCCACAATCTTGATCTGTTGGAATTAGTTTTGTGTTAGTTTGCTATGAAAAATGACTAGCCTTACAGGACTCGAACCAAGATTAGGTTAACGATGATTCTTTTGTAGGCAGAATTTTGATAACAATCTTGTTTTTTTCTATGTTAATTTCTACATTTTCAAAAATTGATCTGTATTTTTTTACCTTTGTTTTATCAAACATAGTAACATATCCTTGAACCATCAGCAAACCGTTATCAATCAAGGCATTTACTTTTCTATAACCAGAGGTTTGTGGCATCTCTGCAATTTGAAGGATTTCTGAAATAATTCTTGGCTGGTCTAAAACAGCGTTTAGAATATTTTTTGTATCTCTATCTCCCAAGGCTTCGAAAATTAATTTGACATAAGATGGATCTTGTATCGTAATCCAATCTGAATTTAGAGTTTTTGATTCTTGTGCAATGATATTTTTCAAAAACTGGTTCTCAACTCGTTCATGCATTTTGTGTGTTTGGCTCATAATTGTAATTCATCACATGATCTCATAAACAGGCTGGAATTTTGGTCAAAAAATGCGTTCCTTTTTGGCATCATGTTATAGATTTCCAACAAATCATAACGTAAACTAGCTTTTACAGGGCTTGAATCCTAATGTAGTTCAGACAAATAAAGATTTGAATATTTTCTGCTTAAGATATGATCTCTACAAATAATTCTAGTTCTTTATTGCAAGCAATAACATATCATCATACAACACTCTATAATCAGGATAACAATTTAACATCTTACCATTTGTTGTGCTATAAAATTTCCAGCTATGGCACTTAAAATTATATTCGTATTTCGAGTTATCATTTTCCCATCCAAATCCATTTGAAATGGTTTTGTCTGGATATCCATGTCCACGAACCAACGTGATAGAATCTTGTTGATAGTTTGTTGTAACTTTGGCATAAAGTGCATTTGGGAAAAGATAGACCACGTTTGGGTGATTTGTTATGGCATCAAATTCTTTTTGTGTCACATATTCATTGTGCATTATAATTACTTTATCAAATTTTTTGAGTATGTCAGGGTTCTTGTCTATGTCTATGTCAGTGATGTGGGAATAGTTTAACAGAGTCAGAACAAAAGCAGCGTCAATACTGGAAGAATATGTTCCCCCCTTAGCGTTATGTGGTATTGACACAGTTAGACATGACACATCACAATTTTTGTGATAATAACTGTAAAACCCATTACTTCCATATGCGGCTTGAGTAAAAATTGGATAAACAAATACTGCATTTTGAGACTTCGTTGGAAATGCAGCTTTTTTGTAAAAGGAACTCAGGTTTGGCTTTAAACCCATTTTTAATGATTTGAAGTTTCCATCCGGATAAAAATTAATAGTGACATTGAAGAGTAATTTACTAAGTGGAATATGCAGCTTACTTACTCCTTTTTCTGTGTGTACTGACGCTATTAAAAAATTATTTAGCTTTGTTGTAGTATCACTCTGTCCTGATGTTACAGCGCTTGCTATTGGAATCTGGTTTATTGACAATACGTAAAAAAGAAAAGGTATTGCAAAGATAATTAGTATGACTAGAAATATCTTATAATTTATTAAATCAATCACTGAAATTCCTGAATTATTACTATCTTGCATTTCGTAATCTATTTTCTCCTTTTCCACCAAAAAAATCTTATTTATAAAGGTTAATCATTCTTTGGGTGCGATTATATAAATAAAAAATTGGGAACGGAGTTTGTAGCTACGATGAATTTACTGCACATTTTGTGTAAATTTTTGCTGACAAGACGTTCTACCCAAAACCCTCAGGAGGTAGACAAACCCCTGTTCTACCATTTTTCCAAAAATAACAATAGCATACTAACGATTACCTATGAATAAAATAGGAAATTTAGAAATAATTAGAAAACATTAAGGAAAAAGAATTGTTTTCTTGATCCAATTTGAGAGAACAAGTCTGTTTTTCTTATTGTGGAGTGATTACAGCTGTTGGAGGCAAGTTTGGATTCACTACTGTGATTTTCACAGAGGCACTGCTTTGTCCATTTTCATTACTAACTGTTAGTGTAAACTCTAGCACCTTTGTTTCACTAACATTAACGTCTGGTGCAAAGAATACTGGATGTGCTGTATTAGCAAAGAGTATTGTCACAGGATCGCCTCCAGTTTGTTTCCAAGAATATGTCAGATGTTTGCCAGTGCTTGCACTACCATCCAAGATAACTTGGATATTATTATTAACAGTTTGATCAGGACCTGCATTTGCTACTGGTGGCAATACCTGTACTGGTAATGGATTTACAGTAACTGTCATTTGACATGATTGAACATCTAATAGACCATCAGTGACATCAACTTGGAATTTAAGTTCGTTACCAGCTGCATTGTAAGCTGGTGCAGTAAATGTTGGGCTTACATCAGTAGTAGATGACAATGCTACTGGTTGACCTGAAATTTGTTTCCAAGCGTATGACAATGTATCGTTATCTGGGTTTGTTACTGTAGATGAAAGCGTTACTTGAGAGTTCTCACTAACTATCATATCTTGGCATACTACTGTTGGGGTATGATGAGTGCTTACAACATTAACTGTTACTGTGGCACTTGATTTACCTCCATGTCCATCATCTGCTGTAAGCATAAACAATAGGACTTTGTTTGTATCAGGATAAATTATTGGTGCAGTAAATGTTGTAGTTGTATCAGAATAAGATGCTAATTTTACATGTGGTCCTGATGATTGTCCCCACGCATATGATAACTGATCATTGTCTGGGTCAGTTGCAGAACCTGAAAGTGTTACCTGGGTTCCTTCATTAACTGTAAGAGGAGTAGTTACAGTCACAATTGGTGCGCGATTATGATGAATAACTATAACGTTGATTGAAGTTTGATCTGTTCCACCATGTGCATCGTTTACATCTAGTACAATTCGCAATAATTTTACTTGATCTACATTAACTGCTGGTGCAACAAATGAAATTACAGGATCAGTAGTAGAAGACAATTTTACCATATCACCAGCGGTTTGTGTCCAAGCGTAAGACAATATATTCTCCGGAATTGGGGATGTTGATTTTAAACCTGAAAGTGTTATGTTTGTTTGTTCAGTAACTATCAAAGTATCTGCCGGTATGACATTACCTTTTGTCAACATGAAACGATCATAATGCAAACCAAGGTATGCCATTTGTTGTATGTAATAGCAATCTGGTGTTAATTGACCGCTATCGTATTGGTTAACACATGCATCAATCGATCTATCAACACCTGTAGAGGGTACAGTTTGTGCATGTGCCATAAGACTTGGCATCGTAGCAGAAAAAACCACCATTAACGATAATAGGGTAATAGAAAATTTGTAATCCAATTCAGTAAAAGTGGTAATTTACACTGATTAAAACCTTTCTCTTTATTGTTTTGTTAGTTGAAATAAAAAATTACAACCAACCCGTTTCCGATCCTTTTTACTACATCTTAAGGGAATATTTCCTGTTTTCCAGACATTTTTCCTTTTTATCTTTATTACAGATATCATATGAAAATCATTTTGGCGTTTAATCTTTAATTTATCATATGATCTATTTTCCACAAAAGCATCCTTTTAGGTCATAAAACGTACAAAAAACAATATACAGCTACAGGTAATAATGCAAATAATGAAAGTATTCAATGGAAAAGCAGCTGCCGAAGACTATATGTCAAATCATACATTGACCTTTTCTACACCTGAACTTACACTAACAAGGTTTGCATTTTGGTTAGGAGATATGGTACCAGATCCTAAAAATCCAGGTCAGACAATACCAAGGATAATGACTCTAATAGAAGAGAAAGATTTTGCGCCGGTACCAATTATTGATGATGATACGTTTGTACCTACAGGTGCAGTAAAATCAGTCGGTGGTGGAATTTATGGAAGTGTGCAAACTGAGACTGGTTCTACCACAAAATTCTGTCCAGAATGTGGTTTCAAGCTTTCATTGAATGCAAAGTTTTGTACTCAATGTGGAGCAAATCAAGACTAAATTTCTAAATTCAATTTTATAATAAGATCATTAGACTTTTTTTCCGCACTTTGTACAGAATTTTGCTGTTGATTTTAGTGGTGTACCACAAGAAGAACAACTTGGTCCACTGAAAGATTGTGGCATCAAGCTAGGATCTGGTGTCGGAAGTGTTCCAGGATTACCAAATGCTGAAGCAGCAGAAACTATTGAAGGCGGTCTACCAGGCCCCGGCATTGTTGCAGACGAGATATGTGTAGGTGATGGACTACCAAATCCCCCCATAGATACAGAACCGGTTACTTGTGTAGTACCTAGTGCAGAACCTCCAGCAATTTTATCAACTGATTTTTTTAATTCAAAAATTACTTTTACTGCAAGAAATTCTAATGCAGAATATGCAACAACATAGTCACCAAGTTTTTCAAAAAATTCTTTGTCAGACATCTTTCCCTGTTTGTATAGGTTGTTAGCATCAAGAAATGATTCATAATATCCTTGAGAGTCGTTTAAAAGATTCTGAAGTTTATCAAAAAGGAGGTTAAATGTATCTACATCTCCAAATGACATGTAAAAAGTTGCGTTGACCGTTATTAATTATTTTAGATTAAAAAATTTTATGTCTAGTTTTTTATGTCTAGGCCTTTTCTAGTGCTTTATCAATCATGTTTTTGTAAGAGGACTTTGAGGCTGCACCTACTTGCTGAGAAATTACTTCACCTTTGTGGAATATAGCAAGCGTGGGTATACTAAAGACATTATATTTTGAAGCAAGCTCGTTGCTTTCGTCCACGTTGACTTTGACAAAGTTGACTTTTCCAGCATATTCACCGGCAAGTTCTTCAATAACTGGACCAACCATTCTGCACGGACCGCACCATTCTGCCCAGAAGTCTACAAATACTGGGATCTGTGAGTTGATTACTTCAGTTTGCCAAGTTTTTGCGTTTACAGGTTTTGCTTTTTCCATTTTTATCTAAATTAATTAATTATAATATCCCTAAATATATTGAGCGATTTATTTGTGGGTTTTTTACCATCTACTTCGTAAACCGTAATAGTGTTTACCGCCACCTGAATGTCTTTCTCCATGTTCAGATCTGCCTCCATATCTTCGGCCTCCGCCACCGCCTCCTCCACCATAACGACTTCTTCCGGTGTATCTGCGACTGCCAACAAATCCTCTATGACCAGTTTCTCTTTTTAGTGTATCAGGAATTTTTACTTCAATTCCTAGTTCTTTGTTAAGATCGGTCATCTGTACTTTTGTCTGTCTAGCTATTGCTCTAAAATCTCCAACTGAAGAATAAGATACTAGTGTAATTGCCCTTCCTTTAGCGCCGGCTCGTGCAGTTCGTCCAATTCTGTGAAAGTAAACCATATCCTGATTTGGAACATCATAATTTATTACAAGTGCAACTTCTGGTACGTCTATTCCTCTAGCAGCAACATCAGTTGCCACTAGAATGTCAGCTTTCCCCTTTTTGAACAGGAACATTGATTTATCACGTCTAAATTGTGACAAATCTCCTTGGATTGTTACAACATTAAAGTTTGCCTTGGTAAGTTCATGTGAAACTCGTCTTGTTCTATCTTTTGTAGAACAGAATACTATAGTTTGACCAGTCTTGTTTTCTTTTATAAATTTCATTAAATAATCAGTTTTTTCTCGATCTTTGATGATTAAGAATGCTTGATCTATTCCCTCTCCGCTCAAGTCGTCAGCATCTATAAAGATCTGCTGTGGATGTCTCATGTATTTTTCTGCAAGTCTGAGTATTTCTGCTGGCATGGTAGCAGAAAAGAGTGCAGTTATTTTACGTTCAGGAGCTAGATCTAAGATAAATTTAATGTCATCAATGAAACCCATGTCAAGCATTGTATCAGCCTCATCAAGTATTACAAACTTGATATCATTTAGTTCAATTGAACCTCGTTTCAAATGATCAATAAGTCTACCTGGAGTTGCAACAACAATCTCTACACCTCTATCAAGATCATTAAATTGAACATTAATGCTTTGTCCACCGTAAATGGTAACATTTCTTATTCCTGTGTATTTAGCAAATTTATTAATCTCACCAGAAATTTGAACTGCAAGTTCTCTTGTTGGAGCTAAAATTAGTGCTTGTATCCCCCCTTTTGGAACAATATTTTGTAAAATGGGTAACGAAAATGCTGCAGTCTTACCTGTTCCAGTATGTGCCTGCCCAATAACATCCTGACCTGAAAGAAGAACTGGTATTGCAGCTGCTTGTATTGGAAAAGGTTCCTGGAAATTCATATCCTTTAGTCCATCTAGTATGGATTTTTTAATTCCTAATTCTTCAAATTTTTTCAATTTCTTTCATCATCTTCTTAAGCAATGACAGAGAAAGCTCATTGCTTATTCCGTCATTATTTTCGATGTATTAGCTCAGTTTTTGCCTCTATTAACCCTTTCCAATTTATTGAAAAAAATGGCATGATTTTTTAAATTTGTATAATATTTGAAATACAGATGAACCATTTCAAGTTAATTTTTTGTAATATTTAGATCTGAACATACTTAAATGACTTTTTTATTATCATAAACTATGAGTAATGATTTACGATTAAAAAAATTAAGAGGTTCTGGGGGGTACATCATGGCATCTGTTACAGATGATCAACAGAGAAAAGGAAACCTTGGTGGTCCAGATCTATTTCTGGCTCCAGTAGGTAGAATAGATGTAGATAGGATTTCAAAATATTTTTGTAACACATGTGAAAAGGATTATGAAGGTAGTCCAAAGATCGATTATGAAACGCCAAATGAAATTGTAGCAGACAATTTGATCCTTTTGGAAAAAGGTCAATATGTTTGTACAACTTGTGGTTCTATCCTTTCAGAGTACAGAAATTTTAGCAAGCCAAACGAGAGTGCGGAGGTTGGATTAGCAAAACAACAATCATTTACAAGTCAAAATATAGTTGAACCTTCTGTTCCTAGTTATACACCATCACAGACAAGTTATCAATCAGAACTTGCTTCATCAGGAGTAACAACTTTTAATTCCATAACTGGAATATCTGTTTACGATTCTGAAGCGCGAAAAATTGGTATTGTAAAACAGATTGGGATTCAGACTGGACAAGCTGGAGTTGTTCTTATAGTTACAAAAAATGATGGAAGTGATGTAGCAATAAAGTGGGATGAAATAAAAAAAATTGGTGAAATTGTGTTATTAGGTAGAATAGAATCAAGTACTACAAAATGTGATGGATGTGGTTATGTAAATAACCCTGATTCAAAATTCTGTGAAAGTTGCGGTAAAAAGACATAGACAGCACAATGTTAAGTAAGATTTATCTTACTAACTTTAAGAGTAAAATATGATTGAAAAAGCATTCTGGAACTAAAGCAATTGTAAAGGACGTAATAATAGTTGCAATAGGCATTGCAATCATATGGATTGGTTTACGCATAACATTTGGAACAGAAAATCCATTTTATGTGGTTTCAAGTGGCAGCATGATACCTAATCTCAATGTTTTTGATGTTATTGTTGTACAGGGTAATGTCCCTTTCGATCATATCAAAGTAGGCGACATCATAGTTTTCAATAGACCAAATGGTCATGACAGGGTAATAGTGCATAGAGTGGCTGAGATTTTACAAAACAACCCCCTTGTCATTAGAACAAAGGGAGATGCAAATCCAGGCTCAATTCCAGGAACCGATTTTCCAATAACTAAACAAGATTACATAGGTAAGGTAGAATATGTAATACCACAGATAGGATATGTTACAAGAATACTTACTCCTCCCATAAATTACATCATAATTGCAGTAATTATTGGAATAATGCTTGTTAAACAATTTGGAAAAAAATCGGAATCAGGGGCTCTTTCGGATAAGCCTATTGGCGAGGATCCCAAAATACCACCTACTGAAGATTCCAAAATGCACGACTCTACAACTTCAAATGAGTTTGATAGAACTCCTGATAACGAGTATACAAATACTACAGAAAATAAAGATTTAAAAAAATAATTAATTTTGTAAAAATGATTACTAAATTTAATTCTGAGTTTTACTTAATTTGAATACTCGTTCAAAATAATCTGCTTGTTCTACAGTAAGATCAGTAACATCATCTTTTACACTAGCAAGATTCTTTGCAAGTTTTTTCTTATATTCAAGTTGCATTAGACGTGCAATGTTTATTCGCTGTGCTTGTGGAGATCCTGCCCCATGCATTGATTCTGTCAGATACCCTACAGCATTTCTTCCCATGGTCATGTTTTCGATTAATCTAAGAATTCTCATTCTGTTTTCAACATCTACACCTTTTCTTCCTTTCAGGTACTTTCGAAGTATTGGTCCTGTTTCAGGATTTCTAAAGTCTTTTTCTGATGGAAGTGTTACCATAAGACCACCCGCAATATCCTGAGCTAGTCTGCCTATTTCATATGGAAATCTTGTAACGTTATGTTTACACACGTTAGCAAGCATATCATCATTTAACCATGCTCCAGATTTTGTTCTATGAGCTTGGTATGAGGAAGCAATTCCTGCAGCATATATGCTCTCATTTAGATGAGTCATTTCTACAAGCTTGTCTTTTATGTGAGATACACTTGGAATTCCGTTATAGTCAGCAATAGCTGCAGCGGCTCCAATTAGTACATCTCCAAGACCCGTTTTACAAACATAGCTTCTCCTATGATAACAGGTAAATCTTTCAACAAGCATTGAAGCATATTCAAATTCACCGTTCATGAAAACATGTTCCCATGGAATGAAAACATTATCAAAAATTATCATAGCTTCCTGCCCAGAAAACTTTGCATTTCCAGAATCAATATCTCCTTCTTCCATACTTCTTGTGTCGCACGACTGACGGCCATAAATATAGGTTATTCCAGGATCATCTGCTTTTACAGCTCCTACTATTGCAAAGTCTTTATCATTTTCTTGTAATCTCATAGTTGGCATAACAATTATCCAGTGAGAGTTGATGCAACCTGTTTGATGCGCTTTTGCTCCTTTTACTGTAACTCCTTTGTCATTTTTTTCTACTACATGTAAGTACATGTCAGGATCTTCCTGTTCATGTGGAGCTTTACTTCTATCTCCTTTTGGATCAGTCATAGCACCACCGATCACAAGATTTTCGTTTTGTATTATTTTTATAAAATCAATTAATCGTTTATGATAATTTGTTTTATATTTTTCATCTATTTCATAAGTAACAGAGTAAAGTGAGTTTAATGCATCCATACCAACACATCTTTGAAAACATGTTCCAGTATTTTGTCCAAGTTTCCTTTGCATTTTATTTTGATTGACAAGATCCTCTGGGCTTTGAACAATATGCAAAAATCTATTAATTTTTTGTCCAGTTATTGACGATTTGGCAGTAGCAAGTTCTTCCTCTCTTACTGCTAAATCATAAGTTTCAGCAACCGCATTAATAGAAGGCCTAATTATTGGATGATCTACGGGTTCTTTGACTAGTTCTCCAAAAAGATAGACTTTGAGATTTCTTCCCCTTAGACTGTTAATATACTCAGCACCAGTCCTTATTGGCATACAGCTATTCTCTCTCAAAGCAATATAAATATTCTAAACTAGTTTTATTCAACAGTAAGAAAACACTTGATATCAGACAAGACCAATTCTTACATCTACTACCTTACAACCTTTCCCCTTTTCAAAAACTAAAACTGGATTCATATCCAGTTCTTTTATTTCTTTAAAGTCACTAACAAGTTGTGATATTCTTTGTAAACACTCGGATAATTTTTTGGTGTCAGATGGTTTTTCACCGCGAACACCTTGCAATAGTTTGTTTGTTTTTATAGAAGAGATCATTTCATCTGCTTCTGAATCAGTAATCGGAGCAAGTCTGAATGTAACATCTTTTAGAACTTCAACATAAATTCCTCCCATACCAAACATTACAACAGGTCCAAATCCTGATTCAAGTTTTGAACCAATGATTGTTTCTTTTCCTCCTTTTACCATTTCTTGTACCAAAACACCTTTGATGATAGCTTTTTTGTTGTATTTTTTTGCATTCTTAATTATTTCTTTGAAAGCAGTTCTTACTTCCTGTGAATTTTTTAATCCTACCTTTACTCCACCCGCATCTGACTTGTGAATGATTTGTGGAGATACTATTTTCATTACAATTGGATATCCAATTTTCTTTGCAGCTTGGATTGCATCTTTGTCTTTTTTAGCTAGGATACTTTTAGGAATTGGGAAACCATATGCACGTAAAACTTCTTGCCCTTCTTCTTCAAGAAGATTTTTTCTCCCTTCTTCTTTTACTTTTTCAAATACTTTTTCAACTTTCTTTTTATTGACGGCAAACTTGTGTATTTTTCCTTCAGGTGTTTTTGACCATTCCGTAAACCTCAGCATTGCCTTTAGGGACCTTATTGCAGTTTCTGCATATCTATAATGAGGTACCCCACCTTCTGCAAGAATTTCTTTGTTCCTTATTCCTTCATCCGAACCCATCAGACTTGCAAGTATAGTTTTGTTGTATTTTTTGGAAACTCTAACAATAACCTCAGCAAGCTTGTTGTAGTCCAAAGTTGCAGAAGGTGTACACATTGCGATAACTGAACCCACGTTTGGGTGTGCAAGAACTTCATTTAGTACATTATCAAATCTATTAAAATCTGCATCACCTACAATATCAACTGGGTTTCTAGAAGAACCCCATGGCGGAATAACCGCATTTATTTTTGGTCGTACGTCCTCAATGGTTGCCATTTTTATTCCAAGCTTAGAACAGGCATCTGTAGAGATTATTGCAGGTCCTCCAGCATTAGAAACTATAACTAAATCTCCTTTTGTTGGAAGAGGTTGTTTTGAAAAAGCAGTAGCATAATCAAACAATTCTTCCATTGTATCCACTCTTATGGCTCCTGATTGTTTTAACAATGCATCATAAATTTCGTCAGAGCCCATCAATGCACCAGTATGTGACATTGCAGCCTTTGCACCTTCAGGACTACGACCAGATTTTAAAACAATGACTGGTTTTTTTACAGAATTAAGACGTGTTATCTGTTTACATATTTTCAAGAATTCTTGACCATTTCCCAAGTCTTCAAGATACATTACTATTACTTTGGTTTGTTCGTGTTCGGCTAGCATCTTAAGTATGTCAACCTCATTGAGATCTACTTTGTTTCCCATACTAATTACTGAAGAAAATCCAATTCCTTGTGCACTTGCATCCTCTACCAATGCAGCACATATTGCACCACTTTGTGAGACAAGTGCGATTTCTCCTGACTTTGGAGTAATTTTAAGGAAAGTAGAATTCATCATTGTTTGTGGAGCAAGATTCATCACTCCAAGACAATTTGGACCAATAATTCTCAAATTGTATTGTTTTGCAATTTCTCCTAATCTTTTTTCAAGTGCAGCACCTTCCTCATTTACTTCTTTAAAGCCAGCAGTGATTACAATAACACCTTTCAGTTTCTTTTTACCGCATTCTTCAAGCACTGATGGTACTACATCGTTTTTTGTTACAACTACAGCAAGATCAATTTCTTCAGGAACGTCCAAAACGCTTTTGTATGCTTTTTTATCAAAAATTGTTTCTCTAGTTGGATTGATAGGAAAAATTTTACCTGTATATCCTTTCAATATGTTAGATGTAATAGCACGACCAACACTGCCTTCTTTATCAGATGCACCTATTATTGCAATAGATTTTGGAGAAAGGAAAACAGAATCAGTCATTTTTAATGAATTGGGATCAAATTGATTTGTATAATAAGTTTATCCGTATTGCAGAAGGTAAGTTGTTTAATTATTACTCAGCTTCCAAGCATCTTTCCTGCAAGATTTTCATTTCTTGGAATCCATTTTATCTTAAGATTTGTATATTTGCCTATTAGGTTCCAGGCTTCCATTGCTAAAGTTCTGAGTTGGTCACTATTAATAGCGTATTCATGATTTAGTTGGGCTACAGTATTTTTCGAGTCGCTGTAAATGTTTATCTCATTGTTATTATCTAGAAATTTTTTTAAAACCATGATTATTGCCATGTATTCTGCTTGATTATTTGTTATGTTTGGTTCTTTTTGATAAAATGATTCTCCTGTCTCTTTTACGAAGAATCCAAAGCCAGAATTTGGCCCACCAGAACCATCCACGTATATGTTAAGTGACATTTTTGTATAACCTTATTAATTTTGCACTCAAATTTACAATTATCTAAATCTACTGTAATGTTATCTTAAGAAATATCAGAATACCAGCAAGTTCTGCAACATGAACTGCAAGTAAGTAAGGCAAAAGAGCAGCTGCATAAAGTTCCATCATTGCAAAATAAGCATATACTCCTATTACATTATGCAAAAATAACAATCCGGCAAAAAATATCATTCCAAGTGGAAGCTGTGCTTTTGTTCTTGAATAGATTTTTATAAAAACTCCAACTAATACACCCAATACAACTAGATTAGCTCCTGATACGATAGTACTTGCAGTCATTATTGGTTCCATTTAAAAAAATTCAACCTCTCTTAGCATATTTACTTTGTTCCAATTTAGTTACAATTTCATCAAATGTTTCTAAATTGACCTCTAAAAATGTAGAAATAAAAAAAGTTGCTCCATATTCCTCTCCAACTCGAGTTATGAGATTATTTTTTTCAAGAACATTAACAT
>Ga0207103_10165_pt1 | contig 19477 bp, 15 predicted proteins | sample Alteio_BWMinHeat_81_FD_153546 | JGI IMG/M metagenome (GOLD analysis project Ga0207103, IMG submission 153546) | Enriched cells from forest soil in Barre Woods Harvard Forest LTER site, Petersham, Massachusetts, United States -... | ecosystem: Environmental > Terrestrial > Soil > Temperate forest >...
CCAAGAACTTAAAGTCAAAATGCCTGGGCGCCAAGGGGTCTTTCACGTTGATACGCTTTCCGTCGATCCAATAAGCTGATCGGAATTCTACTGCATAACCGTCGACATTGGTTTTCTGGACTATTGTGCCATCGGGGAAGAACTCGACAGAAGAAAGACACGAGGGCAGTTTCGCCCGATCTTCCTGTTTGTAGCACTGCCACAATCCCACTAAATTGCTCTGGGCGGAATCGCGCTCGACTACCACTCTCTTCGGCGACCCAAGTGGTTTTTCGCCAGTGCAATACGCCCCATCAGTACAATTGCCCGCGATGCAGAGGAAGAGTACCAGTAGACCAGGCACTTTCAGGCTGACTGCGTATAAGCGATCGAGCATATTGTGCCCTCATCGTTGCCACCTTGTCATTTCAAAGCTGAGATGCGGTCGATCAAAGCTCGTACATCTTCTGGGGAACGGCTTTTGATTCGCTGCCGGGCCCCGAACACTCACCCGAGCCGACAAAGCTCTTAAAGTTATCCAGGGTCAGTTCTAGAATCATGCGACTCCGCCAATTCAGTGATCTAGCAAAGCTTAGCCCTGCCGCCCCAATTCAGTAAAGCGCCAAAACTAACGCTGGCCAGGTTGGTATATGAGTTGACGTACGCGGAATCAGTAACAACCAGGTTTGTCTGCGCCCTCGATTACATCCGGTCTAGGGGTGCCGGAGCTTCTGTTTCATCGTGATACTTCCTTCAGGCTATCGCTCACCTTCGACCGGTTGCCACCACTCCGGTTATGCTTGACTCCGTTACCGTCATGACTGAAGATCAAGCCCATCGAAAGCAGAGGAGGAATTCAATGCCAAGAACAAACTCGACACTGCGAACCCGGGCGACGGCAATTGTCAACGGCCTGATGCTGGTTGCTTCTATCAACTTTGTCGGGGCCGATCACCTCGCCCTTGGCAGCCCACAGCCGTCAGGCTGGGTGCCTGGGCCGTCGCTCACAGCCAATGCGACGGTTACTGGACCGATCACCGGTGGCGACCACGGGCAAGCCTGGGGCGCGATGACCTCCGCCGACCTTTCCACCTCTGGATACGTCGAAGCCGAATACTTCTACTCGGGCACCGCAACAGCCTACGGCCAGGTCGGCGCCTGGACCGCCGACGGCGTTTGGCCGGCCAAACCGACTACTACAGCCGATTACAAGGTCCGCATGCTCGTCCGGCGGCCGGTCGAGGCTAGGCATTTCAACGGTGTCGCAGTAGTCGAGTGGCTGAATGTGACCGCGCTCTCTGAGGGCGCGGCCGACTTCATCCACATGCGCGAGGAGTTACTGCGTGAAGGGTACTGTTGGATTGGCATCGGCGCCCAGTCGGCTGGGGTCAACTCACCCAAAACCGGTCTGAAGGCCTGGGACCCTGCCCGCTACGGGTCACTCGTGCAGCCTGGCGATCCTTATTCCTATGACATTTTTTCCCAGGGCGGACAGGCTTTGCGCCACCCTCAGGGAGTGGACCCGCTGGGCGGCCTGAAAGTGCGGAAGATTCTGGCCACGGGCCGATCACAATCGGCATTTCGGCTCGTGACCTACATCAACGCCGTCCATCCGCTGGCGCATGCATACGACGGCTTCCTGGTCCATAGCCGCGGAGCAAACGGCTCGGCCCTTTATGATGGCGCCGAAGGGGTAGTGCCCAAGAACACGCACATTCGGAGTGACATTGACGTGCCCGTGCTGTGCCTCCAGACCGAGGGCGGTATGATCACCCTGAAGTCCCACCTGGCGCGTCAAGGCCAGGGCAGCCACTTCCGCCAATGGGAGATCGCCGGTGCCGCTCACGCCGAGTATCCCCGATGGGTTGTCGATGTCGGGGCCAACGTTGAGCTGGGACCGGGCTGTAAAGAGCCCGTTAATACCGCTCCCCACCATGCAGTCGTCAAGGCCGCACTTCACGCTTTGGCGCAGTGGGCGATGAATGGAGTCGCGCCTCGGCAATCGCCGCTAATCGAACTGGGTGATCCGGCCGCGGCCGATCCGATCATTCGAGACAAGTTTGGGAATGCCAGGGGCGGCATTCGCCTGCCCGAGATGGAGGCGCCCACGGCGACGCTAACTGGCCGTAGCAACTCGGTGGCTGCAGCCAGGTCCGGATCAGGTGCCATGAATTTCTGTTTCCTGTTTGGGCTGACTATCCCTTTCGATAAAGCAGCGCTAGAGCAGCTCTATCCGACTCACGACAGCTATGTGAAATCATTCAATCGGGCGACCGAGTCGCTGGTTCGGGAAGGCTATTGGCTCAAGCCCGAGGCCGACGAAGCCCGCAAAGCCGCCGAGCAATCCCACATCGGCCAGAGCGCCGGTGGTTCCCCTTCGTCAAGCAGATGAATTACTCGGACCGCCCTGACTGTTCACTGATATAAGAGGGACGGACAACCTCTACGACGCGCAAAAAGATCAAGCCCGGCCAGACCATCACGATTCAAGTCCAGCTCCCCGACGGCTCAACCACCAATTCGATCACCTACACCCGGCCAGCCGGGTAAAGCTTTCGGGCCGAATGACGCACCTACTAACTGGGCATCCGGGTGGGCCGGTCAATCCACTCCTCGTATCCATGCAATTATTCAAGAAGGAGAGACTAAAATGACCACAGCATTCTATGACGGTAAAGATCCGCTGAATCTCAAATGCGGCGAGACAGGGCACGTCCTTGTTCGTATAGATTCCGCTACCAAAGATGTCGGGATTTCGGCGCTCATCCAATCTGGACATGTCACAACAGACCAGCCAGCGAAAACCACTGATGAAGGGGGCAATGTTATCTTTGATGTAATCTGCCCCGCAGCCGGGGGTGACTGTCCGACCAGTTCGTCCATTCTCTTTTACCCTACGAAAGGCGGTAAGGGCGTGTCAGTGGAGGTCGTTTGCGCCAAGGCCACCACATCGACCACCGTGTCGCTCACAGCCCCGCAACGTCTTGTCCTCGTTGTCGATGATGTCAGGGAGAAACTAGCCTATCTTCGCGGCCAGCTAGAGTTCGGATAAAAAGTCCGAGCAATTATCTAACCGTGCTAATGAAAACCCCTGTATGGGCGGCCGTCCCTGGCCGCCCCTTCCCGCGGTCCACCAAATCGATAAGCCGAAGAACGCTACCCAGGTAGTCCAAGCTTCTCCATAAGCTCTTTGTACCGCGGGTCCGATCGTATAGGATCGAACACAGGATCGGCGCCAATCAGGCACACGTCATTGCTCAGCCGGCAAACTCCGGTCAGCCACGTGAATGCCTCATCGGTTTCACCCGCCTCGACGCAGATAGCCACGAGCAAGTAACCCCCGCCGGGCAGGTATCGCTCAGGAACCGCCGTAAATCTGCGCAACTCTTTGATCGCTTCTCTCTTCCTCCCAGACCGCGCGTACGCCCGCGCAGCCCCGAGCGCCCCAAAGCCCACGGCTCCGATCTCCTCGCATCGGCGATACTCCGCTAAGCCCTCGTTACCCATGCCACTTAGAAAATAGACGTCGCCCAGGCGGCGATGAGCCATCACAAACCCTGGATCCATCTGAACTGTCTTCTGCAACTGAGCTATGGCTTCGGCATAGTCGTGTGAGAAACAAAGCATCTGACCCAGGTCCGTGTTCAGTATGGGTGACTGCGGGTCGATCTCCACGGCCCGCCTCATCTCGGCGACCGCCTGTTCCTTTCTCCCGGTCATAGCCAGGTAGTACGCGTACCAATGGTAGGCATTCGCGTAGTTGGGATTGAGTTCGCAGGCCCGCGCGAGTTCTCGCCCCGCCTCAGCCAGCTTTCTGTCCGCGAACAAGAGGATGTTTCCGAGCGAGGCGTGGGCCTCCGCCAGCGAATCGTCTAACTCGAGCGCCGAGCTGGCCGCCGATCGCGCCTTGCCGATCTCGCTCTGAAAGCTGTAGCAGTCCGCCAGTCCCGCATAAGCCAGGGCGTAGTTAGGGTCGATGGCCAGCGCTTGCTGGAAGTATTCAACTGCGTTCGCGAAATCCGCCGCCGTCCGCTTATTCCAGAGGTTCCTCCCCTTCAAATACGCTTCGTACGCCTTCGGGTTTTCCGTTTGCCTTTTTATTAGCCCGCGCCTCTCTTCCGTACTCGAGCTCACGGTCAGCACCCCCGCAAGCTGATCGGCAATCGTATCCTCGAGCCGCCAAACGGTAGACGAGTCCTCGTCGAGCGTTCCCGTCCAAAGGATCCTTTCGTCTCGTACGTCGATCAATTGAGTCGTTACCCGAACCCTGGCGCCTACGGTCTCGACTCGTCCAGCCAGCACTGCCTCGACCCCAAGCTCCCGGCCCGCCTCAACTGCTTCCTTCTGTCCGCCGGCCACCTTCTGAACGGCAGATGCCGGCCGCACGACTATCTCTCGCAGATTCCCCAGCTTCGTCGTCAGCGCATCGCTCAGCCCCAGGCCAATGTAATCGTTCAAGCCCTTCCCGGCGGTAGTCTTGAACGGCAGGATTGCGATACTCTTCACCCCGAGAGCCGGCGCTCGCACAGACCTGCCCCGCGCCACATAAAAGACCGAGGCCACAACACCAATCGACAACAGCAGCGCCGCGACGAGCACTGCAGGCCGGCTAGCCTGTTTCACCGCCGGAGATGTTTCAGTTAAACTGCGAGCGGCTTCGTTCGGCCGGTCCCTGGGGCCGCAGGCTTCCAGCCTGCTCTCTCGCTCCCTGGCTTCGGCCTCCTGGAGCGCGGCTCTATATTGAGCCTGCCGGACCGCGACAAAGTCGGCAACATCATTTTCACGCTCTTCGAGTTGTGTGACGCTGCCTACAAAACGATAGCCGCGCCTCGCCGCTGTCTCGATGTATTGATTGCCGTTTTGGTCCTTGCCCAGCGTCTTTCTCAGAATCGAGATATTCCGCGTCAGGTTGTTTTCCTCGACGAACCGATCGGGCCAGACCTCTCGCATCAGCTCGTCTTTCTCGACCAGCCGGCCGCGGTTCCGCACCAGGAAAAGCAGCGTTTGGAATGCTTTGGGCTCGAGCGGGATGGCTTTACCGCCAGACGAGAGCTGACCCGCGGCCGGGTCCAATCGGAACCGGCCAAACTCATATAATTCGCGAGCTAGCTTACTGGCGAGCATCTCAAACAACTTCCGAAGGGTTTCCTCAGAGTTTCCAAAGGACTTCCGGAGCCAGTTCAGCTTATAAGCTTCAGCGGGCCGGATTAGTCGATTTCTTCGCGAGCCCCTGATGACGCCCTGATTCTACCCGACCGGTGAAATCGGGGCAACAGATACAGTGCCTTTGGAGTACGAGACTCGTCGCCGCTTTGGTCGCGCGCGGAGCGCGCCCCGAGAAGCAGGGATGGCGGCGTAGCCGCCGCGGGCTGCGTAGGAGCCAGATGTTTGTAGAATGCGAACGCCTTTCCCAGCCAGCTCCAGAGGAGCTGAATGCGTGCCACCGAGATTCTGGAGAACTACGATGAAATTCAATGCACACCTTGACCGCAGAACTGCCGTTAGCGGCCGGGGTGCCTCCCTTGCGGGAACGACGACGTTCGCGCCAACAATGTGGCGCCGGCTCAACACCATCCTGCTCGAACCCGGGAGGTTTAGGCGGCTCACTCCATCTATATTGGCTCTCACCTTTCTCGCTGGAACAATCGCGCCCGGCCGATCTGCCCGAGCCCGCGAGGACCCCCAAGCACGACGCATCACCCCGATTGTGACAACACCCGCTGGCGGAGCCTTTCGTGAAAGGCTGATGAGTGCGCCCTCCATCTCAGGCACCCACCGCGACGCCGATGCGCAGGCCACAGTCAACGCCCGCGAACTTGACCGCCGAGACGGGACCAACCTGAACAGGAAAGAGCGCACCCCTGGGACGCTGAATGCCAGCCCCAGTGTCGCCAAGAAAGATCTGAAAGGGATTGCGCCCGCTGACAACACTCCTCCCGACCCCACTGTGATAACCCTGCCCACTACGCTGCGGCAGCAATCGTCCGCCGACATCCCGGATTTCTCAATGGCCGCCAGCGCCTCATTCATCGTAAGCGCAAATTCCCTTACCTATTACCTTCAGGACCTGAGCGGCAACATTCTGAGTTCCTCTACTTTGAGCTCGTTTTTCGCCGGTGTAGGCTCCTTGAATCCGTTCGCTCCCAAGATCCTACACGACGATATGTCCGATCGCTTCGTCATCGCGGCGCTGGACGGCTTCCAGACCAACAATTCCTCGGTCCTGCTCGCGGTTTCGGACACGTCCGATCCAACGGGCTCCTGGACACTCTACAGATTTGCCGCCGATCCCCAGGGTCTGACATCGGCCGAAGTCCTGAGCAGCATCGGAGTCAACAGTAGTTGGATCGTGCTGGTGACCGGAATGTTTCAGAACGGGCCTCCGAACAGCTTCGTCAACAGCAACATTTACGCTATCGACAAGAACAGCCTCCTCGCCAGCAAGAAGCTCTCGGCCACGCGTTTCCAGGATCAAGGTTATGCCCCTTGCCCCACCAAAGGGTACGACACGGTTTTTCCAATTGTCGACATCTTCACCGATTGGAATGGGAGTTCTAACGGCCAGGGCTTTATTCGGCACGGCGGTATCTTTGGCAATGTAGGCCAGGAGAAATACAACCCGGCCGGCGAATTCATTGCCTCTAACAACACCTGGAGTTCCTCCGCTCCGAGCGCTAATCTCAACTTCCTTCCCCAGCTTGGCTCATCGACCGGTATATATGGCGGCGACGCGAAGATCACCAACGCGGTCTTTCGCAACAACACTCTGTACGCCACCCATTCCGTATACAGGCCCGCGGCCGGCACCCCGACTCACATGGCCGTTCACTGGGTTACTGAAGACGCAGTGACCGGCGCCAAACAGGATGGCTTCATTGAAGATCCCACTGGCGTCACCTCATACGCCTTCCCGAGCATAGCGGTTGATTTCGATAACGATGTGTTGATCGCTAATGGAGTTTTTTCGAAAAATGCATATCCCGGCTCAGGCGTTTCGATTCGCTACGGGGGTGATAGTCCTGATCTCGCGTTCCGCCCGACGATCACCGTCGCAATGAGTAGCCGCCCGTATGTGCACATCTTCAGCGGCGACAAGGCAGAAGCGCCCGGGCCGTTGACTGATCACCTCGCCTCGCAGTTGGTCACGGGCGCCGACGAAGCCCTAAATGTTTACGGTCCCACTTTTGCCGAAGCTCTGTTGCAGCGCCTGGAGCCTTTCCTTACCGATGACCAGAAACAATTCTTGGTCTTGGCGCTCATTTGTGACCCTGAAACCTTCTGGGAATCCGTGAATTTAGTAGCTCTCTTCCTTACCTACAATGATCCAACGTTCCTTCGCGACGACTTTGGGCCTTCGACCGTGGCGTTCGGACCGCCGAAAGGAACGGACACATCAGGCCTGGCCTTCATAAAACAGTACCCGATTCTACCTCGGTATGCGGGCGCTAGCGTTACCGGAGTGGAAGTGTTTGTCCAGCCATTCATCGGAAAGGTGGGGGATTCGGGCACCATCTTGCTCGGAACGATGCCAGACTCTGCCACCGACCCAAGCGGAGTGACATGGGACGTCAAGCAACCATTCACCGTGGCGGCATTAGGCCAGCGTTTTGTCGTCCCTGTTCCCCCTTACCCGCTCCAGCCGGGCACGAAGCTCGAGGTTGGCCTCACTGGATTTCCTGCGTATTCAGCCGGCACCAACCAACCGCCACTCCTGAATTCGTTTACAACTTTAGACCTCGGGATCCACTGTGGGCTGGATAGCGCCGTCAATATCGACCTCACCCCTAAAGTCACAGGTAAGGTCATCTTGGAAAAGGCTGCCGTGGATCTCTCGATCTTTGGTGAACCTGAGCCAATTGATCATATCGGCGCCGGTAAAATATTCGCTTTTAAGTTAACGGCAACCAATCTTTCTGACAGCACAGTGGATAATCTGACGATAGACGACCCGCTGCCAGACGGAGTGAGGGCCTTTGCTCTAAGCATCGACGAATTCTCTGGCCCGCCGACGCACCCGGTCAGCCCTCAGTTTTCCCTGGGCCCTCACAGCTCGAGAAGCTTCTTTTTCGGTGCCGTGGCAGGCACGGAGGCCTCACGGAGCGTCACTAACATCGCTACATTGTCTGGGCCCTTGGGCACCGCGTCTGCCCAGTGGTCGATCATGGTACAGCCCGCCGCCAGGCCTTTTGCGAGTGCGGCGAACACTCAAGGTAAGGAGGCCATCGTTGGCGGCTACTTTACCGAAACAGGTGGGCTGAGTTCACCCGGCGCGATTTCCGGGGCGGCCTCCGGGCCAGTGATCCTGATAAATGGCGCTCCGCAGAAAACAGTTCCAGACGATGTCCTTCCCAATAACGTCCTGATCGCTCCAAAAGGCGCCAAGCATATTAAGCCCGGGCAAACTGTAACCATTCAGGTCCAGTTCCCCGACGGCGCGACCACCAATTCGATCACCTACACCCGGCCCTCCGGGTAATGCTTCTTAGTGATTGGCATGTCTCTTTCCTTCCGAGGTTCGAGTCCCAGCTCCTGCCTGCTGGCTGAGTGGGACTAAGGACAGTTGCGTCAGATATCAAGTTAGGAGGTATGGAATGAAAGTCTACTTGAGCGGCAGGGCGCGCGGACTCCGTCGACTCTTGGCGCTCGCCGGATGGCCAGGGGCTGAGAGCTCCAGGGCTGGAGTTGTACAGACTCGCCCATACTTCCGGCGTTCGCCCACCAACCCGTTGATGCGGGTTGCAGCCCCGACGCTTGTGGGCACTGCCCTGCTGCTTGGTTCTATGACTCCGGCTCGGATGGCGGGACCCGGTAACCAGTTCCAGGAATCGCACAACCCGGCCAGCCTCAAAACCGCGGCTCGCGGAGCCTTTCAGAAAAAGCTGATGAGTGCGCCCTCTATCTCTGGCACACACGGCACTGCTGTCGCGCAGGCTAGCGTCAACCTGGGCGAACTGAGCCGGCGCGACCTGAGCGACGGTATCGCTAAGGGCAGTGCCACTCCTGCAGCAACGGCCGGCCGCGCCCCGATTATACCTTCCGCTGGTGTTCCGGTCCCGCCGGACCCCTCGGTGACAACCTCCACGATCACGCTCGACGAAATGGCAGCTTCGGAAATCCCGGACCTTTCGGTGGCTTTTAGCGCCCCCTTCGCCGTGAGTGCGGACTCGCAAAACGTGTACGTTCAGGATGGGGAAACCAACGCCTTGCGCTCTTCCACCTCCCTGAGCGCATTCTTCGGGAGTCTAGGTACCATGAGCCCCTTCGGTCCCAAGGTCTTGTACGACGACTTCTCTAATCACTTCGTCATCGCCGCGTTGGACAGCTCCCAAACTGGCAACTCCTCAGTCCTATTTGGGTTCTCGGATACGCAAGATCCAACCGCGACCTGGACGCTCTACAGATTTGCCGCCGACCCTCAGGGTCTGACGTCGGCGCAAGCCCTGAGCAGCATCGGAGTCAACAACAATTGGATCGTGCTGTCGACGGCAAATTACCAGAATGGGCCGCCTAATGCATTTGACCATAGTGGGGTATTCGCACTTGATAAGAACCGCCTCCTCCTTAGCAAGCAACTCCTGGTCAGTTACTTCAACGATGCGGGTTACCTTCCCTGCCCGACCAAGGGGTACGACTATACCTACCGTTTTGTCGACCTTTACACGGATTGGAACGGCAACTCAAACGGAAGGGGCTTCATTCGGCACGGCTTTATCTCTCTCGGTGACGACGGCCAGTTGAGATACACGGCTGCCGGAGAATTCATTCCTTACGACTGGACATGGGCTTCATCCGTCAGCGGCAATCCCAACTTCCTTCCCCAGCTTGGCTCCTCTACCGGAATCTACGGCGGCGACGGGAGAATGACGAACGCCGTTTTCCGCAATAACACCTGGTACACGACTCATTCCGTATACGAACCCGCGGGCGGCACCCCCACTCACATGGCAGTTCATTGGCTCAGCGAAAACGCTGTGACCGGCGCAGTCCAGGCCGGCTTTTTTGAAGACCCCAGCGGGGTCACCTCCTACGCCTTCCCAAGTCTGGCCGTAAACCGCTATGGCGATCTATTTATCGGGTCCGGCAAGTTTTCGCCGACTTCATATGCGGGCTCAGCGTACTGGTTTCGATATGGAGGCAACACTCCCGATGCCGATTTCCGCGGACCGTTTATGTTGATGCAGGGAATGAGCAGCGGGCCGGTTTTGCACATCAGGAATGGCTTAAACTATTCCGGCGGTCCTTCCGCTCATGTCGAGGTCCCCGACCATAGAGTGTTCATCGCCGACTGGGTCAACTCCACCCCGGGCACCTGGCAAGCAGTGAAAACCGTCGTATCGCCATTTACCTACGCCAATCAAACAGTCATCCGGCTGGACAATGGCAGTGTGGACGGGGCCGTGGGGGCGCCGGCGGGAGCGCCTATAGGTCAATACCGTTTCGGAACCCTTTTCTCCGCTAACCTTGTCGGAGGTCGGCAGGTTACCGGCATGCAATTTAATCTCCCGGCAGTACCCAATGCTGTCTTGCCCGGCGATACAATCAACGCTTACTACGGACCGGTTTCCTCCAGCTTAGACGGGGGCCCATTGACAATGAAGCCTTACACTGTGGCGCAGCGAAATCAACTTGTTACGCTGAAATTCGATCAGCCCATCCAGGTGCCCATGGGCCAGGGTTTCTTCGCCGGTCTGAGTGCGCCGGGCGGCAAATTCGTTGTCTCATTCGATAGTAATTTGCCGCTTTCTAACGCCACAAGATCATCCCCGAACTTCGGCACGACCTACGGACCGGACCTGTATAATTACATCATTGGCCTCCTTGTTGCGCCTTGCCATGTGCAGCTTTACGACCCGGACGGCGAATACGTCGATGACCTTGGATTCGATGACGGCGAGCTGCTGGTGCGCAGCGACAATGGGTGCCCACCGGTAGCTACTTCAGACTCTGCCTGGCTCGGGATCGACAACATATTGGGCCCCGACGATAACGGAGACTTCATCGTACTATATACTGTGATGCCAAACCCCTCCACTGTTCCAAGAACCGCGACGATCACAGTCGGGGACGCGACCGTCCCATTCTTCCAAGCCGGCTCTAATCCCGAGCCACCTTTCAATCTTTCGCCGGACTCGACCCCATCGGGGAGGCCTGGCCTCATGGTTACGGTCAAACTGGCCTTCGCAGCCAACTCGAAAGTCAGGGCCAGCGCTGCTGGATTCACCAGCAATTCAATCGTCGCATGGAACGGTGATGGCCGCGAGACCACGATGGTCAGCTCCACTCAACTGACGGCGCAAATCTCGGCTGCCGACATTGCGAAGCCCGGCACGGCTAAGGTCACCGTCTTTGACGCTACGTCAGGCGGCGGCACCTCTTCTCCAGTCACTTTCACGATCACCGCCGCGCCCGACTTTTCCCTGAGCCTGGACCAGCCGACGCTGACTGCACAAGCTGGCACAAAGGTACGGGTGACCGTCAACATCAACCGTACTGGCGGATTCACCGGCAACGTAACCGCTACTCCCCCTGATCCCCAGGGCGGCATCAAGGCAAAACCGGCTGACCCGATCACGACGACCGATACGAGCGCAACATTCAAACTGAAGGTCTCAGAAGGCACGGCTCCGGGTACCTACCACCTTCTGATCAAAGGCGTGGACGATTCAGGACGAGAACGCGACGTCACGCTCACGCTGGTAGTTACTCAGTGACGCGCTGGCACTCGGTCAGGTAAAGGTTTTGCCGGCCGGCGTATCTCTCCCTCTTGGAACTGCTTTTGAGCAGGCATTGCAGGCTCACTGGACCGGCAGGTTCCGGGCGCAGCTCTGCCCGGCCGGCAATAAAACGTTAGGCTTGAACCTCAGGACGCATCGTAGCAAGAGGCCGCTCAAGCCCGAGGAGGCGGTATGAAGACCAAACGCATTGCCTTTCAAAGAACAAGCTTGATAGTGGCCCTGAGCTTGATCTTCTCACCGATGTCTAATCTCTTGCCGATTGCAGTCCGAGTCTATGCACAGGAAGATAAAGCAAACTGGAAGCCCAAGGACGTGGACCAAACGCCGGCAGGCAAGACGGAAACGCAAAAGCTGCCCAACGATGGACACCGAGACATCACCAAGAACAAGAAGGGGGAGCATATCCTGGAAGAGGACTATAACGGGCTTGGATTTAAAACAAGGTCCAGGAAGATTCTGAAGGTCTGGCCGAACGGCAAAGTCGCCGAGGACGAGACCACGGTATACGGCGCCCCTAAGAACGGAGAGGCCGGCGGCGTCGAAAGAGTGGAGAAAATCCAATATGACAAGGACGGCCAGCCGGATACCAAGGAGGTCATCAAAGGCAAAGAGACAAAGCACTACAAATATGACCCTAAAGGCAACAACGGCAAGGGCGATTGGATCGAAACCTCCACCACCACCAACGACGCCAGCTTTGGCGGCGCCAGCCTGGTCGGCGTTGTGATCGCAACCGATACCCGGCCCGGCGAGACCTGCTCGTGCTCGCTCACCACCGAGCCCAAGAGATATGAGAATAAGCCCGGTCTCGAGGTCGTCGAGATGCAGATGAATCTGGCAAGAGATGACAACGGCAAACCGTCGCTCGATGGTCATTACATCGATTTTGGTGACGGCCGTCGCCAGCCCGCGAACCAGCCCGTCGAAGTGCTGGTATCTAACTCGAGCCTTCACGGCGTGGTATACGAAGAAAACAACCAGCACCCCGTAGCCACCTGCGATTTGCCGGTTACGCAACCGCCGCACAAAACCGAAAGGACAAACGGAGACGGAGGTGGAAACAATCACACGCCGACGCCCGCTGACTACCAGATGCCGCCGGTTTGTACTGAAGGAATCCAGGTGTGTTACGGGCCATTCGATGGCAACGCCGGCAACACCGAGGTCACGATCGAAATCAATCACCAGCCAGTGCCGGTGCCGGTCATCACCGAGACCCCTCGAGAATCATTTTGCCTTTTGCCTGACAGTGCAACCGATCCGATAAGCCGGGTGGTAGTTCACGAGGGACCAGTGCGAGTCTCATTTCTGACCTGCGCCCTCAGCCTGGCGATGAGCGCGGTCAAGCTGCAGCTCATGAAAGGCGAATCGACGGCGTTCAGCGCCGTCGTCTCCGGGCCAGAACAATGGCCGGACAAGGTCTGGCGGCCGGGCACGCCGTGCTCAGACCTGGTCGATCAGGCAAAGCTCCTCCAACACGCTCCCGGGCTACAAGTGAGGCCAGGCGATTCCGGCGCATTTGTCCTTCTTGTCATCGAGAACGCATCCCGCGAAACCGGAACTATTTCGCCAGCCACCAACGAGAGGGCCGTGCTGGTGCTGCACAAGAGCGATTTTGCCCGCGGCCCCTACACCTTCAAAGGCGTCTTCAAATCATTCCGTGCCGGCGGCTTCGTCATCAACGGCATCACCGCGGCATTTCTGGCTCCGGTTGTCGGCGAAGCGGCGGATCCGTCGACCTGAGGACGAATGCCCTAGATAAACACCCCACAGGCAGCTTGAAATATTCGGCCAGTTTCTTGGCCTGGCTCTTGCTGATCTCTCGGCTTCCACTCAGCACCCGAGAAACAGCTCCTCGGCTGCCGAAGATTGGTGTTAGGTCTGTCTGCTTAAGGCCCCTGTCCTCCATCAGCATTCTCAGCACCTTATAAGGAGGGGCCTCCGGCATCGGATAGTGCTGCTTCTCGTACTCCTCTATCAAAAGGCTCAGGGTGTCCTGCAGGGCTGATTCCTCGGGCGAGAGCTTGTCCTCGGGTTTCTCAATCAGCTTGTCCACCGCGGCCTGCACCCTCGCTAGCTCCCGGTCGTCGCTGATCGGGCGTGGCATCGCCTGGCTCAACATCCTCTTATACTTCCGAGCGTCAAACCTATGCTTCGAGCTACCTGACGCCGCAGTCATTTTTCCAGCCTCCTTTGCTGTACTGAGCGTGGCTCAAGACAATCCGAATGTATACCCTTCTGGATCGATAATGGATCTTTGTGATCAGCCGGTAGTCGTTCCCCTTTATATTAAACACCGTACAGGTCCCCACGAGATCAGCATGCGGAAACAAACGAGACGACATGGACACGAGCCCGGCAGGACGGACCATGTTGACGGCCACTTGAAGAGCAGGGTTTAATGAGCGCGGGAGTCAAGATCGGGGGAGGTTCACAGGATGCATGGACGCAGCAGTCATCGATTCATTCCCTTAACTTTATTATCAATGGGGCTTCTATTCTCTCCGGTATGCGCCGGGCAACAGTCGCCGAGCCCAAAGCGGATCGAGCTGAAACCGGGCGGACCCGCAGTTACCCTTGAAGGGGCAGTAAGCAAGTCAAAAGAGATTGAATACATCTTTAGCGCCAAGGCTGGGCAGAAATTCACTGGCCGGATAACAAAAAAGGATGGGAATACCGGGTTCGAGGTGACCGACCCGAACGGCGACGCCCTGCCCGAAGAAGAATACGACTTCAACACCAAGCTGACCGGAACTCTCGCCAAGACCGGCGACTACAAGATAGCCGTAGCGACTTTTGAGGCACGAGATTCAAAATACACGCTCGTCGTCCGGGTCTATTGACACTCTCCCCGTCGTGCGGCGCCTCGAACCGGTTTTGCCGGTTCGAGGCTGCCTGACCCTACCCTGGTTCAGCACTCATTGCTATTGCATGCCAGGCTGAATTGCATCCGGGTGCTGGAGCAAAAGCAAGTTGTGCAAACCGGTAGGCTGCTGCCCTGATAGCTTTGAGTAACAACCGTGTAAGTTCCGGTTTTATTCGATTGGCTCGATGAGAATGTTATGGCGAAACTGACGCTCGAGCCCGCTGGAACGGCGACGACCCGGTCGTCAGAGCCAACAAGTGCGCTGGTTGGATCAGAGATCTTCGTATCGACGACGTATGATGCGTCGGCATTTGTGGTATTCGTGACGCTTACGAAAAGACTCACCTGATCGCCTTGTTTCGGTGACATCGGAAATGCGAACAGCGACAGGTTGCCGCAGCTATTCGCCTGAACTCCATTGAATAAGGGCGCCATCGCGCAGAATGTCAGCGCAAGTAAGATCGCTAACATCGAGCGCTTTACTGATGTATTCATCCTTGTGAACACCTTCTTCCCAATACTAACTCGGCCGATATTGTGCATGGGGGAAACTCGTCTCATTATTCTCTCCTCTTTCGTATGAAATGTGTGTGACGGATCCAATCGATCTCAAGCGTTCTTGAGATCAATCCAACCCACTCTGAAACAGTGAAAATGCCTCGTTTGCCAAAGCTACCAGGTCCGCTTAAGCGGATCGCATGCAACTGATTAGCGGTTCAACTCGAGACGTACTTATCGCAGACAAGCTGCGTTAACAATGGGTAACGAGCCTTACTGCCGGTGACGGTTGAGCGCGACACTCGTTGGCTCTACGTACTATGACGCTCGAGCATGGCTCCATCTCGAAAAACGTCGTAGCTTGTGTTCGAATTCTCGGACCTGGGACTTTTAACATTTGCGAAAGGACAGCCCCACTACTGGTATTCAGTACCTCGATCATCTCAACCCCTTTTCTCGCCGGTCGTTTGATCTTGACCTCATATCTGCTTTGAACATTCCTATACTGTCTACGCTGTCCGAATATTCCCTCGGCGTCGCCAGGGGGCGAACCTCGGAGATCACGCGTGAGGGGCCGGTTTCGCCGAAGCTGGATATCCTCAGCACCACTAAGTGTCTTGCGGCCACGAAATCTGCTCGCGGCAGACCGTCCCTTCACTGTGCTATGCACGAAGGCGGTCAAACCTTACATCTCGCCGTTGGCCTGTGGGAGGCGACGCTGAACGCCCGTTCGGGACTTCCGATGTTTTAGTGGGAAGGACAGCTAAGGCTATTTGAGCGAACGAGTGATTTGCATTACCTAACCCGCATTACCCGGCTCGACTTACTTCCTGAGCACAACATGTGATCGCCGCATCCGCCGCTCTAACTGCGGCGATCACAGGCTATACCTCGCGGAAGTGTCCCCAACTTCGTTCCACCATTTTTTGGACTTGCCTGGCCAATCCCTTTTCGCTATTATATCCGAGGTTGATATATCGTGCACGGATCTATTCTGGTTGTCTTAACTGAGGAGTCTATGGCCGGGAGCGCCTCTGATCCTGCGAAGTTCTTGCCCCTGACGCCAGCAGTGTTTCACATCCTGCTGGCACTGGCTGATGGCGAGCGTCATGGCTACAGCATCATGCAGGAAGTTGAAGCCAGGACCGAGAATAGGGTGAGATTGGGGCCAGGGACACTCTATGGCTCGATCAAACGAATGCTGGCAGACAGGTTGATCGAGGAGTGCGAAGCACGCCCCGATCCCTCACTTGACGACGAGCGTCGTCGTTACTACCGGTTGACCAGGTTTGGCCGGCATGTCGCCGTCGCCGAGGCTGAGCGGTTGGAGAACTTGGTCGGAGCCGCCCGAGCCAAAAAACTGCTCCGAGCCTGAGATTCGTTCGCAGCCCTGGTTCAGAGTCAAGCTTTAGCTTGCTTCCTGGGACACCGCAGCCTAAAGGCTGAACTCTAAACTCCTGCCGCGAGGTTCAGAGTTCAAGCTTTAGCTTGCTTCCCTGGATACCGCGGCCTAAACGCTCAACTCTGAACGCCAGACTCAGCCGCGATGCCAATTGCCTATGCGGACAAGAGCCTTATCAATATCTGATTCATTTTACCGCGTCTTGCTCCTTGTCTACCCGTGGGAGTTTCGCTGCGAATACGGGCAAGAGATGGCACAGATATTCCGGGACCGTTGCCGGAATCAACTCAGCGGCGCCGGCCTGATCGGCCTCGTCTCACTGTGGTTCTGGACATTGATCGATTGCGGGATGACTGCACCAGGAGAGCACATGGAAATTCTACTACAAGACATACGCTACGCGCTTCGAGTGATGCGCCGCGGGCCGGCCTTCACCATCGTCGCGGTACTGGCGCTTGCCCTTGGGATCGGCGCGAGCAGCTCTATATTTAGCGTCGCCAGCGCCGTGTTGCTCCGACCGCTGCCATATCAAGACCCCGGCCGGCTGGTGTGGCTGTCCGGTAATAACCTGCCCGGCGGCATCAAGTCCGAGGCGGCTTCGGGTCCCGACTACCTCGATTGGGCCAACCAGAATAAGAGTTTTCAAGAAATGGCATGCTTTTCGGGATGGCAGCCGACGTTGACCAACGAGGGCGAGCCCGAGCGCATTCCGGGCGGGGCCGTTTCGGTCAACCTGTTCGGCCTCCTCGGAAAACATGCCTACGTCGGCCGCGACTTCATGCCCGAGGAAGATCAGGAAGGCAGGGATCATGTGGTGATCCTCAGTTATGGGTTATGGCAACGGCGCTTCGGCGGGGACCGGGCTGTGATCGGCAAGACCCTGACGCTCAATGGAACTCCATATGCTGTTGTCGGGGTAATGCCATCCGATTTTCGTTATCTGCGGTTAAGCCAGACGGACATCTGGACTCCGCAGACCAGTGCAAGTCTGGCCAGCAAGCCGCGCCGCGCTGACTTTCTCGGAGTCGTCGCAAGGCTCAACCCAGGAGTCATGCTGGCGCAGGCTCAGGCTGAGATGAACGCGATCGCCGCCGAGCTCGAGCGGCAGTACCCGGCATCAAACACAGGCTGGCGCACTACTGTAATGTCGCTCCACGAGCGCGCCGTAGGACGAGTTCGTCCCGCGCTCCTGATGCTGCTCGGAGCCGTAGGGTTCCTGCTGTTGATTGCATGTGCCAATGTGTCCAATCTACTCCTGGTAAGGGCTACGGCCCGGCAAAAGGAAATCGCCGTCAGAACGGCGCTTGGAGCCATGCGCTGGCGCTTGATCCGGCAGCTCCTCACTGAGAGCGTGCTGCTCGGGCTCATGGGTGGTCTGGCCGGGCTGGGTCTCGCTTTCATCGGGATTAAGGGCCTGATTGCAATCAGCCCCGCGGATATTCCTCGCATTACAGAAGTCGGTATCGATCGCGTTGTGCTTGGATTTACACTGGTGGTGTCGCTACTCACCGGTATTGCGTTCGGGCTGGCGCCGGCGCTCCAAACCGTGAAGCCCATTCTCAGCGAGACTCTCAAGGAGGGCGGGCGTGGTTCGTCCTCAGGCGCACGGGGTAATGTGATCCGAATTGTCTTGACCATAGCCGAGGTCTCGCTTGCACTGGTTCTCTTGATCGGCTCCGGTCTCTTGATCAAAAGCTTCGTCGGGCTTCAAAGGGTTAGCCCGGGATTCAACCCGGAACGATTGCTTACGGCGAGACTGTCGCTGCCCAGCTCTGCCCCCCTTCTATCAACAACGGCTGGACAGGGTGAAAGCACTGCCAGGCATACAAGCCGCGTCGGCCGTCAGCGATGTGCCGATAGCAGACGGCGGAAACTACCTGGCCTTTGTGGTAGACGGCGACCCGCCACTACCGCCAGGAACGAATCAGGATGCCGTGTTTGCCCTGGTGTCTCCCGAATACTTTGAAACGATGGGGATCCCATTGTTACGCGGCCGCCAGCTCAGCGATCGAGATGGCGCAAACAGTCCGCCGGTAGCAGTCGTCAGTGACACGATGGCCCGGCGCTATTGGCCAGGCCAGGACTCCATCGGCAAGAGGATAAATTTTGGCGGCCCGAATACGTTTGAGATAGTCGGAATAGTGGGCAGCACTAAAACGGAAGGGCTCGATGCCGATCCTTATGCTCAGATCTACGCGCTCCATACACAGGTTCCTCAAAGAGGCATGTCGCTAGTAGTGCGCGCCTCATCCGATCCTTTGGCGCTCGTTGCTTCCATACGGGATATCCTTTCATCAATAGACAAAGACCAGCCTCTCTTTAACATCAAGACAATGGACGAAGTGCTATCCGACTCTATAGCCCAACAGCGATTGAACGCTTTGCTGCTTGGCATTTTCGCTGCGCTGGCGTTGATCCTGGCCGGCGTCGGTATTTATGGCGTGATGTCTTACTCGGTGCGACAACGCACACACGAAATAGGCGTGCGCATGGCGTTGGGCGCTCGCTCGGGTCACGTGGTTAGGATGGTGGTACTGGGCGGCATGGCGCTCACAGGCGTAGGAGTTGGTATCGGCCTCATTGCTGCATTCATCCTGACTCGTCTGATGGCTAATTTGCTGTTTGGCGTCAGCCCCTCAGATCCCGCGACATTCGCGGTTATCTCGGGCTTGATCGGCTTGGTGGCGCTGCTGGCTTGCTATCTTCCGGCCCGCAAAGCGACAAGGGTCGATCCGGTGAACGCGCTTAGATGTGAATGACCTCACTTGAGGCACTGTTCACGCGGACCAGAGCGTCTGAGCTGGTCCTGATTGTACGCCAAGATGAGCTGGCCAAATCTAGTGAGCTTTGTCTCTAACGCGATCTCTCGCGTCTGTTAAGAGATCCAAATAATTACTCATTAGAGGAGCGGTCAGAGTTTTCTCCAGCATGCATTGCATGTCCCAGAGCACTCTTTGCTCGGCTTTATCTTCAATTGCTAAGGTCTCGCTCTGGCTG
>Ga0207103_10167_pt1 | contig 19438 bp, 13 predicted proteins | sample Alteio_BWMinHeat_81_FD_153546 | JGI IMG/M metagenome (GOLD analysis project Ga0207103, IMG submission 153546) | Enriched cells from forest soil in Barre Woods Harvard Forest LTER site, Petersham, Massachusetts, United States -... | ecosystem: Environmental > Terrestrial > Soil > Temperate forest >...
TGTTGTTGTTGAAAATTCATCAATTTTTGCGATGGATTTTAGATCATCTAAAAAGCGAAAACAACCCAGTGAAGATCAAGAAGTAAAAATAGAATCTGAATCACAAATCAAGCAAGATATAATAGCAGGAATAAATGCTTGTCGTAGTATGTATTTAGAAAAGCACTTGCCTAAAGTTTTAAGTGATATAGTGCAAGAATATGATCCTATAAAAGATGAATGGATATGTGAAAAAACTTTTGGAATTGATGACGATTTCATTAGCAAAGTTTTTATATTATCCGAAAATGAAATTGCTTATATTGTAGGCAGGACAATAAAAATATGGAATTCAGAAACAGAAAAATGTGAATTATCCCTTGAATTCAACGGTATCTCTGCTTTAAGTCCATTATCAGGAAATAAGCTTGCGGTAGGTTCGGGAAATTCAGTAATTATATTGAATTGGAAAACAGGCAACAGTGAACTTATATTGAAAAGGGAAAAGTGTGCGTATCCTAATGATCAACTCGTTCAAGGGTTGTGTTACCTATCAAGCAATAAGTTAGTCGTAAGTTATTGCGATGGAATGAAACTATGGAACTTGCATACGGGAAAATGTGAAAAAAACTTTTTCTCTTCACCAACTTTTTGCAATCAGATATGTAAATTACCTAATAATAAATTAGCTATTGTAATAATCAATGAGAAGAATAAAACAGAATTAAAAATATATAATTTAGACACAGAAAAATGGGAAGAAAGTCTTACTCCAACTTTTTTGAGGCAACATGGATTCTTCATTTTTGCACTAGATAAAATATTGGTTTCCGGATTTTTGGGGACATTTGAAATTAAAGTTTGGGATCTGGAAACATTAAAATTTATAAAGTCGATCAATACACCTGAACAACTTTATGGAGTTAATTGTTATGGAACAGTAAATAAATTAATTATATGCGGAACTGGGCAAATGGCTATTTTAGATCTCGATTCTGAAAAATATGATACCATATCTATAAAAAATATTACTCCCGCCAGTGCACATCAATCAATAAAAACCGCTGTATTAGATAATAAATTGATTTTGAATATATGGGGATCTGGCAAGATGCATATATGCTACAACCCAAAACAGATATCAGATATCTATCATGAAAAATTAATTAATAAATTTAAGAACGTAAAATAGGAGGATTATTATGAAAATTTTAAATAAATTATTATTGATTTTGTGTTTAAGTGGTGCGTCTATTTTTGCAATGGATCAAAAGATAGTTAAATCATCTAGAAAAAGAAAATTGGATGATACAGAACAAGAAATAAAAACTAAAAAAGAGGTAACCCATAGAAAGTTAAGAGAAAAAGATAAATTAACTCAAATAAATGATTTTTATAAAACAACATTAAATAAACATTTAATTGGTGTATTGAGTGATCTTGTGCTTGGTTACGTTGATATAAATTCTTCTCTAAATAGGAATTCAGACTATCGTTGTTCTTATTCACTTAACGAAAATACAATGAAGGTGAAAAATGTAATTCAATTGCAAAATAGGTATTTAGCTGCTTATGGTACTTATAAGAAGGCGATTGAAATTTGGAAGTTAATAGAAGATAAATATTCTCATGTTCAAACTCTGTTAGACGGAGAATATGTTGACGGTTTAATTGAGCTTCAAGATGGTTCTCTAATTTCTTTTTCAGACGATGATGTCAGAATCAAAAAATGGATTTTTAAAGATGGTATATTTTGTTTTTCTCAGGTTCTTTTTTGTGATAGGGGCATCAGAGGTATAACCCAATTAAAAGATGGTTCTTTAGCTGTTTGTTCTACAGACAAAACAATAAAAATATGGTCTTTAACAAAATATAATATATATTCCTGTACGCAAATTCTTAAAGGACATACCGATTTTGTGAATGGCGTTATTCAATTAGAAGATGGGTCATTAGCTTCTTATTCATATGATAAAACAATAAAAATATGGGCCATTGAAGATGACAATTATGTTTGTAAACAAACTCTTGATGAACATTCTTATGGAGTTAGAAAAGTAATCCAACTACGTAATTCCAGTTTAGCTTCTTGTTCAAATGATGGGACAATAAAAATATGGAAACAAGATAAAGATTCTAAATATTTTTGTTTCTATTCAATTGACGTAGATGAGTCAAAACCACCAGTTCATGGATTTATTGAACTTCAGGATGGTTCTTTGGTTTCTTGGTCAGACGATAAAAAGGTAAGAAGGTGGTGTTTTAAAGAAGATAAATATTTTTGTTCTCAAATTTTGCCAGAAGAAGCAAATTGTCTAATACAATTGCAAGATGGGTCATTAGTTTCATGCTCTAGTGATGATAAAATAAATTTTTGGCAAAATGAAATATCAAAAATAGTGATTCCTATTATAGAAAATGATTAAGGGGGATATATGAAAATTTTAAATAAGTTGTTTTTATTGGTTTTATGTTTAAGCAGTGCATCTGTTTGGGCAATGCAGGCTCCTAGAAAAAAAGCTTGTTACGGCTTGGGTCGTGAATTAACTATAGATAAGCATAAAGTTTCTGAGGAACATGAAAAATCTATTCAAGAAGATAATGTTCAAGCTGTTTTACAAAAATATTTGCCTAAGGATTTAGCGAACATAGTTCTTGAATATGGTACTGAATGGAAGCGTATAGAACATTTTAGAAGATACTTAGAAGGTGTCTATAAATTATTGCTTTTATCTGATGAAAAATTAGCTTCTGGTGATAGTGAAAAATCAATAAAAATTTGGGATCTAGAATCTAAGAAATGTATAAAAAATTTAAAAGGACATACTGATGGGGTAGTAGATTTATGTTCTTTGCCTAAAAATCAGTTAGCATCGGCATCTTGGGATAAGACTATAAAGATATGGGATTTGGATACAGAAACATGTATACAAACCTTGCATGGGCATCAAGACAGAGTATGGAAAATTTGTTTTTTACCTGATGGAACTCTTGCATCTTTTTCTATTGATTATACCATAAAAATATGGAATTTGGCTTCTGGAGAGTGTTTGGTTACTTTACCAGAAAGTTATGGGCCATCTATGTGTGTTTCATCTGATGATAGATTTTTAATATCTGCAGGAAATGCTGGTGTAAAAGTTTATGATATAAAAAATAATTTTAAAACTATTTATAGAATAAAAGGTAATTCAAAGACTATATGTCCTTTGCCTGATAATAAAATTGCATATTCTTTACTTTCTAAAAATGAAACTTGTTCTAAAAATGAAATAATTATATTTGATTTAAATATGGGTCAGAAGTTAAATACTTTTTCGTGTGGATTTAGTTATGGATCTGTGATTAATTCAATATTATTAATTAGTACTAATAAATTAATTTATTCACACGACAGCCAAGTAAATATATTAGATTTAAAAAATGGCGAGATAACAAAATATTTTCATGAGGATACTTCAATTAATTCTATGGCCATTCTATCTGACGGAAGCATAGCTATTGGTACTAGCAATGGTATATCTATTTGGGGATCAGATTTTGTTAAATTAAAAAGTTTAGAAATCAAAGCTGATAAAAGTGGGAAAAAAAGAACTTTAGAAGAATCTGAAGTTCAGGACGTATAGGAGGTTTCTATGAAAATTTTAAATAAATTAATTATATTTTTTGTGTTGATTTTAAAGAGTGTACCAAACTGTTTGGGCACGGATTTAGAGACAAAAGTTAAGCAAGAGAATGGCAAACCAACTTTTATAAAAGAAGAGGTAATTAAAAAAATAAAGGCATATAGAAGTAAAGAACTGGAAAAATATATGCCAAAAGTTTTGGGTGATCTAGTGCTTGAGTATAATGTAGATTGCAACCATGAAAATTGCGAACAATTTCAATTTGATAGCGAAGACGAAATTGCATCACTCTATTATTTATCAGAAGATGTCTTTGCTATAGGCTATGTAGATAAAATAAATATATGGAACTATAAAACTAATAAAATTACTCGAGAATTTAAGTTAAGTGGGTTTAGGCATCAGCTTTGTCCTTTACCAAATAAGCAATTTGCATATGCCGAAAACGGATCCAAGAAAATAAAAATCTTTAATTGGCAAACTGGTGAATGCGTCAGAACACTTCAAGGGTATAGTTTGGATAAATATGGAGAAGTTACTTCCTTATGTTTAATATCTGACGTTCATTTAGCATCTGGTCATAGATATGGAAAAGTAAAAGTTTGGAATTTAAAAACTGGTAATTTTGAAAAAAGTATTATGAGGAATAATAATAATTATTATTGTGGATTTTTATGTTGTTTGCCAAATAAAAAACTAGTAGCTGGTTTTAATGATGGGTATATGATGATATATGATTTAGAAATAGATGATTATGAAAAATCATTTAGAAATGAAAATCATTGTAACATCAATGCTTTATGTTTTTTAGAAAAAAACAAATTTGTATCTGGTGATAATTCAGGTGTCATAAAAGTATGGGACTTAGAGAATTACGAATGTATCAAGACCATTATTTCTAATGAGAGATTTTGCCGACCTATTAAAAAAATTATTCCTTTGTCAACAAATAGATTCTTAATAGAATTTTGTTTTGATGTACCTAAAGTTTTAAATATTGATACAGGTCAATATGAAAAAATAATTCTTGATTCTAGTTATGATTTGGAAGTTTTTTTTGCAGCAAAAGATAGTTTTTCTAATTTGATATGCATTTTACCTGATAATTCATTAGCATTTATTACCGAGTTAAAAGTAATAACCATATTCAAAGAGCTAGTGATTCCAAATGAAAAATTAATGACATTAATTGATGATTATAAACAAGCTTTAAAAAATTACAAAGCAGATGATAAGGCATCTTCAGCTGAAACTGAAAAATGCATTATAGAGCTTTTAAGATCAATAAATTTTTTACTTTATGAGTTTGATTCTGAGCGGCAAAGAGATAATTTAAGCGCCAAAAAATTATTATTTAATAGAGAAGTTGACTTAAAAGAATTAAAGAAATTAGCGGTATTTCTGCAAATAAAGATCAAAGAAATTCGCGAGCAAATGATTGTTATAAGTAAATAATATAGGAGCTATGATGAGAATTTTAAATAAGTTGTTTTTATTTATTTTATTTTTAAATTCAGGTTCAATTTTTCCAATGCAGTTTTCTAGCAAAAAAACTGATGTGGGATTGGGTCATGCGCTGAGTACTGATGAGCGCAAAGTATCTGATGAAGAAGCGCGAAATTTTCTGGATTTTTTAAATAAATTGAAAGTAAAAGATGTTGATGAGAATAATGCTCAAGAACTTTTACAAAAATATTTACCCAAAGATTTAGCAAATATTGTACATGAATATGCTACTGAATGGAAAATGTTAAGTAGTCTTGATAGGATCTTTGTAGAAGATGTTGAAGCATTATTGCTTTTACCTGATGGTAGATTGGCCAGTGGAGATTCCAAGAATTTAATAAGAATATGGGATCTAAAAACTAAGAAGTGTATAAAAGATTTAGATGGTCATACTGATTGGGTAGTAGATTTATGTTCTTTGTCTAAAAATCAATTAGCATCAGCTTCTTGGGATAAGACCATAAAAATATGGAATTTAGATTTGGGGGAATGTATTAAAACATTGAGTGGTCATCGAGATCATGTAGATAAAGTTTGTCTTTTACCTAATGGTAATCTAGCCTCTTCTTCTAGCGATTATACAATAAAAATATGGAATTTAACCTCCGGTGAATGCTTGCTTACTTTACCAGAAAGTTTCGGACCGTCTATGTGTGTTTCATCTGACAATAGATTTTTAATATCTGCAGGAAATGGTGGCATAAAAGTCTATGATATAAAAAATAATTTTAAAATTGTTCATAAGATAAAAGGTAATTCGAAAACCGTATGTCCTTTACCTGACAATAAAATTGCCTATTCTTTAGTGCGTAGGGCTGAATATTGGTATCTTGGTGCTGATGCTGAAATTGTTATATTGGATTTAAATACAGGGCATAAGCTAAAGACATTTTGGGTTGCTAATTCCTGTGGCAATGTAGACAATATAGATTCAATATTATTGATCCAGGATAATAAATTAATTTTTTCGTATGGAAGTCATGTAAATATATTAGATTTAAAATCTAATAAAGTAATAAGATGCTTTCATGCAAGTATTGATGTTAAATCAATGGTTATCCTACCTGATGGAAATTTAGCTGTAGGCAATAGCAATGGTACATCAATTTGGGGATCTGAACTTAATAAATTAAAAAGGGGTTAGAAATTAAAACTGATGATGACAAGAAGAGTATCATTAGAAAAATCTGGGGAGTCATTTTCAATGTATGATGCTAATAAGCTGAGGAGCGCTTCATTTTTCTAGACCATAACAAAATCATCTGGATCTTCTAAAACCTCAGATTTTACTAGTTTTTGAGTGTCTCTTTTTGAGATAATGTCATTAGTTTTTTGATATACTGCATCAAATATATTTTTATTTTTAACAACAGTTTTTTTCTTATTACCGTCATAAATAAGTTGTTCCATAAATATTATACTTAGTGGTGTTTGGCCAAAATAAAAGAAATCTAAATTTGCGCCAGATTCAATAATTCTCATAACTTCTATTTCATCGCCATCTGCAATGGCCAACATAAAATCTCTTTTTTGTTTAGGCGTTAATTCATATGTCCATAATTCTGTTGGTGCCAATCCGATAAGTTCAGAAGATTCTTTTTTATCAATTTCCATCTTTAACTTAATATGCTCAATTAACTCTTTATTATCTGGTCTATGTTTTAAAGCAAAATCGAGTACTGTTCCATGATCATTTTTTGTATTTATATCAGCACCATAATTTAATAATAAATCAAAGATTTCAATATCTTCTATAAAAGCTGCACACATTAAAGCAGACCAACCTCGGGGGCCTTCTGATTTCAAAAAAGAGACATTTTTTTCTAATATTAATCTTAATGTTTTTAAATCTTTTATTTCAAATTTTCTCTTTTCAACTGCACCATAACAGACAGCCAGAGACAAAAGTGAATCCCCGTTTTGATCTTTTACATTTACATTTGCACCATATCTTAATAATATTTCTACTAGATCTACACACCTCTCACTTACGGCTAGTGCTAATGGAGTATTGCCATCTTCATTCTTGATATTTATGGATTTATTGCTTTTTTTAACGAGAGTTAAAAGAATTTTTTTGTTTTTTACTAAAACAGCTGCAAAAATTGGTGTAGAATGATCTTCACAAATATTATCGACGTTAGCATTATTTTTTATTAATAATTCAACTAATGGCAAATTATGATTGATAATAGCGCACATAAGCGGTGTATTAGAATGTTCATTTCTGCAGTTAACATCAGCTCCTTTATCAATTAACTCTTGTACAATCTTACAATATTCTTCATAATAAAAATGACAACTAATGATTTTTATCGAATATGATAAAAGTTTATTGTTTAATAATTTTTGTCCTTTTTCGGGTAGTTTTAGGGTTCCTATTTCTTTAAAATTTACTAGGATACATAAACATTTACCTCTAATTAAATCCCATATTTTTATTGAACCATCCCAATGTCCTGAGACTAATTTATCTGAAGATAGCACTTCTATGGTATAAACTTTATCTAAATTTAAATTTTCAAAAGCTTTTATACATTTACTGTTTTTCCAGTTCCATATTCTAATTGATTTATCCCATGAAACTGAAACAATTTTTTCATCTGACAATCTTTTTATGTCAATAACGCAGCGTTTGTGTCCGATGAGATCTGTATGTTTTTTTGACTTTAGATCCCAAACTTTTAAATCTTTAAAAAAGGTACAATAAACCAACTTATTTTTTGTCACAAAAAAAGATCTGACGGTTGAATCAGGTGGTTCATTATAAAAGGATAGAAATTCTAAGCCTTCAGACAAACTTAGTTTGTTATTTGATTTGGTATCTGTTGGAGCTTCATCAGGAGCATCTTCATAGCCTGTATCTAAAAATTCGCCAGGGCCAGCTTCTATTTTTTGTATAATTTTAGAAAGTTTTTCTAGTTCTCCTTCAAAAAGCTTTCTGATTTGGGGACGTATTTCTGTTTCTGGGTGAGCGTTTAAAAAACTTTGCTTGCTTTCAACGTATATTTTATCTATTTGGTCATCATTATCTTGTTCCATTGCTGTTATATTTAAATATGATATACAGAAAACGAATCCAACCATTATTTGTTTCATGTTTTTTGGGTTTCAATTTTTTTATATTTAAAATTTACCATGTTAGTTTTAAATATTTTTTTGAAACAATCAATAACTTTTAATTCATGATCATTTCCCTTAAAAGTCGCCTTCATTAGGTAAATCGGTTAAATCACTTAGCAGGAAAACTTTTTATTTATTAATAGATGTAGGAGCTGATGTTAACCAGATATAATATTTGGGAGATACCGCTCTCACCTCTGCAGCAAGTTATGGAAACACATACGCAGTTGAAGATTTATTATTAGCAGGAGCTGATATGGATTATAAAAATAAATTTAAAAATAACATGACAGCATATCAATTAACAATGCAAGGCGGGCATTTGGAAACGGCAGAGGTTTTAAGAAAATGGGCAAAATTTAAAAGAGAACAAACAAAAGAGGAGCTTGATGAGTTAGGTTACTTATTAGGTGATCTTAATGAAATAGTTTGTGATTATACATTTGAACCTATAAAATAATAAATTAAACTTTTATATACACTTATAAAGGTTTTTTTGATTTTTTATATTCGAATGTTTGTTATTGGAAATATTTATGCTCATTATATTAAAATTATTTTTAGTTTTAACAATTTTTTTTTCCATTAATTCAATGAATTTTAATTGTTTGGAAACAGAGAAAAAAGAAAATCTGGATTCAGTTGATACCAAAGTAATCCAAAAAACTATGATCCGGGATATTTTAGAAGAATATTTATTGAAAGATTTGGTAAGTATAATTTCTTTGTATGTTGATCAATGGGAATGTACATCTAGATTTAAAGATAATGAAAAAATTCAGGCTTTATTAGAATTAGATAATAACAAATTAGCTGTGGGTGGTTATAAAGTAATAAAAATCTGGGATATGATTACTTACAAACTTATAGATAGTATTAATGGCCATGAAAATAATATTATATCTTTATGTAAATTATTTAAAAATAGAATTGCTTCGGGTAGTATGGATAAGACAATTAAAATCTGGAGTTTAAGTTCTAAAAAATGTTTAAAAACATTGAAGGGACACACAGATTGGGTTACTATACTTTGTCTTTTACCTGATGGTAATTTGGCTTCTGCTTCTTTAGATTATACGATAAAAATCTGGAATTTAGACAATTCAAATTGTTTGTTTACGCTTACTGAAGCTAAAAACTATATTAATAGTATGTCTCTTTCGCCTAACAATAAATATTTAATTTCTTCCGGTGGAGATGGAGTTAAAATTTACGATTTAAAAAATAGATATAAAGTTGTTCGAGAAAATAATTGGATTAAAGGTTTCTTTTGTATTTTACCTAACAGAAAATTTGTTGTTGCTTTTCCAGATTCTAATTCAAAAAAACATTGTTATGCTATACATGATTTTTTTGGAGAATATTTAAAAGTTTTAGAAAAAAAAGAAAATAATTCAAACTCTATTTCTAATCCTGTTCGGCATCTTTCAGTTATAGATAAAAACAAATTAATTGCTTGTTGGGATTCCTCTATAGAAATATGGGATCTAAGCACAGAAGAATGCATTGGATATAATAATTTTGATGTTAAAAAACTGGTAACACTGTCTAATGGTACTTTTGTATTAAGTTTAAATAATGAAATTTGTGTGTGGGCTAATCTAGCAATTTATAAAGTTAAAGATAATAAAATACAACAAGAAGATTTTTCTGAAGAGCTTGAAGTTGAAGAACCGGAAGATGATTGGGAATTGATATAAAAAATATATCAAAATTAATTTTGGGTTTATTTAAATAAAAAAATATTATTTCTTTCCAGTAAACTTATAGCGTCCTCTTTTTCATCAAACTTAATTTGTTTTACGTATTTCTTAATCAATCTTAATGAAATAAAATAGTTTGCTATTGTTTTCTTTTTTTCGAGCCAGTTTGTTCTTTTGTTAATTTTTTTAAATAATTGTTGTGATATTTTATATCTTTCAATTAGATTTAGCAAATTTGTATCAGGAACAACTTGTTTAGAACATATTCCAATTTGCCCGCTTCCTCCTACCGCAACTCTGTTTCCTGGCAGTAAACATAAATGTTCGGTCATTGTTCTAAATTGTGGACTTTCGTATATAGTCTGAATGTTTCCATTTTTAATATTGAGAACTTTAAGTGTATGCCAATCACCTATAATTAACTGATCTGTGGAAATTGGAACTATCCCAGAAATTGAGTTAGACCCAGTTTTAAATATTTTTTCACATTTTTCAGTATTTAAGTCCCAAATTATTATTTCATTATCAGGACCTATACCACTAGAAAAACTGGCTGCCAATCTGTTATTTTTTAATAAAACTAATCGAGTTACATGTTTATTCTTAGGGCCTTTTAAAGTACTTATATTACCAGTATTAATATCCATAATTTGTATATTTTCACGAACTTCTACAGAAGCATAGGCAATTTTATTATTTGGTAATGTACATATAGATGTTATTGTATCATAAATAGGCCCACCTTTAATTTCAAAAGATTTTTCACATTCTCCATTGTCTAAATTCCATATAGTTATAAAACCTCCAGTTGTTGCTGCTATTAATTTATTTGGAGCTAATAAATCTAAAGATTTAACATCATTTGCAAATCCAACGCCGCTTTTGAAATTTTTGGGAATTTTTAAAATTGTTTCACTTTTAGTTTTTGGATCTACAATTAATATTTCGTTACAATAACCTAATGCAATTTTATTTTGAGATAGTGGTAATATTGAGTAAATAAAACTTCTTTTTTTTCTGTCATTTTCAAAAGTATACTTAACTTGATTGGTTTCCAAATCATAAATCTTAAATCCAGTTAATGTATTACCTGCTAATAATTCATTTGCAAATATTGGCTTTAAAAAATCAATACGATAGTAATCATACAATTCTTCATGGGCCCAAGAATCTCTTATTTGATCATAATCAATATATTGTTGCGTTAGCTCACTCAAAACTTTAGGCATATGTTCTTCTAAGCATTTGCTATAATAAGTTCTAACTTTAGACAATCTGGTATTAGAAGACTCAGACTCATTAAACCTTTTTTCTTCATCTTGCATTGCAGATAAAGAGACAGTATGGAAAGTAGTTAAAAATATCATAAATTTTAAGATTTTGTTCATAAAGCCCTCTATTATAAGAAATATTACAAAATATCTACTATTTATATCTAAGTATATCAATAATATTATAATTGTCAATTTTTTTGCCATTATGAATTTTTATGTAATTTTAAGGTAAATGGTTATTATTATTGAGTTTTTTTATATACGTTAGCTTACCTTAATTGTATCTTGAGTTCGATAGTTAGACAAATTCAAAATAAAATTTTTTATCATTAAGTTGCTGTCTCTGGAACATACAATTTGGATGCTATTGGTTATTGGAATTATATTATTATAAAATTTCAATACAGCTTTAAACTCTTTTAAAATTGCGTTTCGTTCTTCGTTGTTAAAAGCTTCAAGAAGATCTGCTATAAAAAATTCTATGAGATTCTTTGCTTTTAGTGTTTTACGGCTAAAATATGAGTAATCAGTATTAAATTTACCGTATTCGATGTTTTGCAGTCTATCCCAATCTTTATCGTTTAAATTTGGAAATTTTACAACTGGAGAAAATTCAAAATTGTAATAGGTAAGGCCTGATTTTGCAAGCGAATTATGTATCTTTTCAATTGTATTGTCTATCCTAGCATTTTTTAAAAATTTTTTAAATTTTTGCCTTATATTATCAATTGGTTTGTTAGAACTATGAATAAAAATCGCGATTCCATTTTTTTGCAATAAGGTTTCTACTTTGGAAATAAATTGATCCATATCTTTAAAAACATAAGCAAAATGAGAAGCTATTACAAAACTCGCAGATTTTATTAATTTAGAATCTATTGGATCATCTATAAAATTACCAACTTTTACATTCGTTTTAGTTACACCTTTCTGTTGAACTAAATCTATGGTAGATATTACAAAACTTTCTTGGATATCAATTCCTCCAAATGTAATATTGGAAGCTCTATCTGGTAAGATATTTTTAAAAACATCCACGATAGAAGCGCTAAATTCTCCCGTTCCACAACCAATATCATAAATATTAATTCCTGATTTAAAATAGTCCGGGTAATATTTATAAAAATCATTAATGAAATTTTTTATTATCTGATAAGACATCTCCTTTTCATTGGTATTTTCTAAAAAGGTTTTAAATAGAACAGGATATTTTTTTTGATGGGCTAAGAATCGGTTTTTTAATTCATCATCCTTTTCAATTTGAGTTTTAGGCATTAAATGTTTGCTGGAAATTGTCTTTGGTAAGACTATTAAATCTGACTTAAAGGAATTATATTTAACAATGTAGAATAGTGAAGTAGAGACTATGATAAAAATCAATAATTTTTTCAATGTTTTCATAAAACTTTTATATACATTCGAAAATAAACTATTCTTTAATCTTAGTTAAATTGCGCAATTCTTTGCTTGGTAGCAATGAAAAAAGTGATTTAGGGTTAAAAGCTTTATTCAGCATCAAATTTATTTCAGCAGATTTTGGTAATACAAAATAATTATATATAGCATTAATAAATTCGTCTGCCTTATATTTATTAGAAAATTTCCACCTATGCCCTAATTTTGTTGATGTTTTTTGTAGACCAATCTTTTTTGTAAATTCATTTAAATATATATTTTTTTCATCATCAGAAAATATTATATCTATTGATTTTTTTGCAACTTTTATAATTACATTATTTAATACAATTACATTGTCTGGAGCTTTTGTACTAATACAATACTCGTCATTAATTAATTCTAATTGTTTGATATAAAAATATTTTTCAAAAGCAGGTTCTGTTGCTGCAAAGGAGCTTATAAGTTCCAAAAAGCTTAGACTTGTACTGATAGATTCAAATTTATGAATTCCTATCCCAGGAAGCATAGAGACAATTGCTGGAATTGTTTTGCCTTCCCCGGCTTGTATTTGTACTTTTGTTTCAATTTCTTTTGGATATATTAATATAGCTTTTTTGTTATTTAATATTATTTGTTTATTTTCTATTTTATGTTTTAAAGCTAAAAACTCACTTATTATTCCAATATTTTCATTTAATGGTATAGCTCTAAAAATACCAGTTTTTGGCTGCATAATTTGTGGCAATCCCATTATACCAAAAGGGTCTTTGGCATCTGTATTCGAAATTATATCTTTTAAAATATCAACCAATTCTGAATCCTTAAATATTGTAGGATGTACACCTATTTTTTTTGTATATTTATGTAACAATTCAAAAAAAACTTTAAAATCTGTTGCATTAAGAAATATTTGATCTGTTAATGCTCCAGTTACAACTGTAAAATTAGGTTTTTCTATTCCTCCAATTACATTTCCTTTTTTATTCATTAAATTAGTTATATATGGTAAAAAAATATTATATCCACCAGAAAAACATGATAAATAATATAAAAAATTGGTATTAATATTTTTGCTTAAAAATTGTATTAAATTTCTAAAATTAGTGACATCCAACCCTGCAATTAAAGCACCCGATGTATCTATTTGTGGAGCAGTTTTTATTGATGCGATATCAATTAAATTTTGTTTGGCAAAATTGCCGTGACCTTCTAAAAAAATATTCCATAAACCAAATATTTCATCTTTACCCTGAATAAATAATTGTTCTAATAAGTGCACTTCTGGTGAATAATCTGGTGTTAGTTCTACTTTGTTTTTGAGTTTATGGCTGGAAATTTTCTTAAATATTTTAGCAGCAGGATCTATTCTAAATCCAATTATGATTTCTTCGGGTGTGTATTTAGGATATTTTTTGCAATTATTTCTGAATTCTTCTGTGTTAAACTTTTCATTAAGTTTTTTGGAATAATCTTTTGGTATAAGCAGATATAAACTTTGTTCTTTGGTTCTTACTCTATAAAAATCCCAGAATTTGTCGTCTAATAAATTGTAAAATTCATTTTTACATTGTAATTGTATATAGTCATTAACGATTTCTATACTATTTAAATAATTTTTTAGTGTATGACTTGAAGTTATTATAGGCGAAGTTTTTTCACATAATGCAGCTGCAAAGGTATTTGTTATTGCCCCTGGGCTTTTTTCCTTTGCTTTTTCTAGTGTATCTAATAATATAATAACATCATGAATTGGAACTTCTTTAACTTCCTCTTTTTCTTTTTTTTCTTCTTGCTCTAAGCTCAATCTAATTGCTTCTTCTAAATTAGCTCTCTCTATTGCATCTTCCTCTTCTTGAATTTTTTGTTCTCTTTGATGCTCAAGACTCAATCTAATAGCTTTTTCCAAATCTGTGTTTTCTATTCTTTTTAAACGTGTCTTTTCTTGTTCCAGCAAGCTCTCTTTAATTGCTTGTTGCAAAGCGTGTTGAGCTTTTTCTTCTTGTTCTGATTCTATACGCTTTCTAGCTTTAATTTGTCTTTCTTTTTCTAACCTAATACTTTCTCTAATGACTTCTTCTTCAAGGCTACGATTGATAGCTTCTTGAATTTCTTTATCTTCATTTGATTTGGTAGCTGGAATAACAGTAGTATGGTTGTTAAATAATATAACAATTGTAGCTATCAATAAATTAGATGAGAAAGTTTTTCTTATTAAATTCACTAACATTTTAATTTCCCCCTGGTATTTGACCTATCTATAATAAAGATACCTAGAAATTGCATAATTGTCAATAAGAGTTTTTGTCGGCGTGGTCCTCTGTAATTTAGGATATTTCTTGAAAGTACAGGTTTGTAAAAATTTGTATGAAGTTAATCTTTATTAATTTTTATGGTAGCTTGTGAAATAAATTATAAGTAACCAAATTATTTGTGGAGTTGCATGAATAGTTTTATAAAATTTGCAAATTATCAAGCGCTATATTTTTTAGTTCCAATTTTAGTTTTGTTTTGTATTTATAGACTTAGATATTATCAGTATGCTGCGTATAGGTATACACTTGCTGATTTTTTAAAAAAAGAGATTAGGGAAGTAAGTTATCCAAAAAATATTTTATTTTTAATGAGATTTATTACTCTATGTATTTTGTTGGCGCTTATTGCTAAGCCCCAGTTTGTTGATGTAAATTCTACAGTTAATGTAGAAGGTATAGACATAATTTTAGATATTGATGTATCTGGAAGTATGCAAGCGTTTGACGATGTTCAAGATAGAAGATCCAGAATCGATTTTGCAAAAGATGAAGCAATAAGATTCATAAAAAAAAGAACTAATGATCAAATTGGAGTTGTAATTTTTGCTAAAAATGCTGTTTCACGTTGTCCATTAACACTGGATAAAAATATTTTAATAAGTTTAGTGAAGGATTTAGAGTTAGGAGAAATTGATCCTAGTGAGACGGTTATTGCAACCTCATTAATTAGTGCTGCAAATAGATTGAAAAACTCTAATGCTAAAAGTAAGGTTATAATTTTATTAACAGATGGAGAGGCGACACCTTCTGATGTTCCTATCAATGTTGCATTAGATATTGCAAAAAAATATGGTATTAAAATTTACACTATTGGTATAGGTAATGAAAATGGTGGATTTATAAATCATCCTATTTTTGGAGTAGTTGCTGCTGGTTCAAAATTAAATAAAGAATATCTTGATAATATAGCTAACCAGACTGGTGGACAATCTTTTTATGCTAAAAATCCTGCTGAACTTAAGAAAATTTATGATGTTATTGATAATTTAGAGAAGAGTAAGTATGATACTACAATTTATAATAAGTATTATGATTTTTTTGTACCTTTAATTTTTGTTGCAATATTATTATTGTTGTTAGAATTATTATTAACAACTTTTGTGTGGTTTAGTTTATGAAAAATTTTTTTGGTTGGGATTTTGGATCACCGGGAAATATTTATTATTTTTTAATTTTGATTGTTGTTGCTTTAATACTTATATTACAAGTCAGAAAAAGTTTAAATTTGGCTAATATTTTAGCTAGTCCTGTTCATCAAAAAGAACTTTTAATTAATTTTTCAAAGTCCAGAAAAATTTTAAAGTCAGTTTTATTTTTATTAAGTTTATTTTTTTTATTATTTTCTTTGCTTAGTCCTCAAAAACAAGATAAACCAGAAGATATAAAACAAGAAGGTAGAGATATTTTTATTGCTCTAGATATTTCACGTAGCATGTTGGCAAAAGATGTAGAGCCAAATAGATTGGAATTTGCCAAGGAAAAAATTAAACAGCTAATTAACATGCTTAAAACAGATAGAGTTGGATTAATTCTTTTTTCCGGATCTGCATTTGTGCAATGTCCATTGACTAAAGATATTGCGACTTTTTATATGTTCTTGGATCAGGCAAATGTTGAAACTGTTTCTTCCGGTACAACTTCTATTGATATGGCTGTAAAAGTTGCTATAGATAAATTTAGTTCTATGCCCGCAAAAAAAAGTAAGATACTTGTGTTGTTTACTGATGGTGAAGATTTTTCTAGCAATTTAGCCGGTATTAAAAAACAGGCGCAAAAAGAAAATTTGGCTATTTTTGCAGTAGGTGTAGGCTCTGAGCAAGGTGCGCCTATCCCATTATATGATGAACAAGGTAATCAAGTAGGTCATCAATTAGATGAGAAAGGATCGGTTGTTATTTCTAGATTAAATGAAGGAATTTTGAAAACTTTAGCTAATGAGTGCGGTGGATATTATGTGCATGCTACTTCTAATAACAGTGATTTAAAGGCTATAAGTTCTAGAGTAGAAAAATTTGAAAAAGAGGTTTTTGGATCTCAAAACCTTATGAAATTTGATCAAAAGTATCCTTATTTTGTTTGTGCAAGTTTAGCATGCCTTTTGCTTGAGTGGTTAATATGAATAAAAATTTTAGTTCATGGTTCGTCCTTCGATTTCGTGCTACGCACTTCACTCAGGATGACCGGACTCCATCCAGTCATGCTGAGCAACGTCGAAGCATCACGAATGGGGTGTTATATCTTGTTTTTTTGTTAAATGTAGGTTTTTGTAATTGCTCAATTTTAGATAAATATAAAGCAGTAAATGCATATAATAAAGGTGAATTTTCCAGATCTGAGAAATTGTTTGAAAAAATTATTGTAGATAATCCAAATGATGTTGAGAGTCTATTTAATTTAGGTAATGCTTTTTATAAAAGTGGAGACTTTGAAAAATCAGGTAATTATTTTGAGAAAGTAACTCAAGCTAAAGATCTTAGTCCTGAAAAACAAGAACAAGCATATTTTAATTTTGCTAATAGCTTAGCGCAACTTAATAAATTAGAAGATGCTTTAAAAAATTATGAAAAGGTTGTTGAAATAAACCCTAATAATGAACGCGCTAAAAGTAATATTGAAAAAATAAAAAAGATGCTTGAACAGCAAAAGAAGGATAAGGAAGAAAAAGAAAAAAAAGATAAGCAAGATAAACAAAAACAAGATAAAAATAAAGAAGATAAAGAGAACCAAGACAAGCAGGATAAAGAACAAGAGGATCAAGAGAAAAATAAACAGAATCAAGATCAGAAAAAGAAACAAGAAGAGTCTGAACAGCAAAAACAAGAAAAACAAAAACAGCAAGATCAACAGGGTGGGTCTGATAAAAATAAAGAACAAGATAAGGGGAATAAAGAAGAAAAAGAAGAGAAGGAAAAGGGAGAGGGCGAAAAGCCTGAAAAACCTGAGCAACCTGAAAAACCTGAAAAAAATGATAAATCTCAAAAAGAAACTGGTGAACAAAAACCTCAAAATCAGCAACAATTGCAAAAAGGAGAGGCTGGTGGTAAAGATAAGGAAGATAAAAAGGGTCAACAATTAAATGCAGTTATGCGTATGATTGACGAAATGGATCAGGAAGTTAATAAGAGTTTAATTAAGAGAAAATTAAAAGAAAATCAAAATCAAAAAGGCTATGGTCAAAAAAATTGGTAAAATTTGCGTTCATGGATTCGATACGTTTGCTACGCAAACACTCACCACGAACGGGTTGTCAAAGAAAATTATACTAAGTCTTGCTAGCAATCTATTTTTATTTTTGTCTTTTAATGTTTTTGGTATTGATAAATCTAATTTTAGAGTTAATCTTCGGGCTTTAGATAGCAACGGAGAACCTTTAGAGCAAGCAGGTATAGGAGTTCCGTTTACAGTTGAATTAACAGTAGAAGGACCTAAAGAGTTTGGCAATCCTGAAATTCTGGGTATGCAAAAATTATCAGGGCCAATTTCTGTAAGCAATATGATGAGTAATACTAATGGTAGAGTTAATGTAAAAAAAATATTTACTTATCAAGCTTTGGTTGAAAAAGAAGGAAATTTTAAAATAGGTCCTGCACAAATTAATATTGAAGGTAAAAGAATAGATTCTAATATTTTAAATGTGCCTGTTGGTTCAGAACTAAAATCTAAAGGGGAGACTGAACTTCAAAAGAATGCTTTCTTAAAATTATCTTTAGATAAAAATGAAGTTTTTATTGATCAGAGAATTTATTTGAGTATTAAATTTTATTTTAACAATGAAGATATAAGATTAGTTAATATAGAAACTCCAAACTTGAAAGATTTTTATTTTGATCAACAAAAAGGAGAACAATTTTCAGGTATAGAGGAAATTGAAGGGCAAAAATTTGGTTACCTTGAATATAAATATCCTATTTATCCAAAGAAAATTGGTGAACTTTTAATACCTTCAATGAAGGCCACAATACAACAACCAAGATCAGGTAGGATGCAATCTTCATTTGCTTTTATGTTTAGCGCTATTGGTGAGCAAAAGAATATACGTTCTAATTCTTTAAAAATAAAGGTTAATAAGTTACCTAAATTTGAAGGTAAAGTTAATGGTGTGGGCAAGTTTGTTAAATTTGTGGCATCTGTAAATCAGATCGATGTTACACAATCAGAGGGAATAGTATTTAAACTTGAGGTTGAAGGTCAAGCAGATATGCAAAATCTGAAGACTCCAGAACTTAATATGCCTCAAGATTTAACATATTATGATTCAAGAAATTATATTGAAGCTAGCAATATAAAAGATTTTGAGAAAAAATATTTTGAGTTTATAGTACAACCAAACAAAGAAGGTAAATTGATAATACCTGAGCAAAAGTTTATTTTCTTTGATCCAGAGCAAAAAAAATATAAAAGTTTAGTTACAGAACCTATTGTGTTAAATGTAAAAAAAAGTGAAGCTCCAAAGAAAGAACATCCTGTACAAAAAATTGAACAGGAGATTTCTTTGAATGAGACTTCACCAATTTATT
>Ga0207103_10168_pt1 | contig 19331 bp, 18 predicted proteins | sample Alteio_BWMinHeat_81_FD_153546 | JGI IMG/M metagenome (GOLD analysis project Ga0207103, IMG submission 153546) | Enriched cells from forest soil in Barre Woods Harvard Forest LTER site, Petersham, Massachusetts, United States -... | ecosystem: Environmental > Terrestrial > Soil > Temperate forest >...
ACAATTCTTTACTATTAAGGGCAGCTTCAGTCAGTTGAAGGCTGCCTGCCAGACTAACGAGCAAATAGCTGCACTCGAGACCGCTTATGCCAGCGCCCGCGACAATTACGATAGAGGGATGAATCAGGTGTTCGAGGATAACGATGCTGCTGTCGCGGCGTTGAGAGCAGAGCTACGGAGCAAGCAGCAAGAAATCGAGAACGACCTCGGAAATCTTCAGGAGATAGCTAAGGTTATTGACACGATTACGGCGGCGGTTGCTGTTGGAACGAGAATTGTGGGAATGGCTGGCGGCGTGTGAGAACCGGGCTAACTCCGAGAAGAGGGCAAAATTGCGGGGTGTAGTGGCGGACCAAAGTGAGAGAAGGCTTGAGTAATGGGATCAAGGTCGGAGAGTTGGTATCAGAAGACTTGGCGGATTCTCAGTCCTTTGAGAACTCTGTTGTGAACGCGGTCCGTAAAGTACTACGGCGAGGGAAGCTTTATTGTCAGGGGGTAATAACAAACAATATGGGATTCTCGACCGAAACTCGTAACGATATCTACGACAAGACGTCAGGCCTGTGTCATCTATGCGGTATTCGGTTGGCTTTCAAGAATTACGGAAGATCAGGAGCCAGGGCGGCGTTCTCCGATGCGGAGATTGATGCATTTCTTCCGAAGGTACTCAAGAAAGGCGAGCAACAGCGTTCTATCGAATTCAATACTATGAAGTAGCAGCACAGGTTGATTGGAAGGCTTGGTTATTTTGAGAAAAGAACGCGGACCGAAAGAAGAGCCTGATCCGCGGACTAGGCCGGCGCGGAAGGATCCGGCCTTAAACTTCGTCGATACAAAAATAGAGGGGTAGGTCTTAGGCTGTAATTAACGAGAGCCAGCCGTGAGAGGGGACCGTTAGTATTTGGCGGGGCCGGGCCGAGACTCAGGGAGATTGTATGTCAGGTCGAAAGAAAACCTCGTCTATGGACGGATAAGGCGTTTGTGATCATTGACTTGAGGATTTTGATGTTGAAAATATCACCGGCGCTGAGGAAGGCGGCCGGCGGGCGATTGCCCGTGCCAAGGGATTGGGCATCCTCGTCAGACGGGTCAGGGTGGCGCTGTGGCCAAATATTGACGTTTTAGCTCGTTGAGTGCTCTGTAGTACCAAGCGAAACATTGGACGGCTAAGCCGAAGTAGAGAATAAGCCGGAGGTGAATCAGTTGCTCGAACAGGTTGATATAGGGGCCTGGGGAGAGGTTATCAAGTAGCCGAGCACGTGCGATAAGGAAGTAGGCTACGAGCAAAACCAGTATGCAACCCATCACCCATGTTCTAAAGTAGATCGAACCCTTTGGGGCCACACTAGATCGGTCACCAGTCAGTAGCCCGAATGCGAGGCAGTCCTGTCTGGAACTCAGTTCTCGCTGCATGGCGATAACGAAATGGAATGGCGTGATTAGAAAGAGAAGGACCAGCGGAAAGAAATAGCAGATGTCTTTGAGATAGGCCGCCTGGGCCGTGTAGGTCTGAAAGGTGGCCTCAGTTATTGGCGATGCCGGTAAAAAGAGGCGTAGGGCGACGAAGAGGATCGCGGCTGCAACTAGAAAAATCAAGGCAGAAAGCGCTAGGGCGTTACTTCTCCCTTTGAGCGTCCATCTCCAATCAACTGTCAGTCCGCTTACGGAAGTAAGGAAAATCCAGCAAACGACGAGCGGTGTGATCCTTAACGCCGTGGGCCCGTAGCGATCGAATTGGTAAGCCACTTCCGAGAGCAAGGCTACCCCATAGAGGCTAGCATAGAAAAGGCAGGCTGAAAGGACATAAAAGCGGTGACCTCCGAAGGGTGACTCTACTTTCAGCGGTGATCCCCGGTGGGGTCGGACAACGCGTTGTGACGCAGTTTCTTGGAACCTTGCGCTGGTTTCGTCTAATTTAGGTTCTTCATCCTGCAACTCTTTGACACTGGCCACAAAGCAGTAGCCTTCTGAGGTCGTCAGGATGTATTGGGAATCTCGCGCAGAATCTCCGAGCGCTCTCCGCGCGGCGCGGAGGGTGACGTTGAAATTGTTGTCGGTAACGATGACGCCGACTCCCCATAATCTGTTTACAAGTTCCTCCTTGCTGAGGGGCGAGCCGTGGTGCTGGACTATCAGCAGAAGCAGATCGAGGGCCTTTGCGTGAAGCGGGACGCGTTGACCCTCGCGCAGAAGCGCGTGTCTTACAGAATCCAAGCGAAAGGGGCCAAATTCGTATCTCACGCCAATGAGGCCCTGGTTTTAATAAGGTTTAAGATAATTTAAGTTGTGCCCTGAGCGACCTAACAGTATAAGTGGGTCGGGCTGTGCGGCCTGTTAGAAACGCCCCGGCGCCAAGGAGTAGTGTAACAGAAAGCTTGTGGCAGCTGTAAACGATTATGTTTGTTGAGAATGCACCGGCCATTCTTGCAGCGCATTGTTGTCACGTGTAGTTATCAGGAGCCGTAGACTAAGGATGAGCACCCGTGAAAGATAAAATAAAGAACTCCTCACCGGCAGTTTGTTTTGGAATCATCATTTTGTCAGGTTTGATAATTCCAAGCGCTATACCGAAGGCATGGGAGAGTGTACATGGCAATAGGGGTCTCGGTGGGGAAGCTACTGCTGTGGCTAACACATCTGCCTGGTCGATGCTCGGGAATAACGCTCAGCACACTAGCTCGAGCTCCTTCATCGGCCCGCAAACATTGAGCAATCCAACTTCAATTACCATCGCTCCAAATACCGTTATTGTGTCTATGGTTGTTGACGGAGGCGGTGTGTTCTATGCACATGTCCGAACTGCCAGCCTGACGAACGCAATTTATGGCTTTACCGCTGATGGCAGTATTAGACCTGGCTGGCCGGTCAATATTTCAGATCCATCAAACGGCGGGGTGCTAGCTCTCGGTCCCGATGGAACGGTCTATGGGCCGTTTGGACACAAGCTGTACGCTTTCAATCCGGACGGAACGTCAAAATGGACTTTCGATACCGGAGGTGATCCAGGCTCACCGATTGTTTCTCCCGATGGAACAGTTTATATCCCAAATTATGCCATAAACTCAGATGGCACTCAGAAATGGAAAAGTGTATTCACAACTCCGGCTTTAGGCGCGGACGGGACTATCTTCGGAGCGAACGGGCCGGATTTGAGTTCGACAGGCGGCTTCAGCGGATTGAACCCTGACGGGAGTGTAAAGTGGGAAGGTCGGTTTGGCGGCAGTCCGCTTAGTCCCCTGTCCACAGGCATGCCCGTGGTAGGCGCGAATGCTGTCTACGCCGTAACGGCGTTGACTTATGCTTCACCTCCCTCCTACAACCTGTTGGGAATTAATCCTGTAGATGGCTCAGTGATGCAGCAGCTTGACGTGTCTCAGTATAAACCGAACACGAACGCTTTCTCACTTGCTATCACCCCTAACCAGACGGTTCTTCTTAATATTGGTAGCGAATTGATCGGGTATTCACCCGATTTGTCCACCGTGCGCTTCCACGATACCTTCTTGGGCTTTGATGTTCCTGTCCCCACCATCGGCAGCGACGGGACCATTTATGTTCCGCTCTTCAACCAAGTCGGTGGGGCGTCAAGCAGAATTGTTGCTCTGTCGCAGGAAGGCGCTTTGAGATCTGATTTTATAATACCCACCGCAGGCCAAGCTGTGGATACTCAAGGGATAATATCGTCAAATGGAACTGTGTATTTCCCTTTGAACTGCGGTGCATGTGGGGTCAATCCGGCGAATCTGTTTGCCTTCACTCCATCCCGGTGCACTCTCACGTGCAGCACATCAGAACCTATTAGTGGCAAAGTTGGGACGGCCATATCTTTTGCGGCGAGCGCCACGCCAACTAATTGTAGTGGTGCATTGATTTTCGATTGGGATTTCGGCGATGGTTCACCGCACTCTTCACAACAGAACCCGACACATACCTATAGTGGGGCTCAACTATTTAACTGGAGCTTGACTGCAAGTTTCATTGGGGAAAGCAACTGTACCCAGAGCGGCACAATCAATATTCAGCCGGCGTGCGCAGCATCCGTCATAAGGGCTCAGCCAATGAATCAAGCGGTTTTCAATGGCCAGTCAGCGACATTAAGCGTCACGGCCGACGGGACGGCACCTTTCACATATCAATGGTATGTCGGGGCCAGCGGAGATACGTCGAATCCGATTCCAGGAGCCATCCTGAGTAGCTTCACGACGCGGCCTTTGGTCAGTGTGACGACCTATTGGGTTAGGGTAAGCAACGAATGTGGGAGCATGAATAGTAATTCGGCGACAATCGGCATCGTATTGAGCCCGGTCATTGTAATTCCCGGCTTAGCAGGATCAGCTTTAGGAATCGTCGGCGGATTATCACCAGTCGTTGGGTTCCCGGGCGATGTTTTGAACCTTCCAACCAGCAATCCCGAGGACCTCGAGTTCACCGAACTCGGCGTACCGCGTGCAGGAAGTATCTCAGAGCAGCTCACGGCCACAGGCTTCTTGCATATCAGTAGTATACTTGAAAAGGATATTACGGACCTTGTAAGTTTTTTATCAAGCAATGGTTACAGTCTGAATGAGAATATGTTTGAATTCCCATATGACTGGAGATTTTCTATTCAAACCAATGCCGCCAATCTAAGACTAAAGATCTTGAGCGTCAAGCAAATGACAGGTGCACCTAGAGTGGATATCATAGCACACAGTTTGGGAGGATTGGTCGCAAAGCAGTATCTGACTAGTGCTACAGATGCTGCTAACGTGGGGACCTTAATCATGCTTGGTACTCCACATCTTGGCACGCCCAAGGCACTGAAAGCCCTCCGGTATGGCGATGACCTGGGTCACCCTTCAATTGTAGACAAATGTGGAACGAAGCGTGCAGCACATAATATGACCGGGCTCTTTGATCTGTTGCCGGGCAGACGATACTTCTCCTTGGCTGGAGGTTATTTTGTCGACGGCGCGGACATTGACGGCGATGGTGTCCGGGGCCTAGTGACGGACTTTAACAGTATGGTGACTACGCTGAAGAATGGCGTTGAGCAAGTATGTCCTCTTGCACCAAATGATGAGGAGCCTCACGACAGGCTGAGCTCGGGGCTGGTAGATGCCGGTATGGTTGCCTTTCATGACTCCTTGGATGGATGGGCAAAGCCGCTTGGCGTGAATGTATTTATGATAGCGGGGTACAATGTGGAGACCATTAGCAAGATCGTTGAAGTAAACGTGAAATTGAGCCCCTCCTTGCCTCCGGAGCGAATCGTTGTTCCCATTGTTACCGCTGCGGGAGACGGAACTTCACCCCTAGTTAGTGCTCAAACTACCAGCGCGGACGCGATTTACTATGCCGACTTCGCGAAATTGAATACAAATCATTCGGATATGGTGGCGAGCGCGCCAATTCTAGATCAGGTGCTAGGCCTGCTAGCGCATGGGGGAGGAATTTATTCCGCCCAAGGGATTGCGACAAGTCCTCCCGTGATCAGTGCATTCCCGCGGGCTTTGCTGTTCAGTGCGTTTTCGCCGGTGCGTGTAAGCGTGTACGACTCGCTAGGGAATCGCACGGGGTTGAAACCTGACGGATCTACTGAATCAGGAATACCGGGGAGCTCGGTCCTTCGGATCGGAGACCTTCAGCATGTTGCTGTGCCTGACAGCGACAACTACCATGTTTTCATCGAAGGAGTAGGTGAAGGCACTTTTACGTTATGGCAAAGTGAGCTTAGTGCATCAGGAGAACTTTCGCGGACATTCGCTTGGCAGAGCGTTCCAGTGCGGGTCGGTTCGAAAAACAGCCTGACCACCCAGTTCAACAAGCCTGGGGATCTATTCATCGATTTTATTGGTGATGGCAACCAAGTCAAGTCTCTCCCGCCTAAGCTCTTTAATGGTAATAGCGCCATAATGTTCGATATTTGTCTCAAGGACGATAAAAGCGGAGACCTCTTTCAACTTAGTTCAGTTACGGGTGATTACCGGTTTACCCGCTGCAGGGATGGCTTGAGTGTGAGCGGTACAGGAAGAGTTCAAGTAGTGCGTTCTGTAGTCATCCTCACTGACGCCAGGCCTGACCACAAGGTTGCGGCGAGTTTCTTGAGCGGACAGGAAACTGGTGCGGCGGTGATAGTGGTCATGGTCGCTCCTGGGGTGTTCCAAACTACGGCAATTATCGACACTAACCCCAGCTCCAATTGCTTATGCGGCACTCAGCGGCAATAAATTCTTCACTAGGAACATTTTCTTAGGACTCTAAGTCAGGCGTTTGGTTGGCAGCTCTTTTGGGCCTGAAGGAAGTATTATCACTAGATGTCTGATGAGCAGCGACAACATTAGATAGCCAGTGGGTACTAAGAATAGTAATCCCCATTCCAGTATTCGTTCCATGGAGTGGGGAAGGCGTAAATCCACTCCTCCCACAACTAAAACAAAAAGAATCCACACTGGTTTGATCGTCGTGGTGAAAGCAGCACCTCCGATTGCCAGCAGAATGCGGAGGAGCTTGTGAAGGTTGCCTAAGGGTCCCCTGAGCAACTGAATAATCGAAACACCAGACAGCACGAAGCTGCCGATGATGATGGCGTACGAGACTGTAAGGAAGGTTTGATCAATGATAGGAGCGCCGAAATTGATGTCGAACAAGTATTATCTCACCTCCCCTCTAGAATCAGATGTAATCCCCCATTGTTATGCGGCCAAGTAGGCTGGGCGCCCACCGTGAAAATAGGGTCTTTGTGGGAGGAGCACTCTTGGAGATCAGAAATGTGCATGGATTTGAGGGTGATTCATGTTTAGTTACAACGGTGATAACCTGTTACTGGGTAGTTCGCACCGCAGTTGTTGCAGTGCTTCGTACCGGACGGCCCGTGCTCGTCCTCGTAGTGCCGCCTTAGCGCTCCCCTACTCGGCAGCCCCCTATAACACACCCGGCATTTGAACTTCGGTTTCTCCATTGGCGCGATTAATCCAGAATAGAACGCGGCCTATCCCCTACCCTATCGATAGCAGTGAACCAGAGGTTGTTGAAAATGACGTCAGGGTGCTCAAGGAAATAGGGAATGCGCTTGACCTGGCCGCCAACGAACTTTTCAATGCGCTTTGCAAAGAATTCCGATGAAGTGAACCAGAAAAGCTCGGAGGGCTTGGGACCGGAAATGGCTGGATGCCTGGCGGCGCTGCGGAGCTGCTCGGCCCAATTGGTATTGAGGGTTTCAATAAGAACTGCGCGAATGCGCTGGATGCCGTAATCCTCACGGATCTGTTTTGTTTTGGCGACATAGTAAAAGTGGCTGCGCAGTTTCTTGATGACCCGCGTTGTCGTGTTGGTGCCTCGCTCTGCCTCGTAGAGAAAGTTAAGCGTTTCTCCGGTAGCGGGACAAAAGAGGCTAAAGAAAGCGTCTGGCCTGTGCGGTAGCACCTCGGTTTCGTCAGAGTCGATCGGGAGGAGGCCGGTGTCCCGGAGCCTTGGGGTTTCGACCGAACGAAACAGTTTCGGACCTTGCAGCCAGCTTCTGAGCTCGATGCGGCCGCCCGAATTCCGGCACGCCAAATCAAGCATCCCGTGGAAGCGACTAATCATCAGTTCGTGTTTGACAAAGTAGCGCTGCCCCTCGCCAGTTTCCTCCAAATCGTGTGCGGCGGTCGCCCCCTCCCCTACTTCCGATGCTCCTGCCAGCGGGCGCCACTTCTCGCGGTTACGTTTGACTGCTTCGAAATCCAGATGCTCTCGAGGAATCTCACCTTCCGTGACTAGGATTTCGAGAGCCTGCGAGTTGTCGAGGAAATAGTTGAACTCCCCCGGGCGACCGCTGCGGCCGAATAGGGCAAGGCGGTTTACCAAACCTGAATGATAGAGGTGCTGAAGGTGCCTGTGGATTACGCGGCTGTTGCCTGGGGTGAGGCGCAAAAGGAGCGAGGTTGGAATCAAGCGATAGCGCTCGATGGCGGCAAGGATGGCTAGTGAGACGTCGGTTAGGCGCTTGTTTGGATGCCGGCCGGCATAGCTTGGATCGCGGGCAAATTTGCGCAAGCGGCTTTGAGTGTAGGTCATTGTGTTTGTGTTAGCTTATTTGGACTTTGTGAACCTGTGGATAACTGCGGCGCCACGGGTACGTGGCCTTTGGCTAGTTGATAGCCGGTTCGCCCGCGGCCAGAGCGAAGCGCCGGCTCCCCTGCTTTGGGGTCGGCCCGGAAGTGATAACGAAGGGTGGAGCGGTAGCGACAAGACCCCGCAGGCGGTTAGCCGGAGCCGCGCAAGCCGTTAGGCTGGTAGGCTGATAAGCCGTGGCGCGGAAAAGGAGGGGAGCCGGCGGTAAGCCGGCCGCGGGAACCAGTTAAGTAAGCGCCTTTTGGCGCTGCCGGTGGTACATACTTGTATGCACCGGTCTATGTACCAGTCGCTAGACTGAGGCGGTAGCTGTTAAACAACGATAGTGGGGAGGTCGTCGGAGCCAATATCCCCTATCTGCTCCCGTGGCGGTGGTAAAGCCAGTAGAGGCTGTGTTGGTTTCTGTCGTGTCCGGAAGGTTTCGAAGGTGTCAAAGAACATACGTTTGGCGAGCTCCGCCCGGACCATAGCCGTAACGAGCTTGTCCGCTAACTCAGGCTTCCAGTCAGAAAACCCGGTGAACTTAGCGCGGGCCTCCTGAAGTTTTTCCCGATAGACTGTTTCATAGGCATCGCGGTTATCCGCGATGTTCCTGTCAATTTCCCTATTGCGGTATTCGGCATAGGCGAGCGCTAGCGCGGCCGCATCTTGATCCTTTGATACTGCCTCGCGTTGTTCTTGCCGTAGGCGCCGTTTGCTGCTGGTTTCAAATGAATCCGGCGGGACAAGATTCTCTCTAATGAAGGTAACATACAAGCCAGGTGGGTTCTTGATTCCGCCTTGCGAAACGATGTAATCACCCCACTCGAGCTGATCCGTCACTTGTTGCTCCGGATCCAATTTCAATAGGAGCTTTTCTGCTTGCGCAGGCGTTACACCTCTCTTGGTGAGTTTCTCTAAAAGAGGATGCTCTATCCCCTGCTCGGCCGGTAGTGATTGTCGCTGAACTTTCGGACGGGTCGTGTGAACACTAATTCGTTCTTTTTCTCCGGGGTGACCGTGATTGTGTTGATACGAAAGTATGCGGGCAATGGATTCCTTGGCGGCCTCCCCTGGATAATAACGAATAATCCAGTCGATTTCTTGGCCCGGTTCCTTCACTACTCGGTATTCGATGCGGGTGATGTATCCTTGCTTCAAATGTTCTTCCACAAGGCGGTTCATTTGAAACACGACGCGGTACCGTTCGAAGTATCGCTTAAGGGTGTGGTGATGTTGAATATACCACGAGTATCTGATTTCGCAGTACTCGCCCTTGTTTTTGATTACGCCAAAAATCTTTGGCGCGACTAATTCATACCAGCGCCGAGCGGTCGGATTGACCGAGAATAAATATTGGTTGTCAATGAATCGCTGCGGCTGGTCCTTTTGAATTTGAACTTCTATCGGATTAAGTTGGATGTACAGCGTGTCCTCTAAGTCGAATTCAAAATCGAACTGTCCATCCTGTAGCTGCTCGTCGGTTAAGTGCTTGCTTCCGATCGCGTAGATTGTCATTTTCGAGAACGTGGCATTGATGTGCTGGAAGGTTTGGTTTCCCTGCTCGTCCTTTTGCGTCGTGGGTATCCAGAGATCCGCCACGCAGGATGCTGCGCCAATTTGATGGAGTGCCTTTAGGAGCCGACGTGCCTCCCAGCCCCCTTCGCCCCATCCCACGGTCCGGAGCCCTTCTCGTAACTTGCCAAGGGGCAGAATGTCCAATTGTTTTCCGGAGGCGCGGTGCCAGTCAAACATCGGTTTGACTAGTCTCATCCATGCCTCATGGGCGTCAATACCGGGTGCGCCGATGGCCGGATTATTATTGGGGAATACTTGCCAGCGGACCGGCCGGCCCTTACTGTCGACGCCCTCATAGTCGATGTTCTTCTTTAGCCTTACGTTCTGTTTGGTCAGGTAAAAAAAGGGTAGGTCCGTTGTTGCCTTGGGTACCAAGATGACCTGGTGTTGGCCTTCGTTTAGTGGGATGAGTTCTGCTGCCATATGTCTAGAAGTGGCAACAACAATCCCCTCTTGGCTCTCTGGTTGAGATATATCTGTTGTTGCATTATCTAAGAATTAATAATCAATAAATCCTTTTTCATATTCGCCTTTGTTTATGGGGCCAAGACGACAAATTTAGCACTTGATTAAACACGGATTTAGCACCTGATCCGACACGGATTTAGCACCTGATGTAACACACGTTAGCACCTGATCCGACACGGATTTAGCACTTGATTAAACACGGATAACACTTGATCAAACACAGTCGTAGAAAGGTTCTGATGTACTGCTTTAGCACTTGATCGTACACAGCTCGATCACAGGGCCTCAGTGGTCACCTCATTGGCCGGTTTTGCGTGATCCTTGAGGCAGGCGCGAACATGGGAATCCAGATAAAGGAAGGTTAGATTGTTGTCGCCGGTTGCCGCAAGAAACTCTGTAAAAGCATTATATCACAGGTTGTGATGGAGAGCGGGGCTGTGGATTTGTGGATAACATTACACCACAAATCTGCCGCTCGACCCAACCTCACTTCGTTCGGCGAGCGGAGTTGTAAGGGGCTCCTAGATGCTTCTCGATGGCCGCTGCTTGTAGGCCATAAAGCAGGGGAGCCACAGATCGCAATAGCGTTTTGGGCTGACGCTTTACCCGATATCCGCGGCCTACTTGCGGATACTGGTTAGCGATAAGGAGGAGTCCAGGAGCCTTATCTTTAATTCTACCATCTACAGATTGGCAAATTTGCGAGAAGCAACTGCTCCGGCTATACTGCGGTAAAGATCCGCTAAGGATTTTCCTTTCTAGCTTCATTCCAAATCCAAAATAAGAAGGGGGACCAAATATGGCCGACACTAGTATGTGTTTTGCCGATTTGTCCGCAGGCGATCAGTTCGACTCAAATGAGCATTCCTGCGGCCAGTCAAAGCGTTACCTGAAACTCTCGCTCGCATTCCAGACCGGCATTAGCTGTTATGCCAACGCAGTGGAGATGCAAAGCGGTGATCCGGAATCGTTTGAGCCCGAACATCGCGTGAGCCTCGTGCAATCTTCAGCAAATCTTCAGGAGGTGGCCTATGGGCAAACAGGGAGAGTGGGTTGACTTCAAAGAAGTCAAAGAGAACGTCACAATGCAGATGATCCTTGATCACTACGCGGTCAACTGGCTCAAGAAAAATCGCGGGGAGCTGCGCGGTCGGTGTCCGGTGCACAAGGGACAAGGGGATCGGACCTTCCACGTCAATCTTTCCAAAGGCGTGTTCAATTGCTTTTCCTGCAAGGCCCGCGGCAACGTCCTTGATCTCGTTGCGGCAATGGAACGATGTAGCGTCCGTGACGCTGCGCTTAAGCTTAAGACGTGGTTCGGGGTGGGGGAGAGTGTCGGGCCACAGGTAGTCACCGAAAGTTCTGGCAGTCTGCAGGTGAGTGCGTCCGAGTTGGTTCAAAGCAAGGCCCGCCGCCAGACAATAGAACAGGTCAGTGACGCGCGTGTGACTGAGGAAGAGCCAAAGGTGATCAACCCGCCGCTTGGGTTCCATCTGCGAGTCGATCACGGACACGACTACGGTTTGAGCAGGGGACTGAGCAGGGAGACGCTGGAGCATTTCGGAGCGGGCTATTGCCTGTCCAAAGGAACCTTTGCCGGGCGGTTCATCATTCCGCTCCACAACGCTGGCGGCGAACTAATCGGATACGCCGGGCGGTCGCTGGATGACAGCACGGAACCCAGGTACCAGTTTCCATCGAACGAGAAAGGGTTTTATAAGTCGCACCTGTTGTTCAACCTGCATCGAATTGCCTCAGACCCTTCGGCGAGGAGTAGCCCCGTGGTCGTGGTGGAAGGGTTCTTTGACTGCATGAAGATCGCCCAGGTTGGCTTTCCTTGCGTGGGGCTGATGGGATCGACGCTGTCCGAGATGCAAGAGACTTTGCTTGGTGAGTCTTTCGATCGGCTGGTTCTCCTGCTCGACGGCGACACTGCCGGCCGAGGAGCAACAAATGACTGCCTGCTTAGGCTTGGCCGCAGATGCTGGGTCCGAGCCGTTTGCCTGCCTGATGATGTTCAGCCGGATCAAATGTCCCCTGAAGAGCTGGCCGCAATGCTGGCTTCGATATAGCGGCCCGGCTGCGACTCAACCATCTTATCTTGAAGCCTAAGGTTTCTATTTCATGAAAGGAGGTAACTAGTGGTGTGCCAAGCTTGCTTTGGCCCCCGCGTTGTGCGGAGCGCCTGCTGCAAGGCTCTTGTGAGCGTCCTGCCAGTCCAGACCGGAGGTAATCGCTATGGATAGCGGTGAGGCTCGGAAGATAAGGGCAATGCTTGAGGCGTTCGATGCGATAGAGGGCCACGCTCATGTGCTTGAACTCAAGCTCAAGTACAGGGAGCTTACCAGTCCCGAAGCGGCCTCGATCACTCTCAAGGATGTGATTGTGTTGCTTGCCAATATCGACCAGGCCCGGAAGAAGTTCAAGGCGGCCGCGATGGAACTGAGGAGATATGAGCGGAGCCAGCTTGATCTGTTCAACGAACGCGACGAAGAAGACTTGGAACGCCCGTGAGGGTGTATAGGCGAAAGCGTGCGTATTGAGTCGGCGTCCGTAGTGAATAAAGCCGCTCTTTCAGAAGCCGCGAGTTTTTCCTTGGGACCGGTTCTGTGGAGAAGGTGCCCAGTTGCCTGGGATTGTTCCGGCAAGACAAAATGAAGCCCTGTGCAGAAGTGCAGGGCTCTTTTATTTCGGTCGAATAATTCTGGTCGAACCGAAAATCTGTGAATGAAGTGGCTGTCGGTCTCCGTCTATTTATGGTAAGCGGGGAATCTGTCGTCGGCCCGCTTGCAGTTGTATAAAAATGGTTTCCATTGCTTGGGGATAAATGAAATGAGAATCAAAGGGATCATTGTGTCGCTACTGCTGACAGTGGTTTTGCTTCTATCGGCTGCACCTGTGTCCGGCAGTCGGCACCGATACCACAGGAGAAGTCGCCACTACACCAATGTCGAGGGCACACGGGTTCATCGTCCTGCGCGGGCGCGTAGCACTCCAGCTGGTGCCACGGCAGAGTGCAATGATGGCACATATAGCTTCAGTCAAAACCATCGGGGTACGTGCTCTCATCATGGAGGAGTCAGAAGATGGTTAAGGTAGTGGTTCCGTGTTAGGGGATCAGGACAGACCCGCGGGTAACGGTGCAGAGAGACCACAACTACGGAATCATTTACTCAGTTACGGTAAAGGTGTACATCTTGCCGCCCCCTGAATTGGCGCCCGCGGCTCCAAGTCCCGGCGGCAGAAAGCCATAGTCGCCGGGCGGGAGCGAGGCAAGATCAACTAGGAAGGTCCGGCTGGAGACTTTCTTGCCTTGAAACATTACGACATCGCGCATCGAACCGGCCTTGGTCCTCAGTACTCCACCCGTCATGATACGAAACTCCCTCGAATCCTTCTTATTGTGAAGTCGCATCAACTGGTATTCAGTTATGCCTACGCCTTCCGGTGTCACAATACAAAAACCCACGGGCTTGTGCCCGCGATTGGGGCTGTGGTCGCCGTTAACATAGCCGTTTAGGTCGACCGACTTATACCCCATCGTCGCAATCGCTTTCAGGGTACCTCCTGACCTCCAGTTGACCAGTTCGGGACTGACTTCAGCCCACTGCCCCTCTGTGTATGCATACACGCCAATTTCGCTCGGATAGCTGCCGCCACCCACGTCAGACTCAGCAGGCGCAGCGGTGCTTCCTACCGAACCGTGATTCTTCTTGAGCATCGCCTCGATGATCCTGTCGCTCACGCGGGCTTTCTTGAGGCTAACAATATCGTCTGCGCCAAGGGAGTAGCGACCAGGCTCGGCGTTCACCGTCTGCACAATGAGATCCTCGCTGACACCTGATCGGACCAGTTTAATAATAGACTCATTGTTGAGCGTTTGCTGCGCGGCGCTGGGTGCCAGCAGCCAGAGCGAAAAGAATAGGGTTGTATAAAGAATAAACTGTTTCATTGTGGTTGTCCTCCCGCCGCGTTTTAGGGCCTGCTGCACAAGAGGCCAGAGTAAAGGCAGATGTTGCGCTGCCGGCACTCGTCGCTTTCTCATCTGCAAAATTCATTAAACGCTGCGTCGACCAGTTTCAATCGTGTGCCATCCCAATAGTAGACTGCGAAAGCAAGGCCGTTATACGTCATCACAAAGATTTGATTGATATCCAGGTCGTTCCTATGGTACGAGTCCACGTCATATGTCTTGAATTTCGCTACGCGTTTATCATCAAGCATGTCGGTAATCTTGCCCCAGGCCGCGTTCTCCGCCACAAAGCTCAGGGTCGTTGACAGCCGGTCTGGGTTGCAGGCGGTGGCACCTTCCCGGCAATGCTGTAAGAGGTCTTCTATGAATCCGCGTTGAAGCTCATGAAAATAACTCGCAAAGCCCTCGCAATCTCCCCGCATACGGGCCTTGAGGGCGCTACGTATAAGCTCAATGGCGTCCTGTTTGGTAGGCCCGGCGGGTGTCGTCATTGTGGGCTTAGGACCAGTTAGCGACTTCCAGCCAACCACCAGGGCCTTAGGGCTGCTGCTTCCCACTTGGGTGACCCCAGCCAAAAGCATTAGGCCGGCAAGCAACAAAGCCATCACGCCGAGTTCGCTTTTTCTTGGTCGTTTACTCCAAAAGCTCATTGTGCTCGGTCCTCCTGCCAGTTCTGACGCTTGCCCCCAGCGCGTCTAAATCTAGCTTGAACTACCGGACCTCTGAGTTCGGGGTCCAGGTATAAAAATCTCGGCCCTGGACGAAAACGGTGGCCAGCACCCACCTTCCGTCGTTGTAATGCGAGAATGTGGCGTATCCGGTCGTTGAGACCGTCTCTGGCCCAAAGTCTCCATTGAACGTGAAGTTTGTGAATTGCACATCGGCCCTGGCACCATTTTGGGCGGGTACATCCTGGATGCCGAGCGCAGTAACCTGTCCGCGCCCTGTAGTACCAGCCCACTGATTGAGCGCTGCCTGAGCCCGTTCCTTCGTCAGCTTGCCACTACTTAATTGACTCAGTCCGCCCACACATGAGAGCAGCGTGATCGACCCGACCAATAGGAACATCCCACGTATTGTGTAATTCATAAATTGCTCCTGCTCGGCCATTCTCCCCAGGGAACCGCGCGTGCAAGGATTTCGGCGGTTACAAATACCTAGAATCTCTGCTATCGTAGTTCGTTCCACCTGATTATTTGACAACTCTCTCTGACTTTATGCGTCGAGGCGCCGCACGTTAACCCGAATGCCTTTCGCTGCGGAGTCAAGATCCCGCATCCCGGCGATTCCTATCTGCGAACCCATACTAGGGATATTTATCCCTAATTGCAAGAAGAATTTTGTGAGCAGCAAACCATCAGGAGGAAACTCCTGATGGGAAAGGCCCTACGCCCTCGTCCGGCGCACTTGGCGGATAAGCTACTACAGATCCGCAGTGCGCTCAGCCTCTCTCAGAGCGAAATGCTCAGGCGTCTGGGCTTCGACGAATCAATCAGCCGGGATTACATCTCGGCCTATGAACTAGGCAAACGGGAACCGCCCTTGCCTGTTTTGCTTGAGTACGCCCGGGCTGCGGGCGTGCCAATGGAGCTGTTGGTTGACGACGCCTTGGACCTTCCGGATGCTTTTGGTGGGAGTGTTAAGAGAAAGAAAACTGGCCCCAGGGAGAAGCGGCGTCAGAAGGGTTGATGCACCTGGAGACGGGCGCCGACGCGGTGCCCCGTGATGGAAGTCTTTCGGTTGGTGATCCTCGAGCCTATTTCTTAAGAAGTCGTATAGCCTTCTTGATCTCATCTGGCTTTTTATCCAGAGCAATCTTAACCAATTCGGTCAGGCCTTTTGATGCCACGATTTTTTGCATTGCCCGGAGCAACGTCTCCGGTGGCCAAGGACTTTCTGTACTTGCGCTGATGCCGGCGACCGCCATCACTTCGGATTCTTCCACCTGCAGCCCTGCTGCCAGGGCCTTGAGCATCGGGATAGACACTCGCTTTACATTGCCGTTCTTTATCTTGCTGACGTAGGAATCAGTTATCCGGCCCTCGCTATTTCGCTCGACGGCCCGCGCGGTCAGATTCTTTTCTTCCATTACCCGCGTAACGTATTCGGCCAGTGTCATCAGTTCCCTTGTGGGACTTGACACCGATACGCCGGTTGCAGTAGCATCGTCCCACTCTAGTCGTACTTATAGGAGTACAGTGGGATTGCCTCTTGCGGCTAAACACGGGGTAATCCCACAGGTTTTTTAACACAATGGCTGACGCTAATACAAATTGTCCTCTATGCAAAGGCAGCGGGATTCGGCGCTTCTACTCGGAGGCAGCAACATTCGAGGACAGGCGATATTGCACCTGTCCCGTGGGGCTTAGCTTGTTTGAGCGGGCTCTTAAGCTGATAGCAGACGATATATGCAAGCGTTGATGTTGACCTTCACCATAATCTGCGTGCACAAGGCACAGGTTTATGACAGCATCAGTTTTACTGCGGCAATAACGAACACGGCGCCTACGGCGAGCACGTCGCTGGTCTGGCACTTTGACTTTGGCGATGGCAACACTACCGATTCGCCGGGCCCGCAAGCCGGCCACGTCTTCACCGAACCTGGGCAATACACTGTGACTGTCACGCTCGAGACAGGCGACAAAGATCCGCCGCAAGGCACTACAACGATTCTGATTACAGACCAGGTTCTTATCCCCAGCGCTACCTACTCGGAAAGCTCGCATGAATTCGAGGTCGTGGCGACCAGTTCTTCCCAAACAGGTTTCGGGCGACCGCACATGATAGTCTTCCTCGACCAGAACAAATATCCTTCCGGCAGAATGCGGTTCAAGAAAGCCCGCGAGCAATATGTGCTCCATCTTCTTTTACTTCAGCCTCCGAGTAGCGTTCGGGTCGTGTCATCACTTCAAGGCGAGGCCGAAGCCCCTTTGGACAATTGAGGCTATCCACAAAAAGCCAATATGAATGTAGAGGAATAGACAAAGTGGACAGTCCTCTAAGCGTCGGCGGAGCATTCATTGGCATTCGAGAACAGAAACGGGGGATTGAGCTAGGAGGTTATGATATTCTTAAAGTTTGCGCTTGAACTCCCTAAAGGCATCCTCGGGAGATATGTTTAGATAGGTCGCTGTAGTGGTCAGGCTCTCGTGTCCCAGAATCCGCTGGAGGGCCGGTAGTGATAGCCCTTCCTGAATTGCGTCGACAGCAAATGTGTCACGTAGCACACGAGGTGATACCGGTCGTTCGATTTTAGCGCGGCTGGCGACCCGCTTCACAATTCTGTGGATGTGCCGCTCGGTGTAGCCAAATGTTTCGTTCATTGAAAAGTAGGCTTCGAGCAGTGGGCTAATGCGGTCAGTCATCGGCACAATGCGGTCTTTGCCTTCGGTCCCGTGCCGCCCTGCTTTTCCGAAGATGAGGAGGCGGTGAGATTTAAAGTCGAGATCGTCTCTATCGAGACTGGCCAACTCGGAAACGCGTAGGCCCGTATCGAGGAGCGTCCAGACTATGATTTTCTCAAGCGAAGACTCGCAGGCATCGGCCAGCGTGGAGGTCTCCGTTTGGGTCAGTGGCTCTCTGTGATATTGGTTCGGCATTGAAGCTTACTCTGGGAATACTACCAATAGCTTTCCCTTCGTTCTGGTGAGCATAAGAGGTGGCTCCCCGAGGGCGCCGCCCTGGAGGATGTAAAGGTCGCCGGCGTATCCGGGGCCGTCAGTGATGTAATGAAATTTTACGCCGTAGATCATCTCTGCAACTTGCTCGGGACTTTCATCGTTGTTGAGCCCCCAGCCGTCGTGGACCTCTGGGACTTGCATAATCTCCTGCCACTCGGACAGGGATATTTCTAGTGGTCGGTTGTTAGATGGTTTTGGTGCGTCCAGATCATTGATGATGCGTGTCGCGTGAGTAGTGAGATTGTCTAGCGCCGCGACTTCCTCTGCGTTGAAGATCACGCCTTCTTGCAAAAGGTGGCCGAGTTCTGCGACAACGGAGCCGTAGGATCGAAGGATGTCTTGGTTCATATAGGATGGTTTAATAATCAGCTTGCACAGTGTTGATTTGGGGGACAGCGAGCTGAGGCTTGAGGCCAAAGCGCTGGAGCATTGTGACGGCCGTGTAGACCGTCAGGAGGATGAACAGGGTACGGACTAACTTCTTCTTGGTTCGGCGGAGGTTGGTCATAGAGGTAGGTCTTTAATTAATGGTTGCCTTGTCTATACATAGTCTATCAGGTACGTCCGAACCTGTCAAGAAATCGGACATAATGTCAGTTGCTCTCGCGGGTTTTTGGCTTAAATAAGCCAAGAAATATTTCTAATTCCGGCGCAAATAAGCCAAATAAAATTTATTCCACCTATGGGCAGATATCCACAGGGGACTTGCTTTCGGTTTTGGTGGCTTCGGTCAGGACGGTCTTTTTCAAGCGGTTTCTTGTCCTGCTTGGGCGCTTACCATACAATGACTACATAGTCTTCTATACATTTTCCCGAGGAGGGACAATGACAAAGCAAACACTTCAACCCAAAGCGAAAGCTGTGGGCATCTGGATTCGCGTCTCCACCGAGGATCAGGCAAGAGGGGACAGCCCAGAGCACCACGAGCGAAGGGCGAGCTACTACGCGGAGAGCAAAGGCTGGCAAGTTAAGGAAACCTATCACCTTGAGGCTGTCAGTGGAAAATCGGTGATGGAACATCCCGAGACGAAACGAATGCTCAAGGATATCGCCAGCGGTCACATCACAGGCCTCATTTTCTCCAAGCTTGCGCGCGTTGCCCGCAATACCAGGGAACTGCTTGATTTCGCCGACATTTTCCGAGAACACGATGGTGATCTCATCAGTCTCCAGGAATCAATTGACACCTCAACTCCGGCCGGCCGTCTGTTCTACACGATGATTGCAGCGATGGCTCAGTGGGAACGGGAAGAAATCGCCGAGCGCGTGGCTGCCTCCGTTCCGATAAGGGCCAAACTTGGCAAACCTCTGGGTGGCCAAGCACCTTTTGGCTACCGGTGGGAAGATAAGAAGCTTCTGGTTGACCAGAAAGAGGCGCCGGTTCGAAGGCTGATGTACGAACTCTTCCTCGAACACAAGCGAAAGAAAACCGTGGCTCGGCTGCTTAACGAGTCCGGCCACAGGAGCCGTAGCGGATCGAAGTTCTCAGATACCACAGTGGACCGGCTCTTGCGAGACCCGACCGCCAAAGGCATCAGGAGGGCCAACTATACCACAGC